>Ga0210401_10003739_pt1 | contig 16132 bp, 13 predicted proteins | sample IncBWH32MmetaG_FD_150866 | JGI IMG/M metagenome (GOLD analysis project Ga0210401, IMG submission 150866) | Forest soil microbial communities from Barre Woods Harvard Forest LTER site, Petersham, Massachusetts, United States - Inc-BW-H-32-M | ecosystem: Environmental > Terrestrial > Soil >... | reverse complement strand
GGTTTTATTTCGCTTTGACGGTGGTCTACGCAGTGCTGAATGAAAATTACGCTACCGTGCCGTTTCTACTTCTGTTCGTGTGGGGCTACCTCTACACGGGTTTCATGTCCCTCGGCCAAAGCTACTTCGCGCATTTGCGCTTTGATGTGAATGCTCCGGAGATGCGACCCGCCGCTTCGGGCGCTCCGGGTTTCTAGTTTCGTCAGCCCGGAGCCTGCAAGGATGCCGGCGCGACCAGAAAAACAAAAAAGCTCCGGGAATCGCGACGGGGTGAGTGCGATTCCCGGAGCCCTTATGGCGCGCGAAACCGTTCAGTAGGTCGTCGCGCCAGAGCCTTCAGGCTATGCGTTGCTTTGTACGGAGGACACCCGCCGCCGCTGGCGACGCGTCGCGGCCACCGTGTAGAGCGCGACCAATCCTGTTCCCACGGCCAAGATTACGACCATCGTCAGGTCCACCGCATTCAACGGTGCCGCAAAGGTTCCATCCCAATTCGACGCCGGCATAATTGCCGCTTGGACCACGCCATTGTCTTGAACAGCGACCGGCGCCGGAACCTGGGCTGCCACCGCTACCTCCGTCGGAGTGCCCGGATTGATGTCAAATGTGTCCGGATTCACTTCCTGTTGCGCACGGACCGGGCTCGCGAAAAACAGCGCTATTCCCAGCCCCATCACTACCACTGACCCTCGAATAATCTCTTGTACTTTCATTGTGGCTACACCCTCTTTCGTTTTTGGCTTTTCCGTTTTGGCTTTTCCGACTTACGCAGAAGAGAGGAGCAAGCTTGTGGCCAAGCGTTTTTGCGGACGGCTCTTTTTGCAGCTGATTCCGTAAGCTACTGATCTTTTGATGTTTACGCCAAGTGCGATGCGAATGTGAGCCTAACGATCCCAGAGATGCTAGAAGGTTTTTAGCTAGCCTGTCGGATAGGCGTTCTATCCGTTCAGATAGACACAAGTTGCAGGAATCGAGAGCTACTCGAACTCGAACAGGACAATCTCTGGTTGAGAGCCTACACGCAGCGGCGGACCCCAGGTCCCAGCTCCGCTCGAGGTGTACACAAGCATTTGCCCGATCCGATTCAACCCGTAAACAAACTCCCGGTACATTCGCGTGGCGAGCCAGGTGTACGGAATAAATTGCCCCAGGTGCGTGTGTCCGGAAACTTGCAGCCCGAATCCCGCGGCCTCCGCCACGGCAACGTGATCGGGGGCATGGGTCAGCAGGACGCTGGCGCGTTCACGATCGAGGCCGATCGCCTCCAGCACCGAGCCGAAGTGGGTCGCATGGGTGGCGTGCCTGTAGGGCACGCCGACGATCTGCAAGCCGTCGATCTCGGCTTTCTCATTGTCGAGCACGCGGACGCCGGAGGCGCGCACCGCTTCCAGAAATCTCGCGGGATCGCGAAACTCCTCGTGATTGCCTTCTACAAAAAACGTTCCGAGTGGCGGGTTCAATCCCTTCAACGGGGATGCGGCGTGGGTGGCATCCACGGCCGTGCCATCGTACAAATCGCCGGCGATCCAGACGATGTCGGGCTTGAGTCGATTGATGGCCGCCGTCATCCTGCGCGCAAAGCCGAAGTTCTTCACGTGTCCGAGGTGCATGTCGGTGATCAACGCGGCTTTCCTGCCTCGCCACGCCGGAGGTAGATTCGGAAGCTTGATGCTGACGCGGCGAACGCGGGTCCACGCGGCGTTGATCACACCGTAAGCGCTGATCGCTGCCGCGATGCCGAACACCACCACGGCCAGCACACGGCCATTGATATTCGCTCCCGCGAGGCGTGCTCCGCCATAAATTACCCAACACGCGCACGCCGCGAAAAACAGGAAGCTGAGGGCGCCAAGCCAGATAGCGGCCACGGTGTAGAGCCATCGCAAGACGATATTGTTATAGCGAAACGCCAGCAGCGAAGTGGCGAGAAAACTGACCGAGAGAATCCCCAGGGTCAGTTGCAGTGCGGAAACGCCGGGCGAGTCCGGCGCCTGCCAGAAGTAGGTCCAGGTCTCGTACAGAAAGACATGCCCCAAAAACAAAACGGACTGAAAAATGGTAATGAACACAATCAACCTAGATCTCATTCCTTCTTAGATGACACGGAGGAGCCATCGTGTACAAGCGCTTTTTGACCTCTCGCGGCCTATCTCGGTTACAATGCCTGCCGCCCAGGGTACCGACTCGGGGGCCAGAATCCGCATGCGGCGAAGCGGTGCTGCTCCCAGCGGGACAGGAATTCAGTGGTGGCGAGGTGAGTGGATGAGTGGTTGGGTGGCCCGACGGTCTTGGAGTGAGCTGGTAGCCTCGCGTTTGGCGTTCGCGTTGACGGGTCTCGCGCTGGCTTGCGCGGCCCCGATCAGCCAGGCGCAACAGCGGCGCGAGCGTGAACCGAACAGCGCCTACGCGGCGCGCCGGGCGAAACTCGCCGCCGAAGTCGATGCTCCGATCGTCCTTTGGGGCTTCACCGGCCGGGAAGAGTTCTCCGAGGCATACGTTTTCGCCCAAGAAGAGAACTTCTACTACTTGACCGGGCACAACGAAGAGGGCGCAGCGCTCATCATTTTGCCTGCTGGAAAGGCAGCCAGCGAGGGAGGCGGCACCGCCGCCGCGAGCGACTTTGGGAACGCGACGCTCTTTCTTCCCGCAAAAGATCCCGCCAAGGAAAAATGGAATGGCATCCGCATGTCGCCGTCCGATCCGGGCATTGAGGCGCGCACCGGCTTCTCCACGGTAAAACCATTCAGCGAACTGCGCGCCAATGTCGAAAAGCTGGCCAAGAGCTACCCTGAGGTCTACACCATACTTCCGTACGAAACGGAGCTGGGTGGGTATCCGCACGAGAAGCAGGTGGTCGATTGGCTGCAGCTTGCCGCCCCGCAACTGAAGCTCAAAGACGTCCGGCAGCAGATTTACGCGCTGCGCCGGATTAAATCACCGGGAGAAATCGGGTTTCTGAAAGAGGCGATCGAGCTTTCGCTCGACGCGCATTTTGAAGCGATGAAGATGATGCGGCCAGGTCTTTACGAATATCAGATCGCCGCGAAAATGGTGGAGGTCCACGCCATGGGCGGCTCGGAAGCGGAGGGTTACGCGCCGATCGTGGGCGCAGGGCCGAATTCCACGGTGCTGCACTACGACAAGCTTTCGCGCAAGATCGCGGACGGAGACATCGTGGTGCTGGATGTAGGCGCGCAGTACTCCGGCTATTCCGCGGACATCACGCGCACGTTGCCGGCGAACGGCAAATTTACGCCGCGGCAACGCGAAATCTACGAGATCGTGCTTGGCGCGCAGAACGCGGCGATCGCCGCGCTCAAGCCCGGCATGGATATGTGCGGCAAGAGCGACAAGAGCGTTTTCAGGATTGCCTACAACTACATCAATTCGCACGGTAAGGATCAGCATGGGAAATCGCTCGGGCAATACTTCATTCACGGCCTAGGACATAATATCGGGCTCAATGTGCACGACCCGGGCGAAAACTGCACTCCGTTCGAACCGGGCATGGTAATCACCATGGAGCCGGGCATCTACATCCCCGAAGAAAATCTCGGCGTGCGCATCGAAGACGACGTGTTGATCACCGAAACCGGCTATAAGCTTTTGAGCGAGCGCCTGCCGCGCGACCCTGACGAAATTGAAAAGATCATGGCCGACGCGGCAAAGCTGCGGCCCAAAGATGGCAAGAAGGAGTAGCGTGACAGTTTCGATTGGCTCGTTTATTTGCACGTCGAGGACTTCAGAGCGACATCCTGAGATTTTAATAGTGGTCGTCGTCTACGTGATAGCGTAGCAGTGCGTACTCTAGCCTGGTAGGCTACCTTTCCAAATATGGGAGGAAGTTTGGCAACCTCAACGGGCCAACCAGTTCAGAAACATGCTGACGATTACTTCTTCTTAAGTATGGCGCTGCTCATTCTTGGGATCGTTTTTATAGGCTTCGCTCATACCTATTATCTGGCGGGCGTATTTCATGCCAAACTGCACAGTCCGCTCGTTCACCTCCATGGAGCACTGTTTTCCTGCTGGATAGTTTTGCTCATTACGCAAATCACCTTAGTATCTGCCGGTCGTGTGGACTGGCACATGCGGCTCGGCATTTCCGGGATGATTCTTGCCGGACTGATGGTGCTTGTCGGATTTGCAACGATAATCGGGGCAGTGCGCAGGCATTCAGCCCCTGGAATGAGCACGGAATCGCTCTTCGCCTTCGATGTGGTTCAGTTATCGGTCTTCGCAGTCCTCGTCTCTTGGGCACTCGCGGTCCGAACGGACGGCCCCGCCCATAAGCGCCTCATGATCCTTGCGACGGTCGCCCTTTTGGGCCCGGCATTGAGCCGTTGGCCGTATGATTTTGTGTTTTCGAGCGATTTCGCGTTCTATGGCATGCTCGATTCGTTCCTCTTTTTCATGATCGCATTCGATCTCTGGTCGCGCAGAAAAGTTCATCTTGTAACGATTTCTGGATCTCTCCTGATCCATTTTATGGACTTTGCGATGCGCCCCGTCGCCCACTCGACGCTGTGGCATCAATTCACAGCGTGGGTTCAAGGCCTCTGATCTTGGAAGAAATCGCGATCAAACTGTTTCGAGTTGACTGTCTGGCAGCAGAGGATTCGGGTTCGTCGCCATCCTCTGCCTATCCGCTACCGGGTTGCTCTAAATGCTGGTTAGTCAGTTACCGGAAATCACGCACGATCAAAAGGGGCAATCATTGACCGGCCCGAATCCCCGCCGTTATACTGTTGATCCGCGCTGGAAGCGCTTTTCGCCCCAGCGTGCCTCGAGTCATTCCGCGCGCAGCCGTAAGGAAGTCAGCTGGCCGCTTGCAGGAATTTCCGAAACTCAGAACTTTTTTACCAGGGAGCGGTCGAGCCCGGCGATCCGGGTTCGCAATAAAACATGAGCAGCGTCAAGGCAACACAACTTCGCCCCGGCATGGTGATCCAGCACGAGGGCCAGCTTTATACGGTATTCAGCACCGATCACCGCACGCCGGGAAACAAGCGCGGGTCCATGCAAACGCGCCTGAAGAATCTGAAATCCGGCACGATGATCGACTACCGGTTCCGCGCGGAAGAATTCGTGGACCGCGCGATTCTGGATTCGGTGGAATTCGAGTACCTCTATAACGAGGGCGATGATTTTCACTTCATGAACACCGAAACTTACGAGCAGATGCACCTTACTCGCGATCTGCTGGGCGAAACGGTTTTCTACCTGATTCCCAATACCGTGGTGAAAGTGGAGTTCTTTGAGGAAAAAGCGATCGGCGTCGATTTGCCCGACACCATGGACCTTAAGGTCATTGAAACCGAACCCACCTTGCAAAAAGCGACAGCCAGTGCGGTGGGAAAGCCCGCGACTCTGGAAACCGGTTTGGTAGTACAAGTACCGCCGTTCGTCAACGAGGGCGACCGGATCAGGGTGGATACTTCGGAAGCGCGGTACGTGCAGCGCGTGGAATAATTTGGGAAATTTGCGAGTGTAGTTTCGATTTTGTGGCGTACACTTTGACTTCCGCCTCCGCAGCTGAGCTCAGCGCACGCTGAATTCAGAAGAGGCGAAAAGGCGCGACCGAGTTAACTCGATCGCGCCTTCGCTTTTTTCCGTAACCACTTCCTCGGGTTCGAGCGCACTCAACGGTACCGGACTATCGTGGCTGTGTGGCAACTCGAAAAAGGGCGATCCTCAGCGGCTGAAGTCGGAATGATAGCCAAGCGCTTACAGCACGGCTAAAGCCGTGCCCTGACGTTGTCTCACAGACGCTTTAGCCTATGTTTGTGGCTGATTTTCCGAATGTGGGTTCTTCGCCGGCGGGATGGGCGCCGAAGACGCGATCGAAGATGGCGTCCACGCAACGAAGCTGCCGCTGCAAGTCGAAAGTGTGCGCCAGTGCCGGCGCATCCATATATTTTGTAATTCGCGGATCGCCAGCTACCTGATTGCGGAAACTCGAATCGCTTTCCCATGCGGCCATGGCGTTTTCCTGGACGGCTTTGTAGGCCTCGTCGTGAGGCATGCCCTTCTCGACGAGGTCCTGCAATAGCTGACCCGAGTACACCAGGCCGTGCGTGGATTCGAGATTGCGCAGCATGCGCTCCGGAAATACACGCATTTCTCCGATGATGGTGGTCATCTTGGCGAGCATGTAGTCGGCGAGGATTGTGGAATCCGGCAGGATTACGCGCTCGACCGAACTGTGCGAGATGTCTCGCTCGTGCCAGAGCGCCACGTTCTCGTAGGCAGCCAGCATGTTGGAACGCACCAGACGCGCCAGTCCACTCACTTGTTCGCAGTTGACCGGGTTCCGTTTGTGGGGCATCGCGGAACTTCCACGCTGCTCTCCGTAGAATGGCTCCTCGGCTTCGCGCACTTCGGTGCGCTGGAGGTGGCGGATTTCCACCGCGATTTTTTCGAGTGTGGCGGCAATCAGCGCCAGGGAGCTGAGGTACTGCGCGTGAAGATCGCGCTGAATCACCTGTGAGGCCACCGGCGTAACCGCAAGTCCGAGGCGCTTACAAATCCGATCTTCAATCTCTGGGCCAAGATGCGAGGCGTTCCCAACCGCGCCGGAAATCTTGCCGACGGCCATCTGGGTTGCGGCATTGCGAAAGCGCTTGATGTTGCGCTGGTTTTCCGCGAACCAGTTGGCGATCTTCAAGCCAAACGTAATCGGCTCGGCGTGAATGCCGTGGGTGCGGCCGATTTGTGGCGTGCTGCGAAACTGGTGAGCGCGAAGATCGAGGATTTCGGCGAAAAGCACCATGTCGCGCTCGATCAAATGCGACGCGTCGCGAATCTGCAATGCCTGCGCGGTGTCTACGACGTCGTTGGAGGTCATCCCGTAATGCAGCCAGCGCGCCGCTGAGGGATCACCGATGGATTCGCCGACGGCCATCGTGAACGCGATGACGTCGTGCTTTACATGGGATTCAATTTCGTGGATGCGCGCGGCGTCGGCCTTGGCGCGCGAGCGTAAGGCAAGGGCCGCTTCTTTCGGCACCAGGCCCGCTTCGGCCAGCGTATCGGTCGCGGCAAGCTCGACCTCCAGCCACTTTGCGTACTTGTTGGCGTCGCTCCAGATGCGGCCCATTTCCGGGCGGGTGTATCGTGGAATCAAAACCAACCCCCTGCTGAAAATTGGTGAAACCGTTTACGTCCAGAGTGCCATCATACCGTAGGTGACGCGTTTTCGACCTGCGCCGCCCGTGATTACCTGTCCCTGCGTCGCGCGTCTGGGATAGAGTGCAATCCGCCAAGCGCCGAAGGTCGAGCGGCGCCATTTCGTCGTAGGAGTTTAGGGAGTTTGAGCGATGTCGAAAACCCGCTGGCTCAGCGATCTTACCGATGACCTCCGGTTTGGCCTGCGCACCCTCCGCAAGAGCCCCGGATTCACGGCCATCGCGGTCCTGACGCTCGCTCTGGGCATCGGCGCGAACACCGCCATCTTCAGCGTCGTCGAAAACGTCCTGCTGCGGCCCCTCCCTTACAACCATCCCGAATCGCTGGTGGAAATCAAGAACACTTACCCGGGATTTCAAGCGGTCGGAATATCCCCGGGCGACTACGCCGATTTCCATCGCGAAGCCAAGAGTTTCTCGGCCATGGGCGCATACGGAGAAGTCTCGCAAGGCTTCAACCTAACTGGTGCCGGCGAGCCCGAGCGCATTCAGGCCAGCATCGCCACTTCCGATTTGTTCTCGATGCTTGGTATTCGAGCCGTCGTCGGCCGTACGTTTTTGCCCGAGGAAGACAAGACCGGCGGACCGGCGGCGGTCTTGCTGAGCCATCGCTACTGGCAGCAACGCTTTGGAGCAGATCCAACGGTCGTCGACCGAGAGATTTTGCTGGACGGCCAGAAATACCGCATCGCCGGCGTCTTGCCAGAGGCATTCCAAATTGAGCGAACGATGGATTTATGGCTGCCTTTCAACCGCTATCCGGGACCGCTGGACGACCACATTCACCATGGAATCGTGGCCGTGGCGAGACTTAAGTCCAGTGTCATTTTGTCTGAGGCCAGCGCCGAAATCGCTACCCTGAACCAGCAGGAAGGCGCCGCCTACCCAGACTCGCACGCGAGCTGGGGAACGATCGTACACGCCATGGAGGATCCTTCCGCCACCCAACTGCGCGCGACATTGCTGGTGCTTTTCGCGGCAGTAGGACTCGTGCTGCTGATCGCCTGCGCCAACATCGCGAACCTGCTCTTGGCGCGCAACTCGGCGCGTGAGCGAGAGATGGCGCTGCGAACCGCTCTCGGCGCGGCACCCGGGCGGCTAGTTCGGCAGCTGTTGACGGAAAGCCTACTGCTCTCTTTGTGCGGCGGCGCCGCAGGATTGCTGCTGGCTTCGGCGGGAATCCAGGCTCTGGGGACCCTCGCGCCCGCCGAACTCTCGCTCATTCGGGAGACACACATCGACTCGCACGTGCTGACGTTCACGGTCAGCATCTGCCTGGCGGCGGGAATTCTTTGCGGCTTGCTGCCGGCGCTGCGCGCACGAATTCGCGATCTGAATGGCATTCTGAAACAAGGAGGAAAAGGCGCGGGCGCGCCCGGCAGCCACCGTGTCCACAACATTCTGGTCGTCGCCGAAATCGCGCTTGCCCTTGTTCCATTGATCGGAGCGGGCCTTCTGCTGCAAAGCTTTCGCCGGCTGCTGGACGTCGCGCCAGGATTTCAGCCCGACCATGTGCTTAGCCTGCAGATCACGCAAGCCGAGATTCCTCCGGCCGAGGCTGACAGCCTCACCGACAAACAACAATTGGAACTTGGCAAGAAGCAGTCGCTGCAATTCGATCAAATCGTTCAACGCGTCAGCGCGTTGCCCGGCGTGAAATCGGCGGGAGGCATATCCACCTTGCCGCTAGGCACCGAGATGCGTGAGGCTTCGCGATTCCTAATTGAAGGACAGCCTATTCTCGACTCCGGGGTTCGGCCAGTGGCGCAAGCCCGCGTCGTGACCCCGGAGTATTTCGCGACCGTGGGCATTCTGCTGCAAAAGGGCCGCCTGCTGACGCGAGATGACTGGTCCCTTCAGGACAAAATCGTGATCAACGAAACGATGGCGCGGCGATTCTTTCCCAACGAGGACGCCATCGGGCATCGCGTGAATTTCTGTTCGCTGGATCCCAAGCCGTGCTGGTTTTCGATCGTAGGGACTGTCGGAAACGTGCACCAATTTGGGTTGGAGGCTGGCCCCACCTACGATGCATATTTTACCGGCGGCTGGACCCGCCACCTGTTGATCCGCACGGCGTTCGATCCCGCCTCGATCGCCCCCGCGGTTACCGAGGTTGTGCACCAGATCGATCCCAGCTTGCCTGTTACCGAACTCACTACACTCGACGGATTGCTTTCGCGCTCGGTGTCGCCCCGCCGCTTCTCGGCTATCCTGATCGGCGTCCTGGCAGGTCTGGCGCTGGTGCTATCCGCTGTGGGCATCTATGGAGTGATGAGCTACACGGTGAGCCAGCGCACTCAAGAGATCGGCATCCGCATGGCGCTGGGAGCCCGGCCGCAAAATATGCTCGCGCTAGTCTTAGGACGCGGCGCCGGCCTGGCCCTGGCGGGAATCGCCGCTGGCGTGCTGGGCGCCCTTGCGCTAACCCGCTTCCTGTCGAGCCTGTTGTTCGGAGTGCGACCGACAGACCCGCTGACCTTCGCGGCAGTGGCGGCTCTTCTGTTGCTGGTTGCGCTGGCGGCCTGCTACATTCCCGCTCGCCGCGCCATGAAGGTCGATCCCATGGTGGCCCTGCGCTACGAGTAGCAAATGCGACAGCCTCAAGTAGGGTTTTTCCTTAGGAGGCCGGGGCTTCAGCCCCGGCGCAATGGCCGTGGAACACATGGGCTTTAGCCCCTGAAGAAAGCCTCATCCGTATTCTTGAGAGCCCAGCTAAAGTCCTCCCCAACCCCTGCATCCTCGTAGTAAAAACAGACCTAACCGCAAGCCTGAAAACCTGTCTAATGAAGCGGATGAGGCAGAGCGTCGAGACCACTGGGGACAGTGACGCTATCGCCGTCGAGCAAACGCTCGCGGGCGATCGCGACGCTTTCCGCATTTTGGTCGAGCGGCACAGCCGCAACGTGTTCCGCCTCGCCTATCGCATGACCGGCAACCAACACGACGCGGAAGAGGTAGTGCAGGAGGCGTTCTTGCGGGCGTATCAGAAGCTCAGCCAGTTTGCGGAGCGCGCCAATTTTGGAACGTGGGTGTACCGCATCGCCGCCAACTACGCGATCGACCGGATGCGTCAGCGCAAAAGCGAAGACGCGCAGCGGGAACCCGCCGGCAGACCGTCGGAAGACGGAATCGAGCGAGACCCAGCGAGCTTGGTGCCGGACGCCGCGCCGTCGCCGGAACGCCTGGCGCAGAGCGAGCAGTTGGCCGTCCATATGCGGCGCGCGCTGAATGAGCTGACTCCGGCCGAACGCACGGCTTTTGTGATGCGCCACTGGGGCGGTTCAGGAATCGAAGAAATTGCCGAGGCGCTGAAGTCGAGTTCCAGTGCAGCGAAGAACACCGTGTTTCGGTCCGTGCAAAAGTTGCGGCGCTCGCTGGAACCGTTTATGGAGCGCCGGGGCCAAGCCAAAGCGATGGGAACAGAACTATGAAACATCCGAATGAGGAAGAGTTGATCGCATACCACGGCGGCGAGGTTTTACGGCGTGACGCAATCGCGGAGCATTTGACGGATTGCCCGGAGTGTCGCGCGGAACTCGAGCGCATCGACGCAGTTCTTGCGGCGCTGAGCAGCATGCCGATTCCGGATCCGGGTGATGACTATGGCGAGCGCGTTTGGCGGCAAATCGCTCCACGACTTCCGGAGCGGCGAACGCCCTGGTGGAGCTTTGCCGGGGGTCGCGGCCTGACGGCTGGCTGGTTTACGCCGCGCCGTTGGGCAGCGGTGGGCGCAATCGCAGCGGTAGTCATCGTTGCGTTTCTGGCAGGGCGTGTGACGAACCGAGCTACTCCGGAGCCGACCGCCGCCGACGTAAGCGCAGGCAATGTGCGCGAGCGCGTCTTGATCTTGGCCGTCGGCGAGCACCTGGGCCGCTCGGAAATGGTCCTCGTGGACCTGGCGAATGCCGAACCGCTCGACGCGAAGCAAAAGCAGGTGAACATTTCCGCCGAACAGCGGCGCGCCGAAAACTTGTTGGAAGAAAACCGCTTGTATCGACAAACGGCGTTGGAACAAGGCGATACAGGACTTGCCAACATCCTGGATGAACTCGAACGCGTGCTGCTCGACGTCGCTCATAGCCCCAAAGAGGTCACCCCGGTACAACTGGACACTATTCGCCAGCGCATCGATACGCGCGGGATTTTGTTCAAGGTGCGCGTGGTCGGCAAGGAATTGCAGCAGCGCGAGGAGACCTCGGCGCCCGTTGCGAAGCCAGACGGATCGACGAAGCAGGAGAGGAATAAGACATGAACGTTGTTGAGATTGCGCAGATGGAATGGAAACAGCGACCTTCGCCGGTTCGCTCGAAGGTCACGGTCTTTCGAGGCGCGACGTACTTCGCGCTCGCAGCGTTGCTGCTAGTGCCACCTTCCGTACGAGCTCGAACGGACGCAAACGCGCCGAGCGTAGGCTTCCCAAGCGCGGCACAAGCGGCTCCGCAGGAACAAGAACAGAGTAGCGACGACAAACGAGATCAAGATCAGGAAAAACGAGATCGCGAACAGGAAGCGCGCGATCGTGAGCAGGAAAAGCGGGATCGCGAACAAGAAAAACGCGACCGCGATCAGGAACGTACCGAGCGCAACTCCGAACTGTACGACGATGGCCGCGAAGCCCTCGACGAAGACCGCTACGACAAGGCCGAATCGAAATTCGCGGAACTTGCCGCTCTCAACGGCCCGCAAACCGACGCCGCACTCTATTGGAAGGCGTATGCGGAGAATCGTCTCGGCAAGCGCGACACCGCGCTGGCGACGATCGGGGACCTGAAACACCGCTTCCCACAAAGCCGCTGGCTGAAGGACGCCAGTGCCCTGGAGATCGACGTACGGCAGCGAGCCGGCCAACCGGCACATCCGGAGTCGCAAAGCGACGACGACCTGAAAATGCTTGCTATCCAGGGGCTGATGAACAGCGATCCGGAACGCGCCATGCCGTTGCTGGAAAAAGTCCTGAACGGCACAGCCACGCCGCGCGAGAAATCCAAAGCACTCTTTGTGATCGCGCAAAGCGGCTCGCCGCAAGCGCGAGAAATCCTGGGGCGGATCGCGAGCGGGCAGAGTAATCCCGAACTGCAGCGGAAAGCAGTGGAATATCTTGGAATGTTCGGAGGTGGCGAGTCGCGGAAGACGCTGGCCGAGGTCTACGCGAAAACCAGCGATGAATCCGTAAAGCGCGCGATTCTCAAGAGCTACATGATTTCCGGCGATAAAGCGGATTTGTTTGCGGCGGCGAAAAGCGAAAAGGATGTGACACTGCGACGCGAAGCCATCCGCCAGTTGGGCTTAATCCACGGCGTCGACGAATTGCAGCAGCTTTACAAGAACGAAATCACGGCCGGCGATGCTCCAGGTACAACGAGGTTCGTCAGCCGCGGCTCGGTGGATGTGAAGCGCGAGATCCTCCAGGCGTTTTTTCTGGCGGGAGAGTCGAACCGGTTGGCCGAAGTCGCGAGGAACGAGAAAGACCCGGAGTTGCGGCGCGCGGCGGTGCGCAATCTGGGTCTAATCAACTCGACTGACTCCGCGAACGCGCTTCAATCGATTTACAGCAAAGAGACCGATCGCGATGTGCGCAAAGAAGTGCTGAACGCTTATTTCATTCAGGGGAATGCAACTGGACTCGTGAGCATTGCGCGGGGTGAAAAGGATCCGGAACTCAAGAAGGAAGCGGTATCCAAGCTGGCGCTGATGCACAACAAGGAAGCCACCGATTATCTGATGGAAATCCTACAAAAGTGAGGAACGCGATGGGAACTGCATCGATCGCATTTCGTACCGGCATGGCGGTGATCCTGACTGGCGGCTTCATGGCGATGATGGCTGCGGGCAACGCAAACGCAACTCCGCCGCCATCCCAGGCGAGCGACACTCCGAATGTGCAAAATGCGCGCATGGAGACACGAGCGCTAGCGGGGCCGCTGGCGGTCGAATTAAAAACCTTCGAGGCACAATCGGCGCAACCCCGATGGATCGGCTACAGCGTTCCTCAAATCGCCGGCGATCGCGAAGTCTGCTGCGCCGGCTCCAATGGAAACTGGAACCAGGATTGCGGTCTGTGCCGTCTGGAAAGCAGCGACCACGGCATCAACATGAATTCGCGCGACGCCTCCGTGAATCTCGAAGCGCCCCGCGCCATCGCGATTTTATTTCGCGCGGAAAACAAGAGAATCATGAAGATTCGCCTGGTTTCCGCGGAATGCACCGTAGATGCTGGCGGTTTCCCGTTTGTGTGGCTCACCGGCGTGAAACCCGCGGACAGCGTCGCGTTCCTCGGCAACTATGTGCATAGTGGGAATTTTAACGATAGCGACGACAGGAAACTCGGGCGCGAATCGCTTACCGCCATCGCGCTCCATGCCGACGAATCCGCCGACCGCGCCCTCGAATCGTTCGTCCGACCCACCGAACGCGAAGAATTGCGTAAGCAAACAGCATTCTGGCTCGGCGAAGCGCGCGGCAAGGCCGGGCTCGCGGCGTTGCAACAAATGGCAAAGAGCGACCCAAGCACCGAAGTTCGCGCGCATGTCACATTCGCGCTTTCCGTAAGCCGCGAGCCTGCTGCACTGGACGAAATGATTCGGATGGCCAAGGATGACGAGAGCAGTCATGTGCGCGGGCAGGCGCTGTTCTGGCTGGCGCAAAAAGCCGGAAAGAAAGCGGCGGCGGCGATTACGGGCGCGATCGAAAACGATCCCGACACCGAAGTAAAGAAGAAAGCGGTCTTCGCGCTAAGCCAGATGCCGAAAGATGAAGGCGTGCCGAAGCTGATCGAGGTCGCGCAGAACAATCGCAATCCTGCAGTGCGCAAGCAAGCGATGTTCTGGCTGGGCCAGTCGAAGGACCCGCGGGCGCTCGCGTTTTTCGAGAAGGTCCTGTCGCAGTGAGCGTTCCTCCGCGCACCACGGTGCTCTCAGCGTCTCTGCGTTAGCTTTTCTTTCTTTGGCCAGTTTCAGAGCCACGTCAGCGCAACAAATCCTCGAACTGGATACGCGCATCGGTCTTCGCATCGCGGTATTTCACGATCACCGCGGCCTGCAGCGACAGTCCGTGCGCCTTGCCGTACGCGTGCGTCACCGCGCGCGAACCAGGCACGACGATGGCCTCCTCGGGAATCACCAGCGGCTCGTCCTGCGTAGCATGGTAGACAGCATTTCTCACCAGGTCGTAGACCGGAATCGAGCGATTCAGAATCGTGCCGGTGCCCAGAACGGCACGGCGCTTCACCACCGTGCCTTCGTAAACTCCTGAATTCCCGCCCACTAGGACGTCGTCTTCAACAATCACAGGCAGCGCGCCAACCGGTTCCAGCACGCCCCCGATCTGCGACGCCGCCGAAATATGACAGTTGCGCCCAATCTGCGCGCAGCTCCCTACGAGCGCATGCGAATCGATCATGGTGCCTTCGCCGACGTACGCGCCGACGTTGACAAACATTGGCGGCATGCACACGACGCCGCGGCCGATAAAGCTCCCGTCGCGAATGCTCGAACCACCCGGCACGACGCGGACGCCGTCACCTACGCCAATCGCGCGCAGCGGGTACGTGGATTTGTCGATGAAATGCTGCTGCGCCGCGCCAGTCACGGTGCCACCCGCCGATTCGCCTGACGACCGATCGGCGGACATGTCCACGATGGAGCCCATGCGAAAGCCGAGCAAAATCCCCTTTTTCACCCAGCCGTTTACGCGCCATCCCGTTTTTGCCGCCGCATCAGGCTCCGCCGCGCGCACCTCGCCGCGATTCAGCGCGTTCTTGAACTCGCCAAACAGCCGGAAATGTTCTTCGCTGTATTGCGCGGGCGGCTCGTCAAACAACCGCTCAATTTGCGACGGCAGCATGCACTCTCTCGGCAAGTCCCAGAGAAGCGAGCACATCGCGCACCCTCGCCAGGTTTTCCGCCTTCGGCGCCACCAGTGGCAGCCGCCAGCAAGGTCCGAGCAACCCCATTTCCGCCATCGCCGCCTTCACCGGAATCGGGTTCGACTCCACGAAGTTGACCTCCATCAGCGCATGGAATCGCCGGTGAATCTCGCGAGCGCCGGCGATGTTCCCCTGCATCGCGAGGCGTACGAGCTGCGTCATCTCCGCTGGAATCTCATTGGACACCACGGAAATGACCCCGCGCCCGCCGAGCGCGATCAGCGGCAGCGCGATGGCGTCATCGCCGGAAAGCACGATGAAGTCGTCAGGGACGATATTCAGAATGGCCGCCATTTGCCCGATGCTGCCTGACGCTTCCTTGATGCCAATGATGTTCTCGATTCCGGTGAGACGCCTCACCGTGGCGGGCTCGATGTTTACGCCCGTGCGTCCTTGCACGCTGTACAAAATAATCGGCAGAGACACTGCGTTCGCGATGGCGCGATAGTGCTGGTACAAGCCTTCCTGCGTCGGCTTGTTGTAGTACGGCGTCACCGAAAGAATCCCGTCAGCACCGATCGCCGCAAGTTCCCGCGCGAGCGCAATCACTTCCGCGGTGTTGTAGCCGCCCGCGCCGGCCAGCACCGGCACCCTTCCCTTCGCGTGCTCAACCGTGATTTCGACGACGCGCAAATGCTCTTCGTGCGTCAGCGTGGGACTTTCGCCAGTCGTTCCGCAAGGCACCAGAAAATTAATGCCCGCATCGATCTGCCGCTGAATTAAGTTTCGCAACGTGCGTTCGTCAAGCGAACCATCGCCGTGAAATGGCGTGACCATTGCCGTGCCGCATCCTGTAAACATGTTGTTTCTCCTCCCTGTAGCCGCGGTCTCCGAGACCGCGGGGTTTAGATGACCACCGTGACGGTCATAACGACATCGTCGCTCGCCTCTCGCTCCTTAGCCCCTCACCCAACTCCGCAAGAATTTCTCGGAACTCAAACAAGCCTTTCTTCCCCGCTACCCACCGCGCCGCTTGCAACGCGCCCCGCGCAAATCCGTCGCGGCTCCGAGCCGTATG
>Ga0210401_10003737_pt1 | contig 16140 bp, 12 predicted proteins | sample IncBWH32MmetaG_FD_150866 | JGI IMG/M metagenome (GOLD analysis project Ga0210401, IMG submission 150866) | Forest soil microbial communities from Barre Woods Harvard Forest LTER site, Petersham, Massachusetts, United States - Inc-BW-H-32-M | ecosystem: Environmental > Terrestrial > Soil >... | reverse complement strand
GCTGCTGGACTTCGAGGTCAACGCGCTGGGCACGATCAACCTGCTGGAAGCTACGCGGCAGCATTGTCCGGAAGCAGTTTTCGTTTTTTTCAGCACGAATAAAGTTTACGGCGACGCTCCCAATGAAATTCCCATGAAGGAGCTGGACACGCGCTGGGATTACGCGCGGCCCGAGGACTTCGATGGCGTGGACGAGACCTGCCGGATCGACCGGACGCTGCACTCGCTGTTCGGCGCGTCGAAGGCCGCGGCGGATCTGGTGGCGCAGGAATATGGACGCTACTTCGGAATGAAAGTGGGCGTGTTTCGCGGGGGGTGCCTGACGGGGCCGTCGCATTCCGGTGTGGAGCTTCATGGGTTTTTGTCGTACCTGGTGAAGATGGGCGTCACCGGGAGAAGCTATTCGGTGTTCGGGTACAAAGGGAAACAGGTGCGCGACAACATTCACAGCTACGATGTGGTGCGTGCGATCGAAGAGTTTGCGGCGAACCCGCGGCCAGGTGAAGTCTACAACCTGGGCGGCGGGCGCGCGAACAGCATCTCGATGCTGGAGGCGATTGCGAAGATCGAGGCTTTGACAGGGCGCAAGCTGAACTGGCGGTACGTGGAAGAAGCGCGCAAGGGCGACCACATCTGCTACATCTCGAACCTGGCCAAGTTCAAGAGCCACTACCCGAATTGGCGGATCAGCCGCGATATCGACGGGATTCTAGAAGAGATGACCGCGTCCCATCGGGACGAGCGCGCAAATCCCGCCACACGATAACCTCAATATCTAGTGATTCCCGGACGGCTAGGCCCCCAACGTATTAGTAATATGTTTCATTATATTATCTTCTAGCTATCATAGCGATCTTTAGGTAGTATCCCTTCCCAGTAGTTTACTTACTCGTACATTAAAGAAGTTGGGATTAAAAGGAGGGGTAGCGTGCTTACGTTCTTTACCACGGCGAAACCTTTTCGCGGGCACATCTGGAGGATTCAGCGAAATGCGCTGGCAAGCTGGACGCTCATGCATCCGGCAGTCGAGGTGATTTTGTTTGGGGATGAGGAAGGCGCTGGCGAAACGGCTCGGGAACTGGGCTTGCGCCACGAACCGTACGTGGAACGCAACGAGTATGGGACCAAGCGGCTGGATTACATGTTCACAACGGCACGCGCCCTCGCGCGGCACGACATTCTCTGCTACGTCAACTGCGACATCATTTTGATGGAGGACTTCCGGCGTGCGTTGGAGCGTGTGAAGGCGCGGCATGAGCAATTCCTGATGTTGGGACGACGGTGGGATGCCGAGATGCCGGAACCTTGCGATTTCACGCAAGCGAACTGGCGATCGCAACTTCAGGCGCTGGCGCTGATGCGCGGCGTGCAGCGGACTCCAGAGTGGATCGATTATTTTGCGTTCAACCGCGAGCTTTTTGGGTCCAGCCTGCCGCCATTCGTGGTTGGGCGTGTGCATTGGGATCAGTGGCTGGTTTGGAAGGCGCGGGAATGTAAGAAAGCGGTTGTGGATGTTTCGCCGGTGGTGATCGCGGTGCACCAGAACCACGACTATGGTTATCACCCTCAGGGTAGGAAAGGCGTTTGGTATGGAATGGAAGCGGGGCAAAACCATCAACTGGCGGGAGGCGGGAGGCATCTGCGCACGATCGCGGACGCCACGGAGGTATTGCATGCGAGTGGACTCCAATCCAACAGGAAACGCTACTGGTCGGCGGCAAGGCGAACCGCGGTGCGCGCTGAACGATACCTATTGTTCGACGTCCTGCAACCGATGGCGTTTTTCGTCCTCGGGATCACGCGACCGCTACGGCGATTACTGGGAATGCGAAGCGAGGCACTGCGGCGCACGCGTGGAAATGTGTAGCAACGAAGAGGAAGCCCGAGAGGAAGATGAGGATGCGTCCTCTCGTTACCGTACTCATTGATACCTACAACTACGCGCAGTACATCGAAGAGGCGGTGGGCAGCGTGCTGGCGCAAGACTTTTCCACGGAACAGCGAGAGATTCTGGTCGTGGATGACGGGTCCACAGACGATACCGCTGAGCGCTTGCGGAGATTTGGGGATGCCATCACGTATCTGCGCAAGCCCAATGGAGGGCAAGCCTCGGCGTTCAATTTTGGGCTGGAAAAGGCGCGAGGTGAGCTCGTAGCATTTCTTGACGCTGACGATTATTGGCTGCCGGGCAAGTTACAGCGAATTGTGAAAGCATTCGAGGAGCATCGGGACGCCGGCATGGTGTATCACGCGTTCCGGCAACTCGATTCGCGTGCGGGTGCTTTTCAAGACGGAGGGCTGCCGCTGCTCTCTGGATTTCTTCCGTCGCACACCAAGAAGCTGCTGAGCTACGTCCTGTACCCGACGTCATTTTTGGCGTTCCGTCGAAGCGCGTTGGAGTTGGTGCTGCCGATTCCAGAAACGTTGACGATCCAGGCCGACGCGCACCTATCGGGATTGATCGTGTTCGTAGCGCCGATTGTCGCGATCCCAGAGCATTTGGCGGTTTACCGGGTACATGGCGCGAATCTCTTCTCCGATCGTTCGGAGGGGAGCGGGAAGCAGCACGAGTTGCGTATGAGGACGCGGCGCGCGCTGGTCGATGGAATGAAGTATTGGCTATCGGAACGAGGATATGACCTCGGGCGATCCGACCTGCATGCTTATTTCAAACAGTGGGACCTTTCGCAGGAAAAGGAAGAGTTCACCGTGGCGCCGCCGGGGCGCGTGCGGATTTCGCGTCATTTACTGGATTACGCGCGCTACTATGGTCCGCAGCTTACATGGCGGCATCGCACCGTGACGTATATGAACGCGGCCGGATCGCTGGTAGTGGGATATAAGAATGTGCACCGGCTGGATGAATGGAGAATGGCGATCAAGAACGCCTTGCGAGATCCATCGAAACAGTTACAGAGGTGAGATACCTTTCCGCGTGTGCCTAGAAACAGCCTTATATTTCACGGCTAGGCGCATCGTTTTGCTTCGGCCCGCGATTTTTACAAATGTTGACTCTTAACCCCGCCCTCTCGGCCCTTCGAGGCTCAGGCTAAAAGAGGGCGGCTACGGCCCGCATCGTTGATTCGCGTCGTATCTTACTCGCCGGGACCAGGAACTCGGGAGATGTCGTAGACTTAGGCGAGTGCGTTCGCTTGTGATGGGGCCCGGATTTCAGGCGCTAACGTTGCGACCGTTTCAGCGATGCGTGATTCTTAAATGGCGACTCCCTTTCTCAGCGTACTGATCGACACATACAATCACGAACGGTTCATTGAGCAGGCGATCCTCAGCGTGTTAGCGCAGGACATTGCGGAGGGCGAGCGTGAAATCATCGTGGTGGATGACGGCTCAAGCGATCGGACGCCCGAGATTCTGCGGAGGTTCGAGCCTCGCGTACGGCTGATCCGGAAAACGAATGGCGGGCAAGCGTCGGCGTTTAATGCGGGAATTCCAGCGTGTTCCGGCGTGGGCATCGCGTTCCTGGATGGAGACGACTGGTGGGCGCCTGGAAAGCTGCGGACGGTGGCCGAGGTGTTCGCGACAGATGACGCCATTGGAGTGATTGGGCACGGGATCGTTGAATCGCTTGAGAATGGAGTGGAGCGAACGGTGGCGCCCGAGAAAGCCGAGCGCTTTCGCCTGAATTCGCTGGCGGCTGCCCGGGCGTTTCGCTTGCGGAAAACTTATTTGGGAACCAGCCGGATGGCGCTGCGGGCGAGTGTGGCGCGGGAAATCCTGCCGGCGCCTGAGTCGCTGGTAATCGAAGCCGACGAGTATTTATTTACCATGGCCGCTGCTGTGAGCGACGTCGTGATTCTGCGGGAGGCCCTGTGCCATTACCGGTTGCACTCCGGGAGTCTGTACCTGGCCGCGGGTTCCAGCAAGAGTGCGCTGAAACGGAAGCAGGCGGTGCATGAGGCGCTGGCTGCAGCGTTGCGCCGCGAATTGACGGCTCGCGACGTGCCGCGGGACGCGGTGGACTGCGTGACCGAGATTGTTCAGTTGGAGGGCGACCAGATTCGGTTGATGCTGGATGGCGGAGCACCCTGGGAAACCGTGCGTACGGAGAACAGGATCTACGAGATACTGCACCGAAATGCGCCGCAGACGCACCGGATATTTCGCGCCTTGACGATGGTCCCCGCTTTTGTGCTGCCGCCGCGATGGTTTTACCGGGCGCGCGGGTGGGCGGCATCCCACCGCTGGTATGGCGAATTGCGAAGAAAGTTTTTGCCGATGCCATGGTGACTGGCGTCGACGTGGATGCCCGTGGCGAGTCACTAAAAAAACGGTTGGTTGATTTTTGGAATAGCCGCGAAGTCTACTGGGATCCGATATCGACCAGTGAAGCTGCGGAATCGCCGCAACGGGAAAAAGCAGCGTCATTTCTTCCGGAAGGCGGGGACGTTCTGGACGTGGCTTGCGGTAGCGCGGCGAATGCGCAGTGCATCTCCCTGCGCTGCCGGTATTTCGGTTCGGACATCTCACAGTCTGGTCTGCGGAGAGCATCGCGGTCGTCGCTAAGATTGGTCTGCGGAGACGCGGACCAGCTTCCGTTCGCGAGTGAATCCTTCGATGCGGCGATTTCAACATTCGCCCTGGAACACTGCGTGAATCCGAAGCAGATGCTGCAGGAGATGCGCCGCGTGGTGCGGCCGGGGGGACGAATTGTGTTGCTAGGACCGTCCTGGGACCTTCCGTTCTGGTATCCGAACGCGATGCGCAGCCAATTGCGAGAATCGGCGCATCGTGCGACCTACACGGCGAAGCGGTTTTTCGGTCAAATGCGAGGCTGGTTTTTCGGGAGGCTTCCATTTCTGCGCGTTGAGGAACCTGATGCGTTCCACGAAGAGTTCGTCTACGACGCGGACGCGGTCTACGTGGTCTGGAACTATGAAGTCATTCGGCAAATGAAGCTCATAGGCTGCCGCTTGGTGCATGGAGAGGTTGATGACAGGATGTGGGGGACGAACAAACTAGTGCGCGTGTTGAAGCGGCTGCTGTATCTGCTACCAATCTATCGGTACGCGGGGAGCACTGTTTTGTTGGTTTTTGAGCGATGACGATATTGGTGCTCTGCTGGGAGAGCAATCTTTGCAACACGCTTGGTTTTTATGCACAGGCGTTTCGACGGCGGGGCGTTCGTCTGGTTTGCGCGGCACCGGAGTTTCCATGGAATGGGAATCTCGATGAGTGGCTGCGACTGTGCCCGGAAAGGCCATCGCTTATCTGGCACCCGGAAGCGGACGTGCCATTTTTGCCTTGGGGTTTGACGAGCATCGATATTCCAACAGCATCGTTCCAGGTCGATACGTACGCGTATACGCGGCGGCGAATTTCGTGGTCTATGTTGTTTGATCTCGTTTTGGTGTTTCATCCCGGTTATGACGTTAAGTTTCGAGAGGCTGGGCACCCCGAGGCCCACTTCATGCCGCACGCTGTCGAGGCGGAATTCTTCCTGGGGCCAGAGTTGGAACGCATCTACGAAGTTGGGTGGGTGGGCCAGACGGAGGGACCGGTTTATCAGGCGCGCGCACGGATCCTGGCGGAGTTATCGAAAACGTTTCGCATGAACGAAGTTGCGAGTCGATATTCAGCAGCGGAACTGAGTGCAATCTACCGCCAGTCGAAGATTGTCGTGAATATCGGGAGAGATGACTACCCGCAAGATGCGAACGTGAGGACGTTCGAGGCAATGGCGGCGGGGGCTCTGCTGGTCACGTCGCTGCCGAGCGAGTTAACGGCCATCGGATTTCAGGATGGTGTGCACTTCATTGGGTATCGCGAGAAAGAGGAAATTACCGGCTTGGTGCGGGCCTATCTTGCGAACGAGCGCGCGCGACGGACAATCGCGGCAGCGGGCCAGGAATTGGTTCTGAGGGAGCACACGTATGACCGGCGAGTGGACACGTTCCTGGAGCTTATCGAGGGAGCGGAAAAGAAACGCTGGGCGCCGGCGCGCAGCTGGGCCGAAGAGCGCGTGCGTTTGACGTACCTGGAATATTTTGCGCTCAATGGAGCGCTGGGGTGCGCTTTGGCGGAACTCCCGGCGATCGCGCAGCGTAATTTAGCAAAAGCGCTGGCGGGATCCGTTGTGATCGCGCGGGCCTGGGGGCGGCGAATTCCAGGGCGGATCCGAAACCGGCTCGCGCGCGCAACTGGCTTGGATGGATCGAAAGCATGACGCTGCGAACCGAATATGATGCCTGGCACGAGCGGGTGTACGAATCGAACCGGCAGCATGAGGACGCGTCCAGCCCTTGGTATCAGCTGGTTCGCGAAAAGATTGGGAATGTCGCCGGGTTGCGCGTGCTGGAGGTCGCGTGCGGACGAGGTGGATTCGTACGAGAATTGGCGCGTGGCGGCGCGCATGTGACCGGATGCGATTTCTCGTTTTCGGCGCTTCGGGTCGCGCATGCGAAGCTTGATGACGTGGGGAGCAGCCGGTGGGCCACACTTGTGCACGGCGATGCGCAATGTTTGCCCTTTGCCAGCGGGTCATTCGATCTGATTGTTTCCTGCGAAACGATTGAACACTTGCCCGATGTGCACGACGCGATCCGGGAAATGCATCGCGTAACGCGGCCGGGGGGCAAACTCTTCCTTACCACGCCTAACTACGCGAATCTTACGGGACTTTACGAGCTGTATGCGCGACTGCGGCGTGGCCTGCAGAAAACCGATCAGCCCTTCGATCGGCGCCAGTGGTTTCCGCAAATTCGCGGCTGGATTCGCGGGGCGGGCTGGAAAATTTTAGAGGTGGATGGCACGGTTCATCAATTCCCCATCCTCCCCGGACGCTCCCCAATGCGCCTGGAAGCAGTAGAATCGAATCACACCGTGCGAAAACTACTCAGCCCGTTTGCGCTGCACTATTTTGTGGTGGCCCAGAAGAAAGTTGCCGGGTAGACGCCTATGAATATTCTGATGGCGTCGGGGGTGCCAAAACGCCGGGAAGGCGGGGTGGCCGCCATCATCTATAACCTGGGGTGTGAACTGGAGAAACTCGGGCACCAGGTGACCTATATTTTCCTGGACGATCTGATCGTACCGGGCTCGGTTCCCTCGCGCTTCAGCGAAGCGATATTTTCGTTCCGGCTCTCGCGCTACATCTCGCAAAATCGCAATAAGTTTTCACTGGTGAATCTACACGCTCCAACCGGCTTTGCGTATGGAATGCGCCGCCGCTGGAATCGCAACTCGAGTTACCCGCCTTATGTGATGACGCTTCACGGCCTGGAAGAAAACCGCGTGTACGCTATGAGCCGAGAGGCGAAGCAAGGACGAGCCGGGAACTTCGGATGGAAGAACCGATTGTGGCATCGACTCTATCATTTTCCGAGATTTCGCTGGTCGATGCGAACCGCGGATGCCGCGCATGTATTCAGCCGCGATGTGTGGACTATTCTGCGGCTCAATTACAATCTCGATGACAGGCGCGTGGCATACATCCCCAATGGAGTCGAGCGGCGCTTCTTCGTGCCGAGAACATACGAGGCGCGGGACCAGGTGCGACTTCTTTATGCCGGGACGTGGCTGGACCAGCGGGGAATTCTCTATCTGCGGGACGCACTGCAGAAGGTGATGCCGCGGATTCCGGCGTTGACGATGACCTTTGCGGGACCGGGAGTGCCGGACGAAGAGATCCTTCACTTTTTTGGGGACGACCTCGCTTCGCGAATCGTGGTGCGGCCTTCGGTTGCTGCGGACCGCATGCAGGAACTGTACGCCGAGCACGATATTTTCGTGTTTCCGTCGCTGGTGGAGGGATTGCCAAACGTGTTGATGGAAGCGATGGCGGGTGGCATGCCTGTGATCACGACAGAAACATGCGGAATGCCCGATATCATCGAGAACGAATTCAACGGCTTGCTGATCCCACCCGCGGACGCGTTGGCATTGGAGGAAGCGATCTTGCGATTGGCGAACTGCGAGGAATTGTGCCGAAGGTTGGGGATGGCCGCCCGTGAATCGATGAAACGCTTTACGTGGGAACGGACCGCGAGAACGGTCGAATCGCTTTACAAGCGCACGCTGATGGCGGAAGGACGAACGGTGGAAGGATGACGCTCGAGACGGAGTGTTACGCCATGAGTCACGACAGGGAAGGCGCGCGATGATGGATAGTGGCGTTACGAAGGCGATGCGGAAGGACTGGGACGCACGCGCCCGGAAGAACGCCTTCTACTATATCGCGTCGTGGCGCCGTGAATGGGACAACGATTCGTTTTTCTCGTCGGGTGAGGAGGACTTTGCGCGACTCGTGGCACCTGCGCTGCAGCGTTGCCTGCTTCCGACGTCGGGGCGCGCGATGCTGGAACTCGGCTGCGGCGCGGGACGCATGACGCACAGTTTCGCGAAACGTTTCGAGCGAGTCTACGCGTTCGATCTTTCGCCGGAGATGTTGCGGCGCGCGCGGGCGATTCACAAAGGGCAATCGAATATTCTTTGGCTGCTTGGCAACGGGGCGGACCTTTCGTGTGTGGCTTCCGGTTCGCTGGATTTTGTTTTCAGCTATCTGGTATTGCAGCATTTGCCCGAGGAAATGCTAGCATTTCGCTACGTTCACGAATTGTTGCGCGTTTTGCGCCCGGGCGGTGTGTTTCTGTTTCAATTTAATGGCGGCTTGGAACCGACGATGAACCTGCGCGGCCGAGCAGCGTGGGGAATTGTGGACGCGCTGTGGTCAATGCGGCTGCGCGGCCTGAGTCGATGGGTGGCGGGGATGTCTGGCTTAGATCCGTGCGCGGCGGGAAAGAGCTGGCGCGGGGCGGCGATTGGTGCGCAGAGCATGAAAGATAGTGTGCGCGCGGCGGGCGGCGAGGTCCGCGAACTGAGCGGAGAAAATACGCCGATGACGTGGTGCTGCGGCGTGGCCTCCCGGGAACAGGGCTAGCCCGCGGATGCTGACGATCGGAATCAACTATTCACAGATGCATGATTCCTCGGCCTGCATCGCGCGCGATGGCGCATTGCTGTTTGCGGTGGCGGAAGAACGGATTAGCCGGGTGAAGCACGACCCCAGGTTTCCGCACCTGGCCGTTGAAGCGTGCCTTAAGTTTACGGGTGCGACGGCGGCGGAGGTGGACGAGGTCTGTTTTGGCTGGCAGCGGCCTGGAGCCCTGTTCCGTCATGATTTGTGGTGCTACGCGACGGGCCGGCTCCCGCTGACATACCTCAACCTGCTGAATTCAACGCGCTACTTCCTGAGTATGTGGCACCAGGAATCTGGTGCGAAAGTGTTCGCGCGGAAATTTGGGCCGGTGAAGGCGCGCATGCGATTTGTCGACCACCACTTGGCGCACGCGATCAGCGCTTACGGATTTTCGGGCTTCGATGATTCCGCGATCGTGATCATGGACGGACGTGGAGCTTGGGAGGCGACTTCGATCTGGCACGGGCGTGACGGGAGGATCGAACACGTACTGACGATTCCGTTTCCCAATTCGATCGGTGGGTTTTACAGCGCGTTCACGGACTATCTTGGCTTTACGCCGAACAGCGACGAGTGGAAAGTGATGGGGCTGGCGCCGTACGGCAAGCCGGGCTTGAACCTCGATGCGTTCATCAATCCGGAAGCTGCGCCCTACCGTGTGTACACGAAACGGCTGAACAATGGCAGGACCGGGGGCAGAACCGGGAATGCTTCCGGGATTGCGGCAGTGCTGGGCCCGCCGCGCGTGGCGGAAAGCGAAATTGACGAGCACCACAAGAACATTGCGTATGCGGTACAGGATTACTGCGAGCGAGCAATGATGAGCGTCGTACGGCTAGCGCTCGCCAAAACGAAGTCGCGCAATCTTTGCCTTGCAGGGGGAGTAGCGCTGAATTCGAAGGCGAACGGAAAGATTCTGGCGTCGAGTATCGTGGAGAAGATTTTCGTGCAACCCGCCGCTTCGGATGACGGCGTGGCTTTGGGAGCGGCCTTCGCGCCATATTTGGATCACGACGGGCGTTTGCCAATTCGAGCGATGCGACACGCGTATCTGGGCCCAGGCTTTGACGATGAGGCCATTGAGACGGCTTTGAAAACGTACAAGTTGCGGTATTCGCGCATGGACGATCCCGCAGTCATTGGAGCGGAACTGCTGGCACAGGGAAAAATACTCGGTTGGTTCCAGGGGCGCATGGAATTCGGGCCGCGGGCGCTGGGGAGCCGATCGATCCTAGCCGATCCGCGCGATCCGGAAATGACCGCGAAGGTCAACAATGCGGTGAAGTTTCGCGAGTGGTGGCGACCGTTTGCGCCGTCGATAACGAAAGAAGCGGCGGCCGATTTCGTGGAGAGCGCTACGGACTCGCCGTTCATGATACTCACCGCGCAAGTTCGCGCGGACAAGCGCGGCGTAATTCCGGCGGTGACGCACGTCGATGGAAGCGCGCGGCCGCAAACGGTGGAGCGCGAGGTGAATCCACTGTACTGGCGCCTGATCGATGAGTTCGGTAAGCACACGGGCGTACCGGTGGTGATGAACACGTCATTTAACTTGCGCGGAGAAGCGATTGTAAACACGCCAACCGACGCGGTGCGGACGTTTTTCAGTTCGGGGATGGACGCGCTGTTGATCGGCAGCTTTCTAGTCGAAAAATGAGCGGGCGCGAATGAACGAACAGCGCATCATCGCGCTGCTGGGGCGGCGCGATGAACCGACCGATGCCGTCGAGGAATATTGCCGCTATCTGGCCGGCGCATTGCGCGATCGCGGCTTTGCGATAGAGCTGACGCGAGTGCCATGGAAGGAGCGCGGTTGGACTGCCGCGTTGCGGGAGCTTCAGGAAGGAACGCGCGAGTGGCGTGACAGGTGGGTGCTCCTGCAATACACTGCGCTGGCGTGGTCAGAGCGCGGATTTCCCTGTCGGTTTCTGCGCGTCGTAAGCAAATTGCGCGAAGGCGGAGCGCGCGTCGGAATCGTTTACCACGATGTCGAGCCGTATGGGGGCGGTCGAGTCATTGACTTGATTCGCCGACGCGCGCAGTTGCACGTCATGCGCCGAGGACTGAAGTTCGCGGACATCGCTGTTTTCACAGTCCCCCTCGATGTGATTTCGTGGCTCGGTAAGTCTCATCCGAACGCGACTTTCATCCCTGTTGGCGCCAACTTGCCTGTGGATACTCCAGCGGCCGCGAAATCCAGCGAGCGGCAGCAAAACCCGCTGGGTGTGGCGGTTTTCGGAATCACGGAAGGCGACACGGGTCGGAAGGAATGCGCGCGGATTGTGGACGCTGTGAGTTTTGCCGCGGCCAGAGGTGGTCCCGTGCGGCTGCACGCGTTTGGACGGGGAGCCCGAGAGTGCGAAGCCGAATTACGCAAAGCGCTGAAAGATGTGGCGGTGGAGTTGCGCGTCGAAGGTGTTCTTCCGGCGGAGCAAGTCGTGAGCGCGCTGTCTTCGTCGGATGTGATGCTTTTCGTGCGCGCTCCAATTTCCAGCAGGCGAGGCAGCGCCATTGCCGGCATCGCCTGCGGGTTGCCGGTGATCGCCTATTCGGGCAGCGAAACCGCGCCGCCAATTACGGATGCGGGCGTCGTGCTGGCGTCGCCGGGCAATAATGCCAATCTGGGCGAAGCGCTCCTCCGCGTTCTGTCTGACGCTGACTTCCGAGAATCACTGGCTGCACAGAGCCGTGAAGCACAACGACAACATTTCAGCTGGGATGCAATCGCGAAGCGTTACGCCGAGATATTGAGTCGATAGGAATGAGATTTCAGCGGCAAAGTGTTTCGATCAGGATCTCCTTCTTTTTTTCGGCGACATTGCTCAGCACATCGAGGGTAGCGAAGTACCCGGCGATGGATGCCGCCGCCAGCCCGATGAACGCCTCGGCCGGAAGCCAAGGGCTCTGGGTCCAGCGCCCTGTGAGCAAGATCAGTGAGCAAACGCCGGCGAGAAAAATCTGAACGCCGAACGCAACCCAAATGGAAACTCCCGAGGACCGCTGGCCACGCATGGAACCAAATTCGAGCTTTCGCGGAAAGCTGAGGGAAACCCAGTCGGCAATCGCAAATTGACCGGCAACCGCAAAAACGACCGCCGCGATGGTGGCGACGAATACCGGCGTTGACGGCAGCCCAATGCGCAGGGCGAGCACGATCATGGAAAGAACGATCTCAAAGACCAGGACACCCGCATGCATCAGATTTTTCCCCAACAGAACATCGCGAAATCGAAGCGGGGCGGTGAAATACGTCTGGATACCTCGACCTTCGTAGGCGAAACAATTATAGGCGGGCGTCATGAGCATCAGAATCAGATAGCCCATCATTCCCGGAAAGAACGTGTCGGGCGAAACCCCTCGATGCGTGACCGAGGGATGTAGGCCGCCGAATTGAGACGTGAACAGCAGCACGAGAATGGGCGGCATCAGCAGCGATATCAGCACAAATCCATTACGCGAGAGGTAGCGGAACTCCTTTCGCAAGACCGCAGCAACCTGGGGAGAAAATAGCCGCAGGACATCGGATGACGCGTCTGTTTTTGAATTCGCGCGAGCCGCGACTCGCGCTGGGCTCGCCGATTCACTCAATTCTTCGCCGCGATATTGCGCCGCGAACCGGTACCACAGTAATGCGCTAAATACTCCCACGTAGGCGAGGAGACCCGCGACGTTCAATAGAAAGGTGGCGCCTTGGCCACCGACGGCAGCGGCCAGTGCGCGACTGGCAAGCGAAGGCGGAAAGGGCGACAAATACGGCAAAAAATGCAGAAAGAGAGCGGGCGATGACCCTCTGGCATACAGGGCAATCGGCTGGCCGACGAACTGTAGCGAAACGCTGAACAGAATGAATAGCCCGAAAAACAGCTCGCGTGTGCGGCGGCGGGCCAGCAGACGTTCGAGCCACGAACCCAGCAGCCGCTCAAACGTGGTGCACATCAGGACGAAAAGGACAAGAATCACAAAAACAGCCGGCAGCAAGCTGGGATTTGCGATGGCCACGCCGACCGCGATCGCCAGCAGCCAGCAAATGGAAGCGATGGCGGCAAAATCGGCCAAGCCGTAGGCGAGACCCACGAGATAGAAGGCCGAAAGGCTCAATGGGAAGCGCAGGAGGGTTCGAAATTCGAACGCCGCGCCGAACCCAGCCACGAAAAGCGGAAACGCCTGCCAGAAAACGAAAACGCCCCAGAAGAGCAAGAGTAGCCATCCGAAATGGAGGGTCGAAATCGAAAGGTAGGCGCCCCAGCAAAACATAAAACTCAGACCGATCACCATGACGCCGGACAAAATCGCCGCCCAGATGAGACCGATCAGGTCAAGCTTGCTGTTTTTTCTGCGGAGATGATTCCGCAGGATCCGCCAGCGCAACTCCGCGACCAGACGGATTTGGCTCGCGACGCCGAGTTTACCGGCTACATCAGCCACGAGAGCTCTTCCATTTGCGGGCGCCCTGACCCGTCCTGGCCGACGATCGACACGAAAATTTCCTCAAGCGTAGTCTGGCGGCCTTCTTCGCTGGACGTTCCGGCGCGAAGTTCCTCGATGGACCCTTGCGCGACCAGCCGGCCTTTGTGAATGATGGCGACATGGCTGCACAATCGCTCCACGATCTCGAGGACATGGGAAGTCAGAAAAATTGTGACCCCGCGTTCGGTCATGCGTCCGAGCAGCGCTTTCAGCGCACCGGCTGCGAGCGCATCCACTCCTTCGAACGGCTCGTCGAGGAAGAGGATGCGCGGTCCGTGGATCACCGCAGCGGCGAGCGCCAGTTTTTTCTGCATGCCGTGCGAATAGTCCGCGATGACGGATTTGGGGCGGTCGGCGAGCTGCATAAATTCGAGTAACTCCTCGGAGCGCTGGCGGGTGGTGGCACGGTCGAGGCCATACATGCGGCCGACGAAATTGAGATACTCGGTACCGGTCAAGCGCTCGAAAAGCCCCATGCCTTCGGGCACGACACCGATCTGCCGCTTTATTTCGACGGCGTGCGAGGAAAAATCCAGACCCAGAAGTTGGACGCGGCCCGAACTTGGCGCCAGCAGACCGGTCAGCATCTTGATGGTTGTAGACTTTCCGGCACCATTGGGACCGAGAAAACCGAAAAATTGTCCAGCCGCGACCTGCAAGTCCACGCCGTCCACGGCCAACAAGGCACCGAAGCGCCGTGTGAGCTTGTCGGTTACGATAGCCGCGTCGGTCACGACAGTTCTCCTTTTGGCGTTTCGAGCATGAAACGAAACTCTAGCATGACTTCTTCAGACTTCTGGAGCAGCGAGAGGCACGGATGCTACGAAACAGCGACGGCAGAGAATCAAGACTTCGGTGGCAGTGGTAGCGGAGTCGCGCCCGCGAGATGCGGTTCGCGCGCCGGCAACGCCGCCAGGACCGCAGGCAGTTCGACGCGAAAAACCGCGCCACCGGTCTGGCCGTTGTAACAAAGAATTTTGCCGCTGTGTTCCTGCAGGATGCCGAAGCAAATGCTGAGGCCGAGTCCCGTACCTTTACCTACGGGCTTGGTGGTGTAGAAAGGGTCGAAGACGCGATGAGGTTCCTTGATTCCAGGGCCGGTGTCGGAGAAGAGTATGATGACGTTGCCGCGATCGCGAATGGTCTTGATGGTGAGCACGCCGCCCTCGTGCGATTCCATGGCATCGACGGCGTTATTGATAATGTTGAAGAACACCTGCATCAATTGGTTGCCATCCCCGCGCACGCCGGGAAGAACCGATTCCAATTGCAACTCAACGCGCGTCTTTGTCGACCGCAAGTCCAGAGAACGGAGTTGCAAGGCGTTGGTGACCACGGTATTGATGTCCAGAAGAGTGCGTTCCGGCGGTACTTGACGAGCGAAGCTAAGTAAGTTGCCGACGAGGGTCTTCGTGCGGCGCGCTTGATCGCGAATCTTGGCCGCAATGGCGCGCGATTTCTCGGTCAAGCTCATATCATCGGCCAGAAGGTCGGAATACCCAAGAATAGCGGCGAGCGGATTGTTGATTTCGTGGGCCGCGCCGGCGGCGAGCTGTCCCAGGGAAACCAGTTTTTCCGTCTGGACCAGCTGCGCTTGCAGCCGTTGAAGATTCTCGACGGATTGTTGAGATTTGGACAGCAAGCGAACGCGGTCTTTGTCAGCAATGCTGGTGCGCAGAAAAATGATCGCCATCAGCGGGATGGACGCAATCAAGGTAGCCATGACGCGGTAATCGCGAATTTCGCGCGGTTCATGGGAGAATCGCAAGGCGTAGACCGCAAAAAATGGCAACGAAAGTACCGCCACCATGGCCAAACGCGAAGCCCACGTGCGTTCCCCAACCTGGTCGCTGGAGCCCTCTTCCGTCTCTCGTTCGCCAGAAGCATCGAGGGCAGCCCGATTGCGATAGGCAATAAGGCCCGCGAAGGCAAACCAGAAAAAAGAGGAAATGAGCGGGAGATCGTAGAGACTTCCAGTCGAATATTTGTGCAAGGAGATGGCGACGTTGAGGGTCAGGGACGACAACATATAGAGGGCTGCGCCGCCGAAAAGGTTCGCGTAAACCAAACGCCAAGCGCCTTGAGAACGCAGCCACAACGCGGCCAAGCCGCCGACGATCACCATGTACTGGATGTTCGCAATCAAATCGTAGTTGAAATTGTATTGCGCTTCGGATGGCAACACGTACATCCACGGGAACACCGTGTAGATGTAGAGGAACGTCCACCACATCAATAGCGAAACAAAGTCGAGATACCCCAGGCGCAACTGGAGTTCTCCGCGCCTGCGGTGAGGTTGCAGTGCAAGCGCCGCCATCATGGGGATGCCGCGAAGGAAGAAGACGATGTCCCCGCCGTAAATGACCGGCACGGGTTGGTGCGCGTAGACCTCGTGGTACGTCCAGTCAAATTGGCCAAGCATCCACAGCGTGCAACTCAGTGCCAGCAGCATCCAGAAGATGTTGCGGCGCCAGTGCGGAGTGCCGGCGTTCAGCAGCAGGAAAGTATTGGCTACAAGTGGAACCACGCACTGCACCAGGTTCCCGAACGTGGATAGCGACTGACTCCCGCTCGGAAACACGAATGACATGCAGGCATATGTGGCCAACGCGAGCAGCCACACGGAGACGAATGTTAAAATAGAGCGAGCGGGCATGCTTGTACTTGCATCTAGTGTAGGCGGGAAGTGGACAATTGAGTTCGCGGGTACGGCCTGGTATGGCCTAAGGATAAACGAA
>Ga0210401_10003736_pt1 | contig 16141 bp, 15 predicted proteins | sample IncBWH32MmetaG_FD_150866 | JGI IMG/M metagenome (GOLD analysis project Ga0210401, IMG submission 150866) | Forest soil microbial communities from Barre Woods Harvard Forest LTER site, Petersham, Massachusetts, United States - Inc-BW-H-32-M | ecosystem: Environmental > Terrestrial > Soil >... | reverse complement strand
TCCGAACCTGCTAGTGGGAGCAAAGTAGCCGATCGTCTGGTATCCCCATGAACCATCGAAGGGATGTTCCATGACAGGCAGAAACTCGATGTGGGTAAAACCCGCATCATGAAGGTAGTCAGCCAGAAGGGGCGCCATCTCGCGGTAAGTCAACCACCGATTCCCCTCCTCGGGCATGCGTTTCCAGGAGCCAAGGTGCACTTCGTAAATGGATATCGGAGCGGCGAGAGAATTGGTTTTTGCCCGGCTAGCCATCCATGAATCATCATGCCAGGAGTAGCTTTCAAGATCCCACACGCGAGACGCTGTCTGCGGGCGAATCTCTGCGGCGAAACCATAAGGATCAGCTTTGTCGACCATATAACCGCGATCACGCGATTCGACGTGATACTTGTAGATGGTCCCTTGACCGATATTGGGTACGAAGCTCTCCCAGACACCTGCAGAACTCGCGCGCATGATAGTGGCGGCTGGTTTCCAATTGTTGAAGTCTCCGATCACCGAGACAAGTTTCGCATTCGGAGCCCACAAGGCAAAGTGCACGCCGTGAGAGCCATCCCGCTCGGTGAGATGGGCGCCGAGCTTATCGTAGGCGCGATTGAGAGTGCCTTCAGCAAGCAAGTAGAGGTCGAATTCGCTTAGGGTCGATTCCACGGGCGCACTTCCTTCTCCCGATAGCCGAGTTCCTTGGACCTAGAGGTAATAGTCGAAATCCCGCTCCGTACGAATCCTCCGCCGCATACGCAAAATATGCGCCGGCAGGCTTTCCGGCGTCAACTCGACATAATTGGGCGAGCCTTGCCACAAAAACCGGCCATCGCCAAGCAAGTCATGAGCCTGAAAGGCGTGATCTGCGTCCAACCCAATAGATCCGAGATCAAGATGAACCCATCCAGTTTGCGTGTGTAAGCAATCAAGATTGACGATGACGACGATTACGTCCGATAAGTCATCGGTCGCCTTGCTATAGCAAATCAGCGCTGGATTGTCCGTTGTATGAAAGTGCAGGTTGCGATTGCTTTGCAATCCCAAATTTTCTCTTCGGATCCGGTTGATCCGGGCAATGAAGTCTTTCAAGCTCCCCGCAGAATAAGGATCGCGGTGCTTGAGTTCATATTTCTCCGAGTTCAGGTACTCTTCACTGCCGGGTCGGAAAGGAGCATTTTCGCATAGCTCGAAGGCCGGACCATAGATTCCATAGCTAGCACCCAGCGTCGCCGCCAGAATGAGCCGTACCATGAAAGCGGGACGTCCGCCAATCTGAAGGAATTCCGGAAGGATGTCCGGCGTGTTCGGCCAGAGATTCGGCCGGAAGTACTCCCGTACTTCTGTTTTCATGAGTGCGCTGAAGTATTCGGTAAGCTCTTGTTTCGTATTTCGCCAAGTAAAATACGTATATGATTGAGAAAAACCAAGCTTGGCAAGCCGATACATCACGTGCGGCCTGGTAAACGCCTCTGCAAGGAAGAGTACGTCGGGATGCTTTTCCTTAATTTCGCCAATCACCCATTCCCAGAAAGAAAAAGCCTTCGTGTGTGGATTGTCAACGCGAAAGATACGCACACCCTGATCGATCCAAAAATCGAAAACGCTTTTCAATTCATCCCACAACGCCCGCCAATCCGCAGTCTCAAAATCCAGTGGATAGATATCCTGATACTTCTTAGGCGGATTTTCAGCATATTGTACGGTGCCGTCCGGCCGTTTGCGGAACCATTTTGATTGTTGGAGCACGTACGGATGATCCGGTGTGCACTGAAACGCGATGTCGAGCGCGATCTCAAGTCCGTGCTCTTTAGCTTTGGCCACGAACCTCCTGAAGTCTTCCAGTGTGCCAAGTTCGGGGTGAATGGATTTATGACCGCCCTCCGGCGATCCAATGGCCCAAGGGCTGCCAACATCTGTCGGCTGCGCCTCTTCCGAATTGTTCTTTCCTTTCCGAAAGGTCCGGCCGATTGGATGGATAGGTGGAAGATAGACGACATCGAAGCCCATGGATGCGATGTAGGGAAGCCCTGCCTCGCAATCACGGAAGGTCCCGTGAAGACCTGCCTGAGGTGAACAAGATCGAGGAAATATTTCATACCAAGTAGAGAAGCGTGCCTTTTCGCGATCGACCGTGACAACCAACTCTTTCTCGTAGCGGCTAGCAAGGTGGCGATCGGGATAGCGCTGGAGAATGCCGAGTGACTTTTCTTCAAGAGCAATGTCTGCGCCTTCCGGTTTATCTTTGGATTCTCGCAACCTGCGCACCCAGTCGCGCAGTAACACGGCGTCATCGCCCGTTGCTCGCATGGCCGCTTCCCCAATCAGCTCAGCTCCGATGAGCAGGTCGACATGAACGTCTTGTCCGGCAGCGACTCGTTTCAACAGCTCGCCGCGCCAAGTTTGGAAGCGATCGATCCAGCCTTCCACGGTGTATTTATACCGGCCCAGCAACTCGACGGAAAATTCGCCACGCCAGCGATCATTGCCGAGTAGTTTCATCGGCGACGTTTGCAATTCCTTCTTTTCCTGCCAGTACAGGATTTGGCATGCGACCTGATCATGGCCATCGGCGAAAACATCGGCTTCCACAAGCACTGTCTCGCCAACAACACGCTTGATGGCAAACCTGCCGCAATCGATTTCCGGAGAAACGCCCTCAATTACGACTCGACGTCGCCCGTCCACTTGTTGTTCGGCCATTGGTCGCCAGGCTCTCCTAGTTGCAGAACGATTGGGCCGCACCAAAGATTCAGGTGACAATACCTAAGGCGCAACCGATCTACAGCTCTGCTGTGTAGCTCACTTCATGCAATTATTGATTTCAAAGGAGTCAGGCTCCAGTGTTAGTGTTCGCGATGAACAGCTAACGCCGAAGATGCTCCACCGAGCTGGCAAGCTCACATTATAGGGCAGATCGACGAGCATCAGCAGGACCCGCCCAGATCTTGGTCATGTCCGACTGCCAGATCCGATTCGGTCCGGCCTCTTCCACCCGACCGCATTCCTTTTTCCTTCGTGCTCGGAGACGACGCGAGCGCACCAGCAACCCACGCTCGCGCATCACCCGTAACACCCGCCTGCGATTCACGGACAGCCCTTTCTTCCGCTGCAACCACCACGCCCTCGCCGATAGCCGTACGCCAGCTTCTCTCTCGCAGGCCATCACGGCTGCTCATCGTGGGTTCGGTCCGCTTGACTGCCTCGCGGCCGCTTCCGGTAGTACAGACTCGACCAGCTGATGCTCAACGGCGCCGCCACCAGCGTGGCTGCCTTCCGCTCGGTGATGCCGAGAGCAGAAGGCTTGTGGTCTACATGTGGTACCCATGGAGCATTGGTCCACGAACGCGATAGAAACCAAGGGCGCAGACCGCCGCCAAAATTAGTAGTAGCAACGTGGAAGGCTCTGGCGTAGATACGACAGACCCCGGGGTCACTACCACATTGTCCAGACCATTGGAATTGTCATTCCGCGGATCGCCGTTCAGGAATTCGAGGGTCGTTGAAGAGGAAGTAGCGAGGAACGAAGTGGTGAACTGCTCCCAGACTTGTGTTGTTCCTCCGGCTCCCATGGAGTTTACTGCAGTCTGGATGAGCACTCCGTCCACCATCACATTCACGGTGCTGGTTGTGCCCCAGATGCCGCCGGGGTTGACCTGATTACCGACGAAATAAGAGAGGTCATAGGCCGTACCAGGAGTGGTCGCCAAGGTTTGCGTCACGCCCTCGACAGAGTTCGTCCCGTCACCGGTCAGGTCCAGCCATTGCGTGCCGTCCTCGGCGGGAAAGGTGAAACCAAGTGCCACATAGTTGGTGCTCACAATGGATGCCTCGGGACCGACCACGGTCCAGCCGGTAATTCCGGTCGAGCCGGTGATGAAGTTCGTAAAAATGCCATTCGGCACCAAGGGGGTCTCAAAGCTGCCATTAACGATGCTATTTGCGCGGGCTGCCGATGCCGCAAAAACGAGGATTAAGACTGCAAAAATAACCGTCCGGGGGAGAATGCCATCCATCATGTTAGCCGAACGGCGCGAGACTCTTGCCTGGCGCTCATAGCCTCGTGTGACTTCAATCATGGGATCCTCCCTCTATCGGATTTCCGATTGGACTTCTGGCCCGCGCATCATACGCTTTTCCTGATCTCGAACACAACCAATTTGCCAGCAGGACAGCAAGCCGAGCCCCAGTGAGATCGAACCAAAAGCTTGGCTAACCGGACAGCTACCTGACCCACCTTGATCACGCTATTAACCTCTACTCGCCTTCTACGCCTCGGTATGGTTTGAGGCAATGACGTTTTGTGGTCAATCCTCTCCTGACTATATTTGCTACGCGCATGATCAACTTACCCAGCAGTCGCAGCAATCCGCGAGGCGACGCTCGCCTGACTGGAGCGGTTTGAAACAGGAAAGATCAGGTGGCACTCGCAGCCCGGGCTGCCTGTTGGCTGACCATTTGTTCCTTCATCTTCTGTTGCATTTCCTTAGGTGTGGGTTGTGCGATGTGGGTAGCGACCACCCAAGTGTAACCCTCGGGATCAACGACGGTTCCACAGCGGTCGCCCCAAAACATATCCATCACTGGCCCCTTGAGCGCGGCGCCGAGCTTTACGGCCTTGGCAGTCACCTTGTCTGCGTTCTCCGTCAGCAGATACAAAGTCGTTGGTGAGGCGCCGATTGTTTTCGCGCTGCGGGAGCCCATCTGCGCCATTTCCGGCCCCAACATTAATGTCGTGCCGCGGAGTGTCAACTCGGCGTGGATCGCCTTGCCATCTGGACCATTCATGATCCCCCGTTTGGCAAAGCCGAATGCCTTTTGATAAAACTCAGCTGCCGTTTTCACGTCGTTCACTGTTAACATTGCCGTTACCGAACCATAGAGCTTTTTATTGAGCGGATCGATTTTTCTGGGCATAACACTCCTTTTGTGAGGCAAGTATTCGAGCTGAATTTCGGCGGAAGTTGTTTATGATGTACCGCTCGACGAAACCTCCGGGTAGCGCAAAGAATACTTCAATGAGAAGCGTCCGGTCAACGATGTCTCCGTCGATGTCTCCGTCAGGCGCGGGAAGAGTTCGGCGAGGCGTGCTATGTTATCAACTCGCACGAACACCAACCATCACCGTAGTTCTGTCTGCGTCGTCGACAAGCCGGAAGTAATTCCGTTCCGTTCCGCATCAGATTGAACTCCGGTCTTGCTGGGAGGCAATTCGAGACTCTCCACAGTCCCCGCCTGTTTGTCCATTGCCCGTTCAGAAACAGATAAATGCTGGGAAACATAATTTCTGGGAATTCAACCCAGGACATATGAACTGCAGCATCGATCGTAATTAGACGGGCGTTCGGCAGCAATATGTCCCACTCACGTCCGCCACCGTATGGGGTGTTGCGATCTCCTCTCCCAGTGAATCGTCAGGACTGGGGCGGTGACTTTCGCGATGGATTCCTTGGGAATGTCGAGCGCCTGCTCGGAGGCACGCAGTGGTTGAAAATGGGCCCCGAGATGAATGGGCGCGGGATGCACGAGGAGTTGCGCGAGGTTCTGGAGCCGCTGCTCAAAAAAATCGAATCACATTGACCGAGCACATCCAGGAATACGAGGTGCGGATGGAGAGAATCGCCAAGGAGAGCTACCCGCAAGTCGAACTACTCAAACAGGTGAAGGGGGTAGGAACGCAAATCGCGCTGACGTATGTTCTGACCCTGGACGATCCGCATCGCCTCCCAAAGAGTCGCGAGGTCGGCTGTTTTCTGGGGTTGCGCCCTGGGCGCAGGGACGTCGTTTGATTCTTTAGGCAGGTCAGCCAATTGGGATGCGACTTAGAGCCGCCCTACCTGGAGCAGCCTTAAATCAAGCAGCAAGCGCTGTAAAGGTGAGTTCCCTCTGAAGTGAGCGGCGAAGGGCGCGCGCTGAGCCATTAGTGTTGTCGCCGCTCATCCCACTCGGTTGTTTCCTGATCGAACACGATGCTTCTCGGAACTGGTTTGCCATCATGAATCGCTGGCGCCGTAAACGCGATTCTAAAAAGCGGATACATTCATAGCCGTCGTTGCCCGCCGTCGCCGTGTCGCGACGACACCGCCTCCCACACCTCCCGAGTTTTTCAAACCATGAGCCACACGATGAACGAAAGGCTCAGGGCGAACGGGTGATCCCGCTTGATTTGACGTGCTACGGGATATGCAAAGCACTAATGGCGGTCGGTGGCGTGCTTCAATCTTTGGTCGGAGCGTCTTTCGGCTTGCTGACTTTGTTAGTGGTGTCAACTCGAAGAGCCGGTAGTCGCTGAGATAGTGGCGATGGTGATAGCGCTTGCCGCGCAACTCCATAACATTACGGCATCCCAGGGGAGCCAAAGAGTCTGACTATCACGATCGAATTTGACGGGGCCGTAGTCAACGCGAAGATGGTCGCGAGTGAGTTGGCGCTTGCTGACGGGAGCAAGTAAATCAGTTTCGACGCGGGGAACATCAAAAGTGGGATGGGAAATCCAGATGCAGCCTTGGCGCCAATTGTAAATGACAAGGGGGGGAATTTTCCATGAAACTGATTTTGTGTTGGCATGGTTTGAGGCAAATTTATTCGTAAGAGTTCGCCGGTTCGGTGTGACTATCTTGCGTGAGGTATGGAGCATCGATACGATGTTCATTCGCCGTCAACAGGCGTCCTGCGCCGTTGGTCGATGAACGGAGGTTTGGGCGCCGATCTTTGTAGAGCCAGACAGATTTTTGGAGGCTGAAATGGTTGCAAAAGAGAGCAAGCAAACTCGCAGGGACAAGCTGGCAAAAGGCGTGGCCCTATCTCTTCTCGTGGGCGTCGCATCGTTGGCACAGAATCCGAGTTTCCACAACGCGCCAGCTTCGGCCAAGACAGAGAAAAATCCTTACCAGGGCCAACAGACATCATCCGGCCAGTCAGTGTTTCAACTCCGTTGTGCGGCTTGCCATGGCCCAAGCGGAGAAGGTTCGGGAAACATACCCTCTTTGGCGAGCGAGAAGGCACAAGGGGCCAGCGATGGTGAGCTCTTCTGGTACATCACAAGGGGCGATGTGAACAACGGGATGCCCTCGTGGGAATCTTTGCCCGAAGACCAAAGATGGCAAATCGTCAACTATCTCCGAGTCCTTGGCGCTTCCAAGCCAGGCTCTCCGCGCGTACGGCTTTCGTCCAACGAAGCTGTTGCCGTTGGTATGAACGCGCTCCCGCCAAAGGCTCCATTTACCGACTACCGTTTTGAGAAGCCCGGGACGATTCGCAAGATCACGCTTGAGGATCTGCCGGCTCCGCTTGCTACAACGTCAGCTGGCAATAGCCCTCAGCTTGTAGAACGCCCGGAGAAAGCTTGGCCACAGGTTCCCGCTGGCTTCAAGGTTGAGTTGTACGCAACCGGACTTGATCAGCCGCGGCTGATCCGCACTGCTCCGAACGGTGACTTTTTCGTCGCGGAAAGTAAGCTGGGGGAGATCCGCGTGTTTCGTGGAATCACGGCGGAAGGTAAGCCGGAACAAGCAGCCACGTTCGCCACAGGCTTGAAGCAACCATTTGGAATTAACTTCTATCCACCGGGCTCCGATCCGCAGTGGATCTATGTCGGCAACACCGATTCGGTTGTGCGCTTTCCCTATAAAAACGGTGATTTGAAAGCCCGCGGTCCGGCCGAACACATCGCAGACGTGCCGGGCGGCAACGGTCATTGGACGCGAGATATTCAGTTCACGCCCGATGGCAAGAAGATGTTGGTGTCGGTCGGTTCGGCTTCGAATATTAACGACCCGGATACGACGCCTGAGGAGAAGAATCGCGCTGACGTTCTGGAATTCAATTCGGACGGTTCAGGAATGCACGTGTACGCCTATGGCATCCGGAATTGTGTTGGATTGGCCGTCCAGTCGAAAACAGGTGAGTTGTGGTGTTCGGTCAATGAACGCGATGGGCTGGGTGACGACCTGGTTCCCGACTACATTACTCATGTGCAGGAGGGCGGCTTCTACGGCTGGCCCTGGTGGTACATGGGCAAACACCAGGACCCGCGTCACGAAGGAAAACATCCCGAGCTGAAGGATAAAGTCATCACGCCGGATGTGATCCTACCTCCGCACAATGCATCGCTTCAATTGACTTTTTACGATGGCAAACAATTCCCGGCCGATTATCAGGGCGACATTTTCGCCGCTGAACATGGGTCCTGGAATAGGGCGGTTCGCGTGGGATATGAGTTAATTCGTGTGCCGCTCGATAAATCGGGGCACGCCACCGGCGAATACGAGGACTTCATGACAGGATTCGTCGTGGATAACGGGCATGTTTGGGGGCGGCCGGTTGGGGTCACGGTCGCTCCCGATGGTTCGCTGTTGGTGACCGATGACGGATCAAAGTCTATCTGGCGGATCAGCTACAAAGGAAAGTAAGGCCGTGATTGCAACAATGTGTCGAAGAGAGATCGCGGCAGCGAGCAGTGACTTACACAGACTCCTGCTGGAACGCGTGAATGCGTGAATGCGGCAGACTGCCGAATCTTTTGACAGATTCTTCTGGGTTTCTTGGCGACGGTGTCTCTGACCCGTTCTGGAAATAATACAGTCCATTGTCGAGAATTCAACGCGCGCAAGCGATGAGTATCTGGTGAAGTTCTACTCGCCGCATATTCGGACCGCTCAACATTTCAAGACATCTGCAGAGGACATGCTCCGAGCGATTCGTGGGCGAGGACGACGGCCGGCCTCGTTAGAGATACCGCGTTATAGGCCTTTGAGTTCGATTGGCAATGGAAGCCCTGCTCGATGGGAGCCTGTCCGGCAGCTCGGAATCGTGTTTCTTTGGCGAGCTCACGCTTTAGCTGCTGCTTACGCATTTGTCTTCCCTCCGCCAGTCTATTCCCGCTGCCTAGACCCAGTTGTGCCAAACAGCAAATAGCCCTTCGGGCACATGCATTGCCGCCTAAATTGACACCCCCCGCCTGCTGCCGCAACCTTGAATTCGGGCACTGCTTCCGCGCGGAAAGGCCGATGTGCGTTCCGACACGACCATTCCTGTTTGTCTACTCAAAACTTTGCTTCTTCGGCAGAGAGCGTTTTTGCTTGTCTTGCGCGACGTTACTCGAGAGCTCGCTTCCATAACGTTCGCGATCCTATTCCCTCTCGTTTTCGCGGGATTCATGGCTCCCCAACTGGCCGCCCAAGCTCTGCCCTCCGACGAAATCAAGCCCGTTCCTTTACTCAGCGGCGGCGTCGGGTTCATCACCACCATCGACGGCGGTGATCCTCACCTTGGTCCCATCGTTTCACCGGTCATACTTCTGCCGCTCGGAAAACGTTGGCTGTTCGAAGCGCGAGGTAACTTTGAATCCGACCTCGTGCAGGTGCCGGGCGAGAACGGCTTTCACGGTACCGTGGCGAAGAGCGTCGACTACGCCCAGCTCGACTTTGTCGTCAATCGCTATGTGACCCTCACCGCCGGGCGCTTCCTTACACCCTTTAATATCTACAACGAACGCCTGTATCCTGTTTGGATCCGTGACCTGCAAACCGATCCACTCATCCTCCCTATCGGGATTGGTCCCAGCAACGCAAGCAACGGTGGGATGGTCCGTGGTGGTTTCCAGGCGCATCCCTCCTTCGACGTCAACTATGCAGTGTATTTTTCTGCCCTCACTACCACAACGGCGATTGACTCAAGCCGTCTTGTAGGTGGCCGCGCCGGCATATTCGTGCCCAAAACTCGCCTCGAATTCGGTGGCTCCTTCCAGTATTCTTTGCAGGATGAACATTCCAGCTCCTTTGGCTTCTATGCTGTCTGGGAACCCTATGCACTGCCCTTGGAAGTTCGGGGCGAATACGCGCGTTCGATTCAAGGGAGCGGCTACTGGGGTGAAGCGGATTACCGTTTGAGCCAGTTGCCCTTTTGGCGGAAACAAATGCGCCACACGCAAGCCGTTGCGCGCATGCAGCAGTTCTTCGTCAGCGCCTCTTCCGCCGATTCGCTTTATCCATCCAACATGAAAATGTTCGAGTTTGGACTCAACTACTATTTTATTGACGGTTTTAGGGCAGCCAGCAGTTACGGACGTCAATTCAGCGTTGACGGAAATTCAAACCTATGGACCGTGGGTCTCACCTATCGGTTCGTGATCCCACTCGGACACGCAGGGAGAAACTGATGCAGCGATGCTCCATTCTAGTTTGCATCTTGGGGATCGTCGCATGTCTGGCGATATCCGCCATTGCACAGGATCACGCCCGCTCGGCCAGTTCAGCGTCCGCGGGATCCTCCGGTGCGAATACCGAAACCTCTCCCGCCACGCATTCCGCTGCCTCTTCCTCCATCCCAGCGGACAAAGACAAAGCCGCCATGCAAAGTGAGCTGCGCATCGAGGGCGAAAAGCGTTTCCGTACGAATTGCGGGCGCTGTCACATGGCACCGCACAAGTTCCCTCCGCGCGTCATGGCCACTGCAATTCGACACATGCGCGTCCGTGCCATGCTGACCGACGAAGACATGCGACTTATTCTTCTCTACACGACGCAATGATTCCCCTGAAGCGTATTTTACAAAGATTAACTCGCCTGCGTGTCGTCGCAGCCCTGGCCATGGCGACTTATTTCCCGAGCGCGCAGCAAAGCGGCACGCCGTCAGGGCGTGTCATTGAAGTTCTGGCGGATCACGACAGCCGCTACAAAGTCTCGGGAACGAAAGAACCGGTTATCACTGTGAAAGCGGATGAAGTGCTCACTCTTCGGGTGACTGCCAAAAAGGCTAAGAACAGCAATCGCGAAGGTTTTATCCATGGCTTTACGCTTTTGCGCTCCAAGGATCGCAAGCCGGTTCCCGGGTGGGATTTCCAACTCATGCAAGGCACACAAGAGTTCTCTGTGGTTGCGCCGCAAGAACCCGGCGAATACGTCGTTATATGCACGGTCATTTGCAGCGAAGATCATGAAGGGATGACCCTGAAACTTGTCGTTTTGCCTTGAAGGCGAACAGGGATGAATGGCATGTTGAATACGAGAGCGAGGCCAAGGTTATGAGTAAGATAAGCAAGCCCATTGTGTTAATTCTTGCGCTCACCGCTGCAGTCGCGCTTTCTTCTTTGGCACGCTCTAGCAATGAACAAATCTTCCGGGGCGAAATTGCAGACACGCAGTGCGCCCTTAACGTCCATTCTTTGAGCCAGTCGCACAATGAAATGATCGCCATGGAGCACGGCGTGAAAACCAAAGCCGATTGCGCCCGCTTCTGCGTGAAAGAACGCGGTGGCAAATTCGTCCTGCAGTCCAAAGACAAAGTCTATCGTCTCGACAAGCCCGAATTAGCCGAACCATTCGCCGGTCAACAAGTTAAAGTCGCCGGGACGCTTGACCCCAAAACTAGCACCATCAATGTCCACTCGATTGCACCGATTGCCGCAGTGGCTTCCTCTCCAAAACACCAGAAGTGACTGCGAGGCCAACGAGGCTCCCCGCCGAACACAGGAAAGCCATGGATTGAGAGCTGGTAGAGTAAGACGAGTAGCGAGAGTTGACCACGGTTTCGCAGCCAGAGAAATTAGGCCCCTCACGGGGCCCGAAAGTCGCAGGGAATTTGCCCCGCCAAACCATGGCGTGCTTATAAAACTGGTGAGGCAGGACCTTCGACGCGTTGCCACTCGCCTCCACCGTTGTCTCCTCCCAAAGACCCTGGAGGCTGGATGCTGGTGTGGTCGGCAACAAATTAAAAAACAAAAAAAAGCTCGCAGGTGGGTGGAGGCGTCCGCGTCATCCATTGGCACCTGGTCAGAAAACTCGGGCCAGATCGGTTCTTCGGAGAGTTGCGTCGGTCTTTGTGTCGTAACCCCAGTATCCCTGCCCATATCGGAGGGTCCCGCAGGACCTCATTTCATATCAATCGAATGACAGAAATACGCATCAGAACCGCACAAAGTCTGCCTATTTTTCACGCTCAGACTTCTGCGGTGTCGTTCCATGTTGGACGGGTTTGAGATTTGACACGGTAGAGGTGTGGGGTTCGAGTCCCCACGGGCCCACCATCGTTTTCAATCACTTAGCCTAAACACACAGAAAACTTCACCTGTAAACCAGCTGAAGCACCCGCGATGATGCGCCAATCTTGCGGCCCTTCGCAAACGGAAGGATTGAAACTGGGGTACCCGATCTGATTCTTGTTCAAGGTGCACAGGCTACGTTTGAGCCGGGCGCTCGGACTGTGTGGCATACCCATTCGCTTACTTATTGCCCTGTTGCACGTCTTAACAGGCAAGCACACCTCGATGCGAATGAAATTCCAAATGCCCGTAATAATGTTCACCCTGATCATGCTGGGGGCACTGACGTCCCATGCCGCAGGGCAAGATCCCAAATCGCAGATTAAGGCAGAAATCGAGCGCCTGACAAACTCCCTGAAGGAAAAACCGATCACCGATCCGGATTACGCGCCGCTAAGTTCCACGGCCAGCCAAGCTCTTCAAAAAGCTGCCGAAGCACTGGACTCCGGCAATATCTATCTGAGTTTGGAAAAACTGCTCCAGGCCGAAGATTTCTTGTTGGGCGCGCGTTTCCCGCTGGAAAAGACGGAGGCTGTGAAATCCGGCTTGCCGGCATTCGAAGCGGAATGGAAGGAAGTCAGTCAGACCATCACTGGGTACGACCAGGAGTTGCGCCAGAAAGAATGGAGCACTGCACCTGCGGCGCTGCGGGCCCTCTCCGAAACGGCTATTGGACGCGCCACGCCACTGCTCGAAGGTGGGTACGGTTTTGCCGTTTCGACGAAGCCCAGCGAAGGACTTTTCTATCTTGGCCAAGCACAGGGGGAAGCAACTTTCGCCAAATTCGCCGCTTCCGTGCGGCTAGTCAGGAACGGTGCGCCGTTCCCACTGCGGTCCATTCTTCCGGAACTTCTAAAGCTCCAGGAAAAGACAAACGCGGCTTTCCAGCCGCCGCGTTCCATCCAACTTCATGAACGATTTATCGCGCTGAACTCCACGTTAAAGCTCGCGCAAGAACTCGACGCACAACAATTCTATGCCGGAGCTGCATATGAATACCTTGAAGCCGTCCGCCACTTCGGCATGCTCGACGCGCCCGTTGTGGAAGCCGCCCGGCAAATTCCCTTAAAAGACGGCATCGTTGCGGCGCAGAAGAAACTCGCGGCGTCCAAACAAGACGATTCTATTGCCGAGCTTTACCTGCAGCGGGCCATGGCTCAAGTCGTCCACACCGACGGATCGACGGCCAGCGGTGATGAGTGGCGAAGTGCTCAGATAATCCTCGATCAAGTTCTCTCCGCTTACTTCGCAACAAAAAAGCCATTGAGTCCTATCCGGCAGACCTCCGTTAAGACAGTTCAGATCACTCTTGTTCGCTGGCCCTACACTTGAAATATCTCCGACCCAGCAAGTTTGCTGGTCCAGGAAGTGGCGTCCCGATATCCCGGCAGAGTCACGTTTGTCAGTGAAAATTTTGGAGCTTCCAAACTTGCTGAGCGTTTCGGGGTGAAAGGCTACCCGGCCGTTTTCGTTGATGACATTCTCGTGGCCGCTCCCCGCGAATTCGGCTACTTTGGCGAAGTCGAAGGGTCGGGCCGATATGCACCATGGCGCAGTGAGGCCAGCCAGGCAAAATTCAAATCCGATCTGGGGCACATGATTGACTTGATCCTTGCGGGCAAAAAGGACATCGTCAGCCGCGAGCACACTAGTAAGGACGTGACGTCGCACGAACTTGCCTCTCTTCCTGAGCTCAAAGTGGCCGACCTTTCTGGCCATCCAGTCTCCGTCGAGCAGTTCAGCGGCCGCGTTGTGCTCGTCGAGTTCTGGGCTACCTGGTGCTTGCCCTGCAGGTCTACCCTCGAATGGCTCGGTGAACTGAAACGCAAGTATGGCGATAAGATTGCGATTGTCACGCTCGCGGTAGAATCCCCGGAGGATCAGATCCGTTCCACTGCCAGCGGGCTGAGCCCTGATTTGCATTGGGCCATCACCGACGCCTCGACGGCGCAGGCTTTCGGCGACATTACGGCCGTCCCCACCCTTTTTCTCTTCAATCGCTCGGGCAAAACTTCGCGCGTCGTTTACGGAGCCCCGCCGGACCTTCACGACCAAGTCGAAAAGTCGCTCGACGCACTCGTGGAGTAGGTAGCAATGTCTAGTCGAAGTCGCATTTGCTCACTCGCCCGCATGCTGCCGACGAAACCTCGGCTGCCATTAACGGCTAGGCGAATATGGTGCACTCGCTCGATTCCAGCTCCGCCGAAGCCCCCGGCCACGCAACTCGCATTCGCGCTCCTTAGGTCAAGCTTCTTCGAGGAGGAGAAATCGAAGAGGTTGGTTAAATGACGCGCGGCGATAGCAGTTTCAGCGTGATGAACACCGCGGGAACCATACACACGAAGAGTCCAAACACCCACATGAGGGCACCAGCAAAAACCTGGTCCTGCAGCGGAGTAATACCGAAGAGCGAGGGAGCTTCGTTGTACGAAGGGTAGAGGACACGATCGGAGAAGGCGATTCCTCCTGACACCGTAGAGAAGTGTCGACGAGTTGCATAACAATCTCCTTTCTAAACCTTAGCTGTTAAATTCCCGGATGCCCCTTTTTTAGTTCGTTGATGCAGGCGCATCCTGTTCTATCGTTGCTGTGACTTTTTCCTACTAATGGGATTAGCGATGCCAGTCCCAGAACTGTTGTACCAATCTCACCGCGCTGCGCCCCCCTTCTTGTCTCTCTTCTCCCTCATGAGGCTGGCCTGCTCGAAAATGCTTACAAATTCGCGGTAGCGGCGAGAAACTTCCGCAACCGCTTCTTCTCGCGTAATTTTGTTCGCGCGCCACTCAACGAGCGGTTGCCAGAAATCTGTACGGCCCACAGCGAACCCAATGAAACCGGGAACGCCAGCCGCATTCGCCAGCCATTCGTGCACCTTTTTGTCGTCCTCGCCGCGGCCCAGAATGATGCAGCCGACGCTCTCACGGCCTCCCCGGCGCGCAGCTGCCACCATGTTCTCGCAGTCCTCCCGCCGCTCGAGTCCTTCGATTTTCCAGACATCCGGCTCGACGTGCGCGTTTTGGAGTTGTTCGATCGCATGGACCATTAGCCGAGGGCGAATTTCCAGGTCGTAAGCTTTCTTGTCGCCGTTGACCTGCCGTAGTTGCTCTTTCTCAGGTGGTACGAGCAGCTCAAACATGAATCGACTGCTGCTTTTGGTATGCAAGTAGTCGGACAATTGCTTCAGCCGAGTGGATTGTCGTTGATTCAGAGCTCGATCGCCTTCTGTGTTGTAGCGCACTAGCACTTTGCAGAAAGTTGGATGGAATGCCTCGATGTGTTCGGCAAAATCCTGTCCGTACTCGAAGTCAAATTCATCCTGCCCGCTTTTCTCGGCAGGGCACGCAGTGGTGAATCCTTGTGCGGTTGCGTCGCGAAGAATGGCAGCGCCGAACTGTTCGTCCACCAAGATACCGGCCTTTTCCTTGGGAACGGCAGCGGCAACAGCAGCCTGAAAACCGTCGTAGATCACATGCTTGGCGGCGGCGATTTGTCCCGTTTGTTCATCGGACAACGCGCCTTCCCAGCCGAACATCTTTGTCTCGAAAGAACCCCGATGGTCAAAGGGCAGGATGTAGAGTGGCTTATCAAATCCCAGAGTCATAGTGCAATCTCCCTTTGCTTTCGGTAGCGGCGAATCAAATTGTTCGTCGAACTATCGTGGCCAAGCTTGGGCTCGGATTTACTTTCGAGCTCGGGAATGATGTGCTGAGCAAGGACCTTGCCGAGTTCCATCGGCTCAACTATTCCGTCGACGACCATGCAAGTTCCAAGGCCGGTACCGAGACCCAGGAAAAGCATCTTGCCCTTTTTGTAGCTGCCCAAAGCCTGCATGGCAGCGTCATTGATTATCTTCACCGGCTTTCCAAACGCACGTTGATAGTCGAAGCCCACCCAACCACCTCCCAGATTGTGTGGCGCCAAGACAGGCCGGCTCCGGAGGACAGGGCCAGAATAACCAAGCGAGACTACGTCGTAATTCCAGTCCTTCGTAATCACCTTCACGCCCACAACCCTCTTCTTGGCCGTCAGCCTTGGCCCGGATTCGAATTTTCGCGGTATCTCTTCTCCGCTGCCCCCAATATCAATCGTCAGTATCTTCATTCCGGGTCTCTCTTT
>Ga0210401_10003735_pt1 | contig 16143 bp, 17 predicted proteins | sample IncBWH32MmetaG_FD_150866 | JGI IMG/M metagenome (GOLD analysis project Ga0210401, IMG submission 150866) | Forest soil microbial communities from Barre Woods Harvard Forest LTER site, Petersham, Massachusetts, United States - Inc-BW-H-32-M | ecosystem: Environmental > Terrestrial > Soil >... | reverse complement strand
AGAACCTGTTCCTGGCGCCGATTCCGGACCTGATCCGCAAGGTGCTGGAGTTTCCGCTGGCGCTATGGATCGATCGGGTGCTGCCGAAGCAGCGCATCCTCGAGATCTATCTCAATATCGCCGAGCTTGGCCCATCCGGCCAGTTCGGCGTCGAGGCCGGAAGCGCCTACGCCTTTGGCCACTCCGCCTCCACCCTGTGGCCACGCGAGGCGGCCCTGCTGGCGGCAATCCTGCCCAATCCGGTCAAGCGAAGCGCCCGCAATCCCGGTCCCGGCGTGCGCCGCCTCGCCGGGACCTATACCGCCAGGGCGGAGTCTCCGGCATTGCAGCGCTGCTGGAGCGAAAATTGAGGATTTTGAGCTGATTTTCGCCCGCTTCAGCCGCCACCGACCCTAGCTTTGGGCAGGCCCATCCTCTATAAGCGCGGCCTTGATCGGCATCCCGGTTCGCGTTTTTAGGGCGCTGAGCCGTCCGCCTGCCGCGGACGATGCCCCCGACAAGCCCCCTAGAGGATACCGATATGGCCGTTCCCAGAAGAAAAACATCGCCGTCGCGGCGTGGCATGCGCCGTTCGGCGGATGCGCTCAAGAAGCCGACCTACGCCGAGGACAAGGATTCCGGCGAGCTGCGCCGTCCGCACCACCTCGATCTCAAGACCGGGATGTACAAGGGCCGTCAGGTCCTCAAGGCCAAGAAAGAATCTTGATCAAGCTGGATACTTTTGGATTGCGGACGCGTTGCAGGTAGCGACAATCGCTGCTCGAATTGCGCCAACAGGTGAGGTGAGCCGATTCGCGGCGGCGAAGCGGATGCCGCGTAAACGCCCTGCTTGAGAGAGAAGGCCCGCCGATGATCGGTTTCCCACTGCTTCTGATTCCGCTCGCGATCTACAACATCATCGTCTTGCTGATGCCGGGCGTTTCCTTTACCGACCCGCTGGTCAGGCTGACGCTGGTCTCCGGCGCCGAGTGGTCGGTGACGTTGAGCGACCTGCTGCTGGTGCTCGGCATCCTCATGCTGATGCTCGAGGTCTTCAAGGGCGCGCGTCCCGGCGCGAAATATCTTACCGATCATCTGCTGTCGCTGATCCTGTTCGGCGCGGCGGCCGCCGAATTCGTGCTGTGGCCGAAGTTCGGCACCTCGACCTATTTCCTGCTGGTGTTGCTGGCGCTGACCGATTTCCTGTCGGGCGTTGCGTTGCGCGCAGGGCGCGGCAGGCCGGTGGCTCAGCGCGCCGAGGTCTTGCGGCAGCGTCCCCCAAGGGAAACTGAGGCGCCTGCGGCCGAGCCTCAGCCCGATCCTGTGCCCGTGCCGGCGCCGCCGGCGGCGTCGGTCGCGGAAGCAGCACCGGTCGCGGAATCGGTGCCGCTCGATCATCCCGAACCGAACCCTGCCCAGCCCGCGACCGCATCAGGCGCGGCCTCGCCGGAGATCCCTTCGCCCGAGATCCCCTCACCCGGATTGCAGCCGGGCAGCGGCTCGCAGGCCTCGCCCGAGGCGCCGTCGCGTTAAGCTATTTGTCAGATGACCTGGCGGGTGCGGAAGCCGACGCCCGGGTGCTGATTCCGCCTGGGTTCGTAGGCCGACCGCGCATCGGCCGAGGTGGCCCGGCGGAGGCGGCGGGCCTGCGGCACCTGCTCGGCGCTCGCGATCAGATGGGTGACGAAGGTCGGGTCAGGCCGCGGTAACGGCAGCTTGGGTCGCCATTGCACCGACGGCGTGACCGGCACCAACGCGGCACAGGGGGGCTCTACGTCCTCGAAGACGCCGTCTTCTATCACCTGATCGCTGACGCCGGACATTGCAAACCGTCACATTTTGGGACGCTTGGCCCCGGTTACGGTTTGATCCTCGCAAGTCCTGTACCGTTTCCCGCCGATTTGTCCCGAGCGGCGCAAAACGTGGTTTCCGGATTATTTATGAACTTTGGTTAGGCTCAGTGGTGCAACAGGCCCTATTCTGAAGGCCGGGAATCATCCGGCCATGTCCCGAAACGAGGCGACCGTGACATCCGCTCTGCCGCAAACCTCGACTATCCTGGCTTCGCTCGGCCAGGCCGCCTTTGTCTGGGACATCGCAACCGACGCGCTTCATTGGAGCGACCATGTCGGCGCGGTGTTCCCCGATATTCCGGCTGCCTCGCTGTCGAGCGGGGCGGAATTCGCAAAACTGATCGAGCCCGAGCGCGCGATCCGCCTCGAAGCGCTTTCCCAATCGCCGGTGCATGGCGGCGACGGCACGCCCTACCGCATTGAATATGGCGTGCGGGCGAGCACGTCCGCGCCCCTACTCTGGATCGAGGAATCCGGGTCCTGGCTTGCCGGCGCCGATGGCAAGCCAGCGCGCGCGCAAGGCATCGTCCGCATCAACAACGAACGCCGTGCCCGCGACCAACAGCTCCTGAAGCTGGCGCGGCACGATCCGTTGACCGGCGAGCTTAACCGCACCCACTTGATTGCCGCGCTTGCCGCAACGATCGAGGAAACCACGCGATTCCGTACGTCCTGCGCCTTCATGCTGATCGGCATCGACCACCTGGCCCGAATCAATGACGCGTTCGGCTTCGATGTGGCGGATGCCGTGATCGCGGAAGTCGCCAACCGTATCCGCTCCCGATTGCGCGCAGGCGACGTGCTCGGCCGCTTCTCCGGCAACAAGTTCGGCCTGATCCTGAAGAACAGCACCGTCGACGACATGAACGTCGCCGCCGAGCGGTTCCTGGCCATCATTCGCGACGAGGTGATGCCGACCAAATCGGGCCCGGTCTCGGTCACCGCGTCGATCGGCGCGGTCAGTGTCCCGCGCTATGCGCGCAACACCGATGAGGTGATCAACCGCGCCCACGAAACGCTCGATGGCGCCAAGCGACGCCGCGCCGGATCGTTTTCGGTGTGGCGGCCGAATGTCGAGCGCGACGCCCAGCGCCGCGTCAATATCCGCGTCACCGACGAGATCGTCACCGCCCTCAACGAGCGGCGGATCGCAATGGCCTACGAGCCAGTGGTGGCCGCGCGCTCGCGCGAGGCGGCATTCTACGAGTGCCTGGTGCGGATGGAACAAGATGACGGGCAGGTGCTGCTGGCGCCTGATATCGTGCCAGTGGCCGAGCGGCTCGGCCTGATCCGCCTGGTCGATCACCGCGTGCTCGAACTGGTGATCGCGGAGCTTGCAAATTCACCGGCGGTGCGGCTCAGCCTCAACATCTCGCCCGATACAACGATGGATCCGGACTGGTGGACCTCGATCGAATGCCTGATGCGCGCCCATCCCGGGGTCGGCGAGCGGCTGATCGTCGAGATCACCGAGACCGTCGCCATTCAGGATATCGACAACGTGCGCGGCTTCGTCACGCGGCTGAAGAATTTTGGCAGCCACATTGCGATCGACGATTTCGGCGCCGGCTACACCTCGTTCCGCAACTTGCGCAAGCTCGGTGTCGATATCGTGAAGATCGACGGCGCCTTCGTGCAGAACATCGCCCAATCAGCCGACGACCGCGCCTTCGTGCAGACGCTGATAGATCTTGCACGCCGGCTGCAAATCAAGACGGTCGCCGAATGGGTGCAGGACGAGGAGTCCGCCGTGATGCTGCGCGAGTGGGGCTGCGACTATATCCAGGGCCGGTTGATCGGGCTTGCGTCCTCGCAGCGGCCGTGGGGCGCGGGCGCCGAAGCCGTTCTGCCGGCAGCGGGTTAGACCGGAAGGAAAGTCACTCTTCCTTCTTCGGCTCCTTCGACATGCGATCGAGGCGCTCCTGCATTTCCTTCATTTGACGGCGAAGGTCGTCGATATTGTCGTCATCGGCCAACGGCTCCGGCGCCGTTCCCGCTTCCGTCGAGGTGCCACCGCGCGATGGCGCAAACGGCTTGAACATCGAGAAGGTCTGCTGGAACAATTCCATGTTGCGGCGGACGTGTTCCTCCAGCGGCGCAAACGGCGTGCCTGAGAATGTGTTGGTCAATTGCTTGCGGAACTTTTCCTGCTCGCGCGTCAGCGTGTCGATCGATTGTTCGAGATATTTCGGCACCACCATCTGCATGCTGTCACCGTAGAAGCGAATCAACTGCCGCAGGAAGGTGGTCGGCAACAGATTCTGGCCGGCCTTGTTTTCCTGTTCAAAGATGATTTGCGCGAGCACCGAACGGGTGATGTCGTCGCCGGTCTTGGCGTCATAGACGAGGAAATCCTCGCCTTCCTTCACCATGGCCGCGAGATCCTCAAGCGTTACATAGGTGCTGGTACCGGTATTATAGAGCCGCCGGTTCGCATATTTCTTGATCGTGGTGGGTTGGTCTGATTTCGCCATGGTCACACTTGCTCACCGGGGACAAGGACCCGACGGCGTCGCCGCGGGGTTACAAGCAACGCGTTGTGGCAAAGGTAAGCATTTTCAACGCGGTTCGGCTACCGTTTTGTGCGGGACGGTTAATTCCAGAGCACAGGGGCTGCTCGGCAAACCCCCAACGAGGTCAGTCCGAGTGCGTCGCGGCTCAATTTCGGCCCCTGAGCGATTGACATGCCTCAACTCCGTTAACAGGATGAGGTGAGAGAAAGGCCTGCCGATCTGACGCACGCCAACCAACAACCCTCAAGCCCAGGAGATGTCCATGTCAGACGATGTTGTCATCGTCAGCGCCGCCCGCACCCCGGTCGGAAGTTTCAACGGTGCGTTCGCCACTATGCCAGCCCACGATCTCGGCGCCGTCGCCATCAAGGCGGTCCTGCAGCGCGCCGGCGTTGAGCCGGCGCGGGTATCCGAAGTCATCATGGGCCAGATCCTGACCGCGGCGCAGGGCCAGAACCCGGCCCGCCAAGCCTCGATATCGGCCGGCATTCCGGTGGAAAGTCCGGCCTGGGGTGTCAACCAGCTCTGCGGTAGCGGCTTGCGCACGGTGGCGTTGGGTTACCAGGCGCTGCTCAATGGCGATTCCGAGATCGTCGTCGCCGGCGGCCAGGAATCCATGAGCATGGCCCCGCACGCGCAGTATTTGCGCGGCGGCGTCAAGATGGGCAACTTCGAGCTCGTCGACACCATGATCAAGGATGGCCTGTGGGACGCCTTCAACGGCTACCACATGGGCAACACCGCCGAGAACGTCGCCCGGCAATATCAGATCACCCGTCCGCAGCAGGATGAGTTCGCGGTCGCTTCGCAGAACAAGGCCGAGGCGGCGCAGAAGGCGGGCAAGTTCAAGGACGAGATCATCCCGGTCACGATCAAGACCCGCAAGGGCGACATTGTTGTCAGCGATGACGAGTATCCGCGTCACGGCGCGACGCTGGATGCGATGGCCAAGCTCAAGCCGGCCTTCGAGAAGGACGGTACCGTGACCGCCGGCAGCGCGTCCGGCATCAATGACGGCGCCGCCGCCGTGGTGCTGATGACCGCCAGGCAGGCGGCCAAGGAAGGCAAGAAGCCGATCGCCCGCATCGTGTCCTGGGCTCAGGCCGGCGTCGATCCCAAGATCATGGGCACCGGGCCGATCCCGGCCTCCCGCGCCGCGCTGAGGAAGGCCGGCTGGAGCATCGGCGACCTCGACCTGATCGAAGCCAATGAGGCGTTCGCGGCGCAGGCCTGCGCCGTCAACAAGGACCTCGGCTGGGATACGTCCAAGGTCAACGTCAATGGCGGCGCGATCGCGATCGGCCATCCCGTGGGCGCCTCCGGCGCGCGTGTGCTGGTCACGCTGTTGCACGAGATGGTGAGGCGCGACGCCAAGAAGGGCCTCGCCACGCTGTGCATCGGCGGCGGCATGGGGATTGCCATGTGCGTTGCACGTGACTGAACAACAGGCAGCAGGATGGGTTGAATGATGAAAAGATCACCTGTCAACCGCAGCTCAAGCTGATAAAAAATGCCCGGTCTCGTGCCGGGCATTTTCATCTTGATCGCGTCTTGCGGCGAGGAGGCGCCGGCGCAAAGCGCGTATTGGGATACTGGATTTGAGGTAAGTCCGGGCAATTCCGGCTTATAAAAAAATAACCCAAGGAGGAGATCGACATGGCACGCGTTGCATTGGTGACGGGAGGCACACGAGGGATTGGTGCGGCAATCAGCAAGGCGCTGAAGGCCGCGGGCTACAATGTCGCGGCGAGCTATGCGGGCAATGACGCCGCGGCCGAGAAATTCAAGGCCGAGACCGGCATCCCCGTCTATAAATGGGACGTCGCCTCGTTCGATGCCTGCGCCGCCGGCGTCAAGCAGGTCGAGGCCGACCTCGGACCCGTCGACGTGCTCGTCAACAATGCCGGCATCACCAAGGATACCGCTTTCCACAAGATGACGCTGGAACAGTGGGCGGCCGTGATCAACACCAATCTCGGCTCGCTGTTCAACATGACGCGGCAGGTGATCGAGGGCATGCGCGCGCGCAAGTTCGGCCGTGTCATCAACATCTCCTCGATCAACGGCCAGAAGGGCCAGTTCGGCCAGGTCAATTACTCCGCGGCCAAGGCCGGCGACATCGGCTTCACCAAGGCCTTGGCGCTGGAGAATGCCAAGGGTGGCATCACCGTGAACGTGATCTGCCCCGGCTATATCAACACCGAAATGGTACAGGCGGTGCCGAAGGAGGTGCTGGAGAAAAGCATCCTGCCGCTGATCCCGGTCACCCGCCTCGGCGAGCCGGAAGAAATCGCGCGCGTGGTGGTGTTCCTTGCCGCCGACGACGCCGGCTTCATCACGGGGTCGACGCTGTCCGTGAATGGCGGGCAGTATCAGGTGTGATGGCTCTCCGCGTCATGGCGAGGAGCGTTTGCGACGAAGCCATCCAGGCGTTGATTTGAGACCGCTGGATTACTTCGCGGAGTTTATCATCGGGCGCGCATTCGCGCGACCCGTTGGCTCGCAATAACGAATTTGACCCCCCGCGCCGCGACATTGATCGGGTTGACCGCGATCCTGATGTGGTCGCTGCTATCGGTTATGACGGTCGCGACCGGCAGGGTCCCCGCATTTCAGCTCGCGGCAATGACCTTTGCGATCGGGGCGCTGGTGGGATCGTTGACATGGATCGGGCGGAGCAAAGCGGTCGGCGCCTTGCGCCAGCCGCTCGCCGCCTGGGCGGTCGGCGTCGGTGGGCTGTTCGGCTATCACGCGCTCTATTTCCTGGCGCTGCGCTTCGCGCCGCCGGCCGAAGCGGGGCTGTTGAACTATCTCTGGCCGCTTCTGATCGTGCTGTTCTCGTCGCTGCTGCCGGGCGAGCGGCTGGCGCCGCATCACATCATCGGCGCCGTGCTTGGACTTGCCGGCACGGTGCTTCTGTTCGCGGGCAACACCGGAAGCGTCACCCCGGGTCAGGTGCCCGGCCTGATCGCGGCGTTCGTCGCGGCCTTCGTGTGGGCGGCCTATTCGGTCTTGTCGCGCAGGCTCAAGTCGGTGCCGACCGATGCGGTGGCCGGGTTTTGCGCGGCAACCGCGCTGCTCGCCGCGATCGTGCATGGACTGGTCGAGGTCACGGTCTGGCCCGATACAATTTCGCAATGGCTTAGCGTGATTGCGCTCGGCATCGGCCCGGTGGGAGCGGCGTTCTACGCATGGGATATTGGCATGAAGCGCGGTGACATCCGCGTGCTAGGTGCGGCCTCCTATGCCACGCCCCTGCTCTCGACGGCATTCCTCGTCATGGCGGGTTTTGCCAAAGCGAGCACGAATATCGCACTTGCCGCGGTCCTGATCGCCGGCGGCGGCCTGATCGCGGCAAGGGATATGCTGAAAGGAAAATGGTAAGCGATGATGACGAACATACCGATCTTGTTGGCTGTGGTCGCTTGCTTCACGCTTGGCAGTTCGGTCGCTATCGCACAGCTTGCTGAAAAGCAGGATCAGCAAGAAGGTACCACCTTCAAGGGAATACACAGGAACCGTGGGATTAACGGGCTGCCCGGAACCGTTACGATAACTGACGGAAAGGACTTAATTACATGCGTGTAACAGAGCGGGAATATTGGGAGCGAGGGTACGCGCCTGAATTCGATGGACTGCCGGTGCTGATTATCCAGCGTGTTCCGGTTCCACAGAAGCATGAAGAATGAGACCGAGTCGCTTTTCGGTGCGTAGGGTGGGCAAAGGTGCTCTTGGGCACGCTTTCACCTTCGCTCGTTGAGCTACGGCGGACGTGGTCGCTTTGCCCACCTTGCGGGTTTTCGCTGGAAGCGGAATCTATTTGCGCAGATCCAGGAAACCCACCCGATTGCCGACCGCGCCGGTTCAGCGGGTGGAGAACCAATATGGCTCTGCCAATTCCAAGCCGGCAAATTCGAACCCGGGCGATACCGTGCACCCGACCAAGGTCCAGTCGCCGGTGGTTTCGGCCGCCTGCCACGCTTGCGCCGGCACGATCGCCTGCGGGCGTTCGCCTGCGGCAAGGTCGGGTCCGAGCCTGACCGCGTGCCCCGCGCAGCCCTCATTGGCGATCTGCAAAATCAGCGAGCTGCCGGCATAATAATGCCAGACCTCGACCGCATCGATGCGATGCCAGTGCGAGCGCTCGCCGCGCGCCAGCAGGAAATAGATCGCGGTCGAGCGCGCGCGGCCCTGGGAGTCGGGGCAGGAATCGCGAAACGTCTCGCGATAATGCCCGCCTTCCGGGTGTGGTCTCAATTCAAGTCGGGCAATGATGTCGGAAGCAGTCAGCATGGCATCATCAGAACTTGTTCTTGCGCTCGCGCAATTCGCCGAACACGTCGGCGGCGTTCGAACCCTTCATATGCAGTTTTGCCGCGACCGAGGGATCGTCGGCGCGCAGGAAAACATTGGCCTTCTTCTCTTCCCCCATCATCGTCGGTACTGTCGCCTTGTTCGCGGCGCGCAGCCGCGCCACTTCCTCGGCGCGCGCCTTCAGCGCGGCATTGTCGGGTTCGATCGTAAGCGCGAATTTGACGTTAGCAGCGGTGTATTCATGGCCGCAATAGAGTTTGAAATCGTCGGGTAGCGCGCGCAGCTTGAGCAGCGAATCCCACATCATGGGATGAGTGCCTTCGATCACCCGCCCGCAGCCGATCGAGAACAGCGTATCGGCGGCAAACACGGTTTTCTCGCCGTCGAAAACGTAAGAGATGTGGTCAAGGGTATGGCCCGGCGTCTCCAGCACCCGCGCCGACAGGCCCCCGACTTTCACCACATCGCCGTGGCCGGCGCGCAAATCGACATTGGCGATCTTGGTCGACCTGTCGTGGGGGGCGACGACGCGGCAGCCGTATTTCTGCTTCAGCGCGGCGACGCCGCCGACGTGGTCATGGTGGTGGTGCGTGATCAGGATATCGGTGAGCTGCCAGCCCTCGCGTTCCAGCGCTTTCAGGATAGGGCCGGCCTCCGGCGCGTCGATCGAGGCGGTCGATTTGGTCGCGGGATCGTGGATCAGGGCGCCGAAATTATCGGTAAAGCAGGTGAAGAGGCGGATTTCGGCGGCCATGATATCTCCATCATCTGTGCGCGGTGAGGCAACCCAGCCCGGGTCAGAGATATGGCGTTAACGCTTCCGGAGCAATGTAATATTCTGCACGCTCGATGGCATAGTGCTGTGTTAGATTAGTACCATGGACGTCATCGACCTGCGCGACTTCTATTCGCGGCGCCTCGGCATCGTGGCGCGCCAGCTCATCAATCGCGGCATCCGTGAACGATGGCCGGACGCGAAAGACCAGCGCGTGCTCGGAATCGGCTATCCGACGCCTTATCTCGGGCTGTTCCGCGAGGACAGCGAGCGCTGTATCGCCTTCATGCCGGCGGCGCAAGGCGTGCTGAAATGGCCGACCGCCCGGCCGGCGCTGGCAACGCTGGTCGACGAGTTCTCGCTGCCGCTGTCTGATGCAGCGGTCGATCGTATCCTCTTGGTTCATGCACTGGAAATGTCCGACGATCCGGAAGGGCTTCTGCGCGAAGTGTGGCGGGTGCTGGCGCCGTCGGGGCGGGTGATCGGGATCATTCCGAACCGGCGCGGGGTATGGACCCGCACCGACGCCACCCCGTTCGGTCACGGCCGGCCTTACTCGCGCTCGCAGATCACGCAACTGCTGCGGCAGACCTGGTTCACGCCGACGGCGTGGGGCGAGGCGCTGTTCATGCCGCCGGTCGCGGGCGGCTGGTTCCTGCGTTCGGCGTTGGCGTGGGAGCGGGTTGGCGAGGCGCTCTCGCTGCCGTTCGCCGGCGTGCATATCGTGGAGGCGACCAAACAGGTCTATCGCGCAATCCCGGCCAAGCGCGAGCGCACGCGGCTAATTCCGGCGCTGGAGCCGGTGCTGGTGCCGTCGTCAACGGCGAGGGGAGGGTAACGCGCCGCTTCCGCGGGCCCCCTACTACTCTACTCATTCCCCGGATTGAAATCGTCGCTGGACGGACCCGGCGTGGCCGCGCCTTCGGGCCGCGGGCTGTGCGGCCGGCGCCGCCGGCGCGGAAAGCGCTCGCCGCCGCCGCTGCCCTCGAAACCGCCCTGGCCGCCGTTGATCTGCGGCTGCGGGCCAGTGATGAACGAGGGCAGGCGGTCAACGCTGACATTGTCGGCGATCACCGGCTGCGGTTGCGGCTGATATTGCGGTTGCGGACGATGCTCGCGGGGCTGCTGCTCGCGCTGATAGGGCTGGCCCTCGCGTTGATGATCGCGCTGACCGTTATCGCGCACATAGGGTTGCTGCTGCACGGGAACGAAGCCGGGCTCCTGCCCGAAACTCGAAAAATTCTCGCCTTCGTCCTCGCCCTCTTCTGCGACCATCTCGCTGTCGGGGCGTGGCTGCGGCTGGTTCTGCCGAAACTGCTCCTGGGCCGCCGCGATCAAGCGGAAATAGTGTTCGGCGTGCTGGTAGTAGTTCTCGGCCGCAACGGGATCGCCCGAAGAGCGTGCATCGCGCGCGAGCTGGACGTATTTTTCGGCCACATGGGATGCGGTGCCGCGGATCTTGATGTCGGGCCCGTTGGATTCAAACACCCGGGTCATCGGGTTTTGCCCACGCCGGTTGTTATTATTGTTGTTGTTGTTGTTATTGTTCCGGTTACGCATCCGCTTGTTATTTTGACCGTTTCTCATGTCTTGCCTTTATTGCAGCCCTGAAGTTACCAGCGTTGAATTGCCGTTCTGATAGCCGTCTCGATCCATCCGGGCACGCGCCCTATGCGCGTCGAATCATGATGCGGTTCCGACCCGTGCCGATTTCGTCAACGTCGCGTTCAACAAGGACGCGTTCCCCACCCGCCGGCCTCCGTCGCCGGCGAACAATGATTCAGCCTGCCAAAACAAGCCCGGGTTTTCTTGCGTAGGTCTTCAAGCGCAATATCAGGCTTTCGTTCGCTTTGCGGTCGCAAGCAGCGCAGCTCTCTTTGCCATCGCGCTCAATCGGACCCGCGTTTTGGAACCGTTCACCCGGCGCGGCTCTCGCTTTGAGAACTCTGGCTTTCACCCGCTGGTCTACGGGGCCTGCGCCGACGTTGTGGCCGGAACGTAGTCGCTCCCGGGGAATATTCCAAGTAGTTTTTTGTGCCCCAGTCGGGCTTTTGTAGAGGCCTTTTTCGCCCGGCCACAGCCCGCGGGACGCCCGCCAGATCAGCCTTGGGAGCGCTTTCGGGCGCCAGCCCCGCTGCCGTCATCAAACCTTCAATCTGGCCGCTTTGGCCCAGTCCCGCCTCGACGACCAGCGCGCCGCGCGGTCCAAGCAGGTGCGACGCCTGCGGGATCAGCGCGCGATAGCCGTCAAGTCCATCGATGCCGCCGTCGAGCGCGAGGTGCGGATCGTGATCGCGAACCTCCGCGGCAAGTCCTGCGATGTCGGCCGAGCGGATATAAGGTGGGTTCGACACGATCAGATCGAACGGGCCCTTTAGCGCCGCCGCATAATTGCAGGCGATGAAAGTGGCGCTGTCGGCGAGACCCAAGCCGACGGCGTTGGCTCGCGCCATGTGCAGTGCCGCCGCGCTGATGTCGGTCCCGAAGCCGCGGGCGTTCGGCAATTCGTGGAGCAGCGCCAGCAGAATTGCACCCGAGCCGGTACCGAGGTCGGCGATACGGTACGGGCGGTTCACAACAGGCGCGGCGCGCAGCATTTCCAGCGCGAGCTCAACCACGGTTTCGGTATCCGATCGCGGCACCAGCGTTTCCGAGAAAAGTTTGAGCGAGAGCCCCCAGAATTCCTTATTGCCCAGAATCCGCGCGATCGGCTCGCCGGCGAGACGACGGCGCGCGAAATTTTCCAGACGTGTCAATTCGTCCGACGTCAGCAGCCGGTTCGCGGCCGTGATCATGCCGGTAAGATCGAGGCCGAGCACGGCGCCGATCAACAGCCGCGCGTCAAGCTCGGCCGAATCGATCGCGGCGGATGCGAGGCGCGCAGTCAGGTTGCGCCGCGCGATTCCGACGGTTTGTCCGGCGATGGATTCGTCTGATCTCACGCGGCTGCGCCCTGGGCGGCGAGCTGCGCCGCCTGATGCTCCGTGGTCAGCGCGTCGATCAATTCGCTCAAGCCTTCGCCCGAGACTACCTGCGGCAACTTGTAGAGCGTCAGGTTGATGCGGTGGTCGGTGACACGGCCCTGCGGAAAATTATAGGTGCGGATGCGCTCGGAGCGGTCCCCAGAGCCGACTTTCTCGCGCCGATCCGCCGAGCGCGCCGCGTCCACCCGCCGGCGTTCGGCGTCGTAGATGCGCGAACGCAGGATGTTCATGGCTGACGCCCGGTTCTTATGCTGCGAACGACTGTCCTGCATGCTGACGACGATCCCGGTCGGAATGTGGGTGATGCGGATTGCCGATTCGGTCTTGTTGACATGCTGGCCGCCCGCACCTTGCGCGCGCATGGTCTCAATCCGCAAATCCTCGTTCTTGATATCGACATCGACATCCTCGACCTCGGGCAGCACCGCCACCGTCGCGGCCGAGGTATGGATGCGCCCCTGCGTCTCGGTATCGGGCACGCGCTGCACCCGGTGCACGCCAGATTCGAATTTCAGTTTCGCGAACGCCCCGCGGCCCTGCACCTCGGCGATGATCTCCTTGTAGCCGCCCATGGTGCCGTCGCTGGCGGAGATCACGTCGACCTTCCAGCCCTGCAGATTGGCGAAACGCTCGTACATCCGAAACAAATCGCCGGCGAACAGGGCGGCTTCGTCGCCGCCGGTGCCGGCGCGAATTTCCAGCACGACGTTGCGCTCGTCCATGGCGTCCTTGGGCAACAGCGCGACGCGAATCTCTTGCTCCAGCTGGGTGCGACGCGCCTGCAAGCTCTCGCGCTCGGCCTCCGCCATGTCGCGCATTTCGGAATCGGTTACGGGATCGCCGATCAGGGCTTCGGTATCGGCAAGTTCCCTGACGATGGCGCGATAAGCCTTGACCGCGTCGATCAGCGCATTGAGCTCGGCGAGTTCGCGCGTGATCTGCACGTATTTGTCGGAACTGATTTGGCCGAGCAACTGCGCTTCCAGCGAAGCGTGGTGCGCCAGCAAGACATCCAGTTTGGCCTCAGGGAGCATCGACATCGGTAGTTCCAAGGCTTAAAAAAACGGGGAGCGGAGCGCCGTAGGACAACAGCCTCGCTACAACGCCAGCCCCTCGGCTTCGGCAAATTGCGTCAGCTTTTGCCGGATCGACACCGTGCCGGCCGGGGCATCCAACAGCGGGGTCATCATCGCCTCGGCCTTTTTGGCATCGAGGTCGAGGATCATGGCCTTGACCGGGCCGAGCGCGGTCGCCGACAGCGACAGCGAGCGATAGCCGAGTGCGATCAGCGCCAGCGCGCCGATCGGTATTGAGGCCATCTCGCCGCAGAGCGATGCGGATTTCTTTGCCGCCTGCGCCTTGCGGACGATGTCGCGCAACGCTCGCAAGATCGGCGCCGACATCGTATCGAAGCGCTCGGCGACCTTGGCGTTGCCGCGGTCGACCGCGAACAGGAACTGGAACAGATCGTTCGATCCGACCGAGACGAAATCGACCTTCTTCAAGAGTTCGTCGAGCTGATAGAGCAGCGCCGGAACCTCGACCATGGTGCCGACATCGATGCGCTCCGGCAGCGTATGGCCGTGCTGGCGCAGGTAAGTCAGCTCGCGCTCGACAATAGCTTTCGCCGAATCGAATTCGGCCACTTCCGAGATCATCGGGAACATGATGCGCAACGCTCGGCCGCCGCCGGCGCGCAACAGCGCGCGGATCTGGCCGCGCAGCAGGCCGGGCCGGTCCAGCCCGAGCCGGATTGCGCGCCAGCCGAGCGCGGGATTTTCCTCGATCACGGTTTCCATATAGGGCAGCGCCTTGTCGCCACCGATGTCGAGCGTCCGGAAGGTCACGGGCTTGGGCCCGGCGGCATCCAGCACCGCGCGATACAGCGCCAGCTGGTCGCTGGTGCGCGGCAGGCTTTGGCCGACCATGAATTGCAGTTCGGTGCGGAACAGGCCGATGCCGGCGCTGCCGGTATCGTCGATATGCGGCAGGTCGATGGCAAGGCCGGCATTGATCATGAGCTCGACCCGCTGGCCGTCCTTGGTCACGCAGGGCCTGTCGCGCAGCGCCAGATACTGCGCCTGGCGCCGTGCGCGGAAGCGCACGCGCTCGGCATAGGCCGATTCGATTTCGGCCGACGGGCGGACATAGATTTCGCCGGAGGTGCCGTCGACGATGATGGCGTCGCCCGGATCGGCAATGCCGGGCGCGTTCGGCACTTCGCCGACCGCGGGGATTCCGAGCGCGCGCGCCACGATCGAGACGTGCGAATTGGCGGTGCCTTCCTCCAGCACCAGCCCGCGCAGGCGCTTGCGGTCGTAGTCGAGCAGCGCCGCGGGGCCCATCGCCCGCGCGATCAGGATGGCGTTGTCAGGCAATTGCTCCCGCGACGGCGCGTGATCCTGCCCGACCAATTGCCGCATCAGGCGATGGCCGAGGTCCTCGAGATCGTGCAGCCGATCGCGCAAGTAGGGATCGGTGGAACGCAGCATGCGCGCGCGGGTATCGGACTGCACGCGTTCGACCGCGGCCTCCGCGGTAAGACCGGTGGCGACCGCCTCGTGCAGCCGGTGCGACCACCCCTGGTCGTTGGCGAACATGCGGTAGGCTTCAAGCACGTCGCGGTGCTCGCCGCCCTCGGCGACGTCGCCACGTTCCAGCATGCGGTCGAGGTCGGCGCGCAGCTTTGTCAGTGCGCTGTCGAGCCGCTTGATTTCCTTCGGCAGATCTTCGGCGATGTAGTTGTTGATCACGACGCGCGGTTCGTGCAGCACGACGTGGCCGAGCGCGATGCCGTCGGACAGGATCGCGCCGGTCTTGTGCAGCGAATGCCGCGCGGCAGGCTCGGCGCCGGGTTGCGCCAGCGCGGTCAGCTCGCCCGAAGCGATCATCTCCGCCAGCACCATGGCGGTGGTCTGCAGCGCTTCGACCTCTTCCTCGACATAGGTGCGCTTGGCACGGTTCTGTACCACCAGCACACCGAGCGTGTTGCCAGCGCGCAGGATCGGCACGCCGAGGAAGGAGTGGTAGATTTCTTCGCCGGTTTCCGGACGGTACGAGAAGGCGGGGTGGCTTTGCGCGTGATTCAGATTGAGCGGCGTGGCCTCGCTGGCGACGAGGCCGACCAGTCCCTCATGCGCGCTCAGCACCGTGCGATGGACGGCGTCGCGGTTGAGGCCTTCGGTGGCGTAGAGTTCGAGCGTGTTGTCGACGCGCAGCACATAGGTCGAGCAGACTTCGGCCACCATGTTGGCCGCGATCAGCACCACGATCTTGTCCAATCGTTCCTGGGCTGAGACCTGCTCCGCCATGGTTTCGCGGAGCCGTCTCAGCAAGACGCGGGGGCCTCCCGACGTGCTCCGCATGTGCTGTGATCCCCCTCCGTGAAGCCGATTCGCCGTCTCGCCGGGAACCGGCGCTAAACTCACCCAGAACAACAATTTTATTCATTCGGCGAAGTCGCAAGCCCTCTAATACGGGCCGAATCAGGATAGCTAAAACCGCGGCACGGTTTGCGGCACCCCACCCGACAGGCCGTATAGCGAATTGAGACTTGTTTTGCCAAGCAAAACGCCTGCCAGCGGCGATCACGGCTTAGTTGACCCAATGCTGCGACTGCTAAGCATGACCCGCCAGAGTGTGACCGATTTGGCGATCAGATCACGCGCCGAACAAAGGAAATTCTTCTAACCTTGATCAAGTCCATAGAGCGTATGCAGCGTACG
>Ga0210401_10003734_pt1 | contig 16144 bp, 16 predicted proteins | sample IncBWH32MmetaG_FD_150866 | JGI IMG/M metagenome (GOLD analysis project Ga0210401, IMG submission 150866) | Forest soil microbial communities from Barre Woods Harvard Forest LTER site, Petersham, Massachusetts, United States - Inc-BW-H-32-M | ecosystem: Environmental > Terrestrial > Soil >... | reverse complement strand
AATAGACATCGGTTGAGAGTAGGCACTCAACGGGGCCGGCGAAGCCCCCGTCGAGGCGGTTGATGAGAACGGTTTCAAGGATGGTTCCTTCAAACAGGACGTAAGTTTTTCCTGCCGCCGCATTGGTGGGAGAGGCCGACACGGCGGCAGGGTTTCTCGGTTCCTCCTTTCGGTCATGGGTTGGTCCCGGGGAATCTTTTCGCGTTGGCTCGGTCGAAGGCGGATTCGCTTCCATTTGCTTCAAGAGTTGCGCGACCTGCGGGGCGTCGGGCCCCACGGGGACGAGGCTCGCGGCTGAAGGAGAGGCCTCGGCCTCAGCCTCAGGTGTCGGCACGGTTGGCGGAGTTGATGGAGTTTTGCGGTAGGTCAAAGCGACATTCGACGCAAACAGCGACACGTAGGCACGCCGCTTCCGCTCCGCCTGAATGGGGTCTTCCGCTCGCTGGTCGGACGGGTTACCGGACAAACTCTGCTGCTGGGCTTGCTGCGAATCTTGTGGACTGCCGCCAAGCAAGCGAGTCTGCTGCGTCAGAGCGTTCTGAGCAGCCAGTTCATCGCGCTGCATTTGCTCGATGCGGTTTTGCAACTCGCTGATCTTGGTCTCGTTGACTTCGAGCGGCGCCAAGACCGGGGCCGCCGACGAGGCCGTCTTCGCCGGAGTCGGGGGCTTTTTGCCCCCGGTCAGCCACATGATGGCGACCATGAGGAATGCCAGTCCGATGAGAAGCCAGGACTGGACGTTCTTCGGCAGAAGGCCTTGTGGTTTCGGAGTTTTTTCCTGCACTTGCGCGGGTTGCGTCGGCTGGGTCATCGTTGTTCCTCAGTTCGCGGCAACGCGGCGCGCAAAGGGCAGCTTCTTTTTCCCAATGGCGAGGTAACCCGTGTCGATAATCTTGGGCGCGATGTACACGCCGTTTTCGAGCTGGAAAGAAATCAAGTTCGGCTTGCCGTCTTTGATTTCATAGAGAGCGGGTTTCTCCCGCGCGCCGCACTTGATGTAGGTGAACGAGTCGTCGTGGTAGATGACGGAAACGAGGAACGGCTCCCGCGCCGCCTTCGAGTCGAGGAGATAGTCGAATTGGAGTTTTGTTGCGTAGCCGGAGCGGAAATGGTTCAGCTGCTCGGCGGACTGGGCTTGCGCTGCATGGATTTGCTCCACCGTCTGGGAGCGGAGCGTTTCGAGTTCCTTCTTGTAGGCTTCCGCCTCGCCTGCGCTCACATATCCGCGCAGTCCCGCGCTCGCCGCGAAGCCCGAGCCTTCTTTCGGCTCGACAAAGATTTTGAGGTCGGGCTCGACGTTGGGCTGGTTGCTGATTTCGGTTAGCAGGAAGGAATACACATGCCCGCTCGCGGTGATGAGGTTCAAATTGCTGCGGATGCCGGCCTGGGCCGGGTGGACGTAGCAGAGATTGTGCGCGCCGTTGATGACCCAGAACTCCTTGTCGCCGGTGGTGAAATCGAGGATTTCTTCGTCCTCCGGCAGAACGATGAGCGTCGAAAAGCGAAGCTTGGCGCGAACGGGGACAATGTCTTCCTTCGAATACTTCACGACCCTCGCCGCGGCGTCGGTCGCGCCGTGAGCAGGGGAAGCGTGAAACGCGGCTGCTCCAAGAACAACGACGGCGAAGACGCGAAGAAAAAGGCCGTGCCACTGGATGTGCAACATTTGTCTCATCGAGGTGCTCCTTTTGAAATAGATTGGTGTTGCTGGAAGCTTTGATAGCGATCGGAACGGAGTCCGACAAGCCACTGCACCGCAAGAACGAACGCAGTGAACGCTCCGCTCAGGAAGAGAGGCAGGAACAAGTACAGCGGGTCGCGAACAACCGCTTCGTCGAAGAGCCGGTAGAGAGGAATCACGATTGCGCCCCCGCCAGGATTTCGAGGCCTTTTTCGAAGCCGTACTGTTCGAAGGCTTCTTTCCGTTTCTTGTTGTCGTACGGGTCGTTTGTGTAGAGCCAATAGCTCTTGGCATCGACGGTGAGATTCGCGACTTTCGCGAGTTCCGGCGTCTTGATCAGGAATTGTTGTTTGGGGATGAGCCCCGCGATGAGATCGACTTCGTTGTCGTTGAGGTGAAACTGGCGACGGTAGAGATCGCGGTCCATATCTGGGTTCGCGAGGAAGATTTTGGTGGCGCAGCTTTCGATGATTACATCGAGGATGTCCGAGCGCTTCAGCTCGTCAAGGGATTGCGTCGAGAGGATCATGGCGGCGTTGTGTTTTCGCCAGGTCTTGAGGGCTTCGACCACGTACCGCTGAATGGCGGGGTTCTTCAAAAACACCCACGCTTCGTCGATGAAGAACGCTTTGAAAACGGAAGTAATCTGCCGATCCGCGATGACGGCATTGGCGCGATGCAGGATGTAAAACAACAGCGGTTCCAAGAGTTCGGGGTACTGGCTCATACGCTGGAAGTCGAAGCATTGAAAGCGGGAGAACGAAATCGTATCCTCGGCGTTGTCGAACAGGAATCCGAACTGGCCGCCGCGAGTCCATTTGGAGAGGCGGCTCGCAATGTCGTGCCCGAGTGTGTTCGCCAGCACGCCCAGCGTGCGCAGCGCCGGGTCCACCGCATAGAGGTTTTCGACCTGGTGGAAAAGTTCCCGTTCGGTGGCCGGGTCGAGTTCGCCCACCCTCTGGCCCTGAATCAAGACTTTCAGAAAGAGGGCGAGAAAATCGAGATTTTCCTTTGTCGGTGGCAGCGAGAACGGGTTGATCTTGAAACCTTCGGATTCCAGGCCCACGCGAACATAGGAGCCGCCGAAAAGCTGCGTGAGGCTTTCAAAACTTCCACCGAGATCGAAGATGAAGGTGTGGGGATCGTATTTCTGGAGATTGGTGATGAGGAAATTCAAAAGGAAACTTTTGCCGGCGCCGGTCCGCCCGAGAATCATGGTGTGGGCGACATCGCGGTAATGAAGGTTTAGGAAGTATGGGGTGTGGTGGTTGGTCTCGAGGACCGCAAGATATTCCTGCCGGAGATGGCTATTGAGAGGCTCGCCACAGTGAAGGGTGAAGAGAAATGAGAAATCCGCATAATTGGTATTGAGCAGATACAGGGAACGCAAGTTGAAGACATGGTTGCCGGGAACCGCCGCGAGAAAGGCGTTGAGCAAGTTGTATTTTTCTGCGTAGAGTTGGGCGTCATGAACGCTGAACACTTTGTAGAAGTCGGCGCACGCGCGGTCCACCTTGGCTAGGTCGAGGTCATAAATGACGACGGTCAGAGAGAACTGGCCGAAGTAGTTTCCGTGCAGTTCGATTTCCTTGATCCCGTCGCCAAGTTCATGAACCTGGGATTCCTTGGAATCGTCGAGAAGCACGTCCTGCGTGGGTCCCTCGTTGAGGCTGACTTGACTGGCGAACGAGCGTTTGGTGTTGTGAAAATGGCGGCGCTTGGTCTGGATGACCCGGCGCATTTTGCCGGAATCTTCCTTTTTCCATTCCGTGACGACGTAGTAGTTCGCTTCGACTTCAAGGAGGCGTTTAAAGATGAGCGGAAAGCTTTGCGCGGAAGGCTCCTTGAGCGTCAGAACCTTGACGTAGAAGTCGTCCACGCGCAGATACCCGCGATGGCATTCGAGCGGAGATTCGGGCAGGTAGTAGTCGAGGAAGGTGTCGTATTTCAGTTTGGCGAATGCGAGTTTGTCGGGATGAAAGTTGAGCGTTTTCTTTAGAACGCGGAAGGCTTCCTGCTTGTCGAGCATCCGCACAGCAAGGAAATCGCTGACCTGGAGGATGAAGCTACGGGCTTTTTGAAGCAGCGCCACTTGAGCATTGCTGACATGCTGCCCAAGAACGACGGTGCGCTTTTGACCCGAAAAATGCGCTTGCAGATCCGATAAGGCTTTTTTCGGATTCTTGGGCAACTCGGCTATCGCGGTTCCAAGCTTGTCGGAGGTTTGAAATCCCTGATACAGGACGACGTAATAGACCGACAGGGAAAAAAGTGTGTCGGCCTTGCTGCCCAAGTACGCGATGCGATTTTTGATCGCGGCATCAACGATCGGATTGTCATAGAGCTTGTAGGGAATGGTTTCGTTGTTGCGCTTGAAGAGGTATTGGTAGAGGCGATAGTTTTGGTCGAACAGCTTCAGCGCCGACTCAAGGCGCTTGGTGAAGCCATCAATCGATGCGCCGTCAAGGCATTCGTAGTCCACACCGCGAACTTCGAGAATGACGCCCACCTCACCTGTCTTGGTGAGAAACGTGTGCGGACCGATGAAGCCGTAGAGATTGATCTGCTCGCTGAGAGAGCCGGTCTCGTTGTAGTTTTTGAAGATTCGGCTAAGCCGGAGCATAGCCAATCCTTCGGATCGCAACGGGACTGAATTTCATCGGGTCGTATTCCGCGCGCAGTCTTGCCGCCGTCAGCAGAAATCGCAGAATTTGCGGGTCGGTCTGGGTAGCCCAACGGGCCAGGACGTAGAGCAACAGAAACATCAGCAACCCGCCGAACAAGCTGTTGAGCAGGTTGAAGGTGGCCGCGCCCAGGCACATGGCAAAGAAAAATAGTTTCCGCTCGGCCCCAAGAATCGTGAGTGGCCGGGAGAGCGACCGATGCACCCTGTTGATTCGTCTGGTTTCCGCCATGTGCTTTTCTCCTGGGAGTTGTGTGATTCAGTTGCCTGGAAAAAGCCACGCGAGAAAATTCACCGCCGCGATGGCCATACCGACGCCGAAGAGCACGCCGGCAAGCACACGTTTCGAGCCGCCTTCCCCGAAGGCGAAGGTGAGTCCGGCCACAACGATGGCAACGAGCGAGAGGCCGCGAGCGATGGTGCTGGTGAAGGCCGTCATCAAAACGTTGACAGCGTTTTCCCAGGGGGAAGTCCCTTGGGCGAATGCTGGAGCGGCGAGAAGCAGTGTGAAACCGAGGGTAACGAGAGGTGAGCGCAGCCAAGAGCTGCGCGCATACTTGCAGAGAAGTCGCTTCATGTTCGGGCTCTCCCTGTGTCTTCCGAGTTTTCGAAATGGGCCGTTGAGAGGGAGTTCCCGCTGACTTCGGCTGCAGGAAGGAAGCAGATGGCGATTGATGGGACGGCTGTATGCGTCGGGTGCTGGACTTCCCCCCGTCCAGGCACACTTGGAGCGTTTCGCTCCTAGTACAGCGTTGTCCCACAATCGCGTCCGCCCCTGCTGCGGGCCGTTCGCAACACAGAGCGAAACACCGAAGGAATCGGTTGCGCCCTGTCCGCGGGAGTTAACCGGCGAGAACTCCCCTCTCTATACTTATCAGCCAACGAAAATGAAAACAGACCGGGTACTAGTGAAATATTTTTGTATTGGTACGTTGTTGCAATGAATGCTTACAACCTGTTGCGCAGCTCACTGTCAAAGCGATGCGAGTCATGGAAGAAAGAGATTTAGTTGTTCGGGAGTTCCGTTGTCCGATATCTGGGCAATGCGGCGGAGCCGATCGAGCAGGCGCTGGATGCGGTGCCGAATCGCTACGACAGAATGCCCGCTGCGCCGCGCGAGCTCCGGGCAGGAGATGCCTTCAAGTTTGAACTGGGTCAGCAGCTCCCGTTCTTCGTAGGAAAGCCATCCTCTGCGCTGACAATTGTCGAGAAACCGTTGGAGCAAGATATTCGTGTGGGAATCGCCGTTGCTCGCATTCGTTTCGAGAACCGCGGTCGCGGTTCCGTTCGTTTCATCGCTCAAAGATCTGTGCGATTCGCGAATCGCCCACCGGAAAGCGCTCCGGCGTATCTTTCGTGCGATGGTAAACCCAAGGTGAGAGTGACGGGAATGCAGTTCTTTGGAATGAAGGAATTCGAGAAGGACGGCAAAGAGGTGTTGGGCAGTGTCATCGCGGGTCAGTGAAGGAAACGTGCTGGTGACCTGGCTCGTGGTGCGATGAACGGTCGGAACGAAGACCAGCAGCAGAAGCCGCTGCCACATCGGTTGGAATAAAGTGTCGCTGCCGCGTCCCAGCAGGTCGCGAAGGATTTCATCGGAAGAGGAGTTCTGACCATGATTGTCGTGGTCGCGAAGTTTCTGGATGAGTTCGGAAGGAGACGGAAACGCAGCCAATATCGGGCTTGAAACAGCGAAGAACCGAAACTCTTCGCGGCTTCGGTCATCGCTGAGTTCAGCGATGATGCTGGCTTCCAACCGGCAGATGAGACAGTCGCAGTATGACGCGGTCATCATGGGATGCTCCGGCGTCTCAGGTTGTTCCCTGCCTGCGCTAGAAAAAGGGAATGGCCCTGTTGTTAGTTTTCGGACATGGTTCTGATTTCACGCCGGCCGGGGGACGACGCCTGGCGTTTTCGGGAAGCGTGCCCTGACGTTCTTCGAGCAGGGTCGAATCCCTCGCACGTGTGGTCGGAAAAGCGGGCCCGCGTGCAATGGATGAATGCTGCTACGTCATGCGGGTGTTGTGGAAGATTTGTGCGGATCGGTCGGAGTCGCGGCCAGCAAAAAAATGCCCCGGCAAAACGCCGGGATTAGTTCTTTACGACGCTAGAAAGGAGCGCGCTCCGTTGTTTTCGCGAGCTTCCTCCGAAGCATGTGAATTGGAAGCGTTCAGCGCAGATGAAATGCAGGATCGGAGACCGCGGCCGATGTAGAATGGGAGAACCATGAGCGGCTTGCGCCCCGATTTTCGGAAGTTTCCGGCGTCACTGCTGCTATGCGTCCTGACAATCGCGAGCGTGGCCACGTCGATATGCCCAGTGTGCTTGAAAACGGACCTGGATTCAGCGGAGCATGTCGGTCTCAGCAGCGCACGTCACGATGGTGCACCGAACTGCGACAAAGACGGCTGCTCCTGCTGCGGTTTTCAAATCGTTCCAGCACCTGTGGCATCAACTCAGGTGCTCACTGCATCCACGGCGGCTCCAGAGCTTCGCTCAGTACGACTTTTGGTGGGATCAGTCTTCGCTCGCTATCGTCCTCCTCGGTCTTGAAGTTTCCGCTGTAATTGCCAGTTGCAACTTCCCGGCGTGACCCACACGCAGTCGTGCGCCCGTTTCTTTGCAATGAGGAGGACCATTGAGGCTTGCTCTTTTTCTATCTGTTATTTTTGTCGTGTGCGTTCCTTCGGGTGCCGCACAATCGGAGCCGCCAGACGAACCGGAGGCGAACCCAGGTCGTCCTACGGTGTCAACTCCTGCGACGCTCACGCCAGTGGGCTATCTGCAATTTGAAACAGGCTTCCTCGGCGCAAGTCATTCACCCGAGTTCTCATCACGTTACGGTTTCAACGAAGTGATGAAGCTTTCGGTCGCACCGAGCCTGGAACTGCTGGCGTCCGGTGAACCAATCGCTCACTACACTGCCGACGGAAAGACCGCAAACAGTGTGGCGGACGTGTTTTTGGGCGCACAAGCGGTAGTGAATCACGGGGAAGGTGCGACGCCCACGGTGGCGGTAAGTTATTTTCATCGTGTTTATGACGGAGGCGCTCCAGAAGTTGACTTCGGGAGTCCCACCAACTCCTTCCTGGTCTTGGCCAGTGCCGATGTGAAGGGATTTCACTACGACGCGAACGCTCTCTTCAATGAACTAAGCGAAGGGCCGGTACGGAGAGGTCAATTCGGACAGACGCTTTCGATCTCGCATCCCATCGCAGGGAAGTTTTCGCTTTCGGGCGAAATCTGGCACTTCACGCAGCCCTTCCTTCGCAGCAATGCTGTTGGGAATCTTTGGGCCTTGGGTTACGCGGCGCGAGGGAACCTCGTATTCGATGCCGGTTTCAATCGAGGCCTAACCAGCACTTCGACGCGATGGGAAGCGTTTGTCGGCTTCACTTATTTGCTTCCCCACCGCTTTTGGTAGGACTAGGGGAGTGAACCGGGCGCGATGGAATTCTATAAGCTTGCCATTCGTAATATACTGTACTAGGGTATATTATAATGCAGGAGGGACGGGACGAATGGCTCACACAACCAAGGACAAGAAAAAACTCTTGAGTCGCGTTCGGCGGATTCGGGGACAGGTGGAAGCGATCGAACGGGCGCTCGACGGCGAACAAGAATGTTCCAGCGTGCTTCAGCTCATGGCGGCTTGTCGTGGTGCCTTGAACGGCCTGATGGCGGAGGTGCTAGAGGGTCATATTCGATTCCACGTCCTCGACCCGAAGTCTGCCAAGAATGCTCCGCAAGTGGAAGCAGCTGAAGAACTCATCGACGTAGTGCGGACCTACTTAAAGTAAGCGCGCAAGCGGTGAGGATCTCGCAGAAAAGGTGACTCCATCATGACCCAAACACAATTGAGAGAAGCCGAAGCTGTAAGGCATGCCGACGAAACCGAAAAACGCCTGTCGCCAGATCAAGCCGAGCATGAAGACGGCCACGAGCACGAACATGCGCTGAATTGGCGGGAGATCAACCGCGTCCTGTTTGTGGCGGCTGCGGCAGCGGCCATTTGGTTTATCGGTGGAGCGCGCAATCCATATGTAACTGGAGTCGGCGTAATTTGTGCCGTCGTTGGTGGCTTCCCGATATTCCACGAAGCCTACGAGAACATCGTTCAGCGCCGCATGACGATGGAGCTGTCCATGGCCATCGCCATCGTGGCTGCCCTGGCGATCCGCGAAATCTTCACGGCTCTTGTCATCACACTGTTCGTTCTTGTCGCCGAAATTCTCGAAGGTCTGACGGTTGGGCGTGGACGGACAGCAATCCGTCATTTGGTCGGTCTTCTGCCAACAACCGCCACGGTCCGGCGAAACGAATCTTGGCAGGACGTTGAGACAAAGGAAATCGCTGCTGGCGACATCGTTCTCGTCAAGCCCGGCGCCCGAATCCCGGTGGATGGTGTTGTCGCCGGAGGCCACTCGTTCGTCGATCAGGCAACGATCACAGGCGAATCGATGCCTGCAGAGAAGATCAAGGGAACGTCAGTCTATGCTGGAACGATCAATCAGTCAGGGGCGCTCGAAATCCGGGTAGACCGGATGGGGCGCGATACTACATTCGGCAAGATCATTGACGCGGTGGAGCGGGCGGAAAAATCGCGTGCTCCCATTCAAGGGATCGCAGACCGCCTTGCGGGCTATTTGGTCTATTTCGCGCTCGGAGCCGCGGCTCTCACATTTCTGATCACCCACAACGTGCGCTCGACCATTTCTGTTGTGATCGTGGCTGGGGCTTGCGGAATTGCAGCGGGAACACCTTTGGCGATCCTTGGCGCGATTGGACGCTCCGCGCAACTCGGTTCGATCATCAAGGGAGGGCTCTACCTCGAATCGCTCGCGACCATCGACACAATCCTTCTCGACAAGACGGGTACTTTGACCTATGGCACTCCGGAGGTAGTTGACGCTCGTCCCGCCGAAGGAGTTCCGCTTGCTTCCTTAGTGCAAGCGGCGGTGACTGCGGAATCGCGGTCCGAGCATCCGGTCGCGACGGCCATTCTGAAGAAGGCGTCAAACTTGGGAATCTCCAGTGAAGAGCCTGAAAAATTTGATTACACGCCCGGGAAAGGAATCGTCGCGGCTCGTCAGGGTATTGAAATCATCGTTGGGAACCGGCTGTTTCTTGAGGGGCATCGGATCGCCCTCCCAGCCAGCGCAGTCTCGCGGACGGATTCGGAGATTTTTGTGGCGCGAGAAGGCAAATTCCTCGGAACTCTGGTCGTTGCCGATATGCTCCGGCCCGAAGCAACAAAAGCGGTCCAAGATCTCAAATCCATGGGATTGAAGACAGTTCTCCTCACAGGAGATTCCAAAGCCGTAGCTGAGGACATCGGAGAAAAGCTGGGCGTGGACGAGATTGCCGCTGAACTCTTGCCGGAGGACAAGCTTGCATTCATTAGCCGGCTCACTGCGGCACGCCACAACGTCGTCATGGTGGGTGATGGCGTCAATGACGCTCCTGCGCTCATGAAAGCTACGGTCGGAGTAGCGATGGGTGCCGGTACAGATGTTGCGAGAGAGAGCGCCAACGTCGTCCTCATCGGAAATGATCTGTCAAAGCTCGTGGAAACTTTATCCATCGCTCGTCGCTGCCGTCGCACGATCATGCAGAACTTTGTCGGAACGTTGGTCGTTGACAGCATCGGCGTGGGCTTGGCCGCGTTTGGATTTCTAAACCCACTTCTGGCTGCCTTCATACACGTTGCTTCGGAAATGACTTTCATTCTTAACTCTGCCCGACTGCTTCCACCAGTCTCTTCGGCGCACGGCCTGATGCGCGGACTATTTTCCCAGTCGTCCGCAGTTGAGCAGGATTAGGCGAGCAACTATGTCTACGGACTCGACACATCCTCTGGCTACAAAGCGGCTCGTCATCGGACATCTCACGGTGTGCCAAGGATGTTGCTGTGGAAACACGGAAAACGGCAGGCCTCCGGTTCCGGTGGATTGGCTCAAAAAGGAGTGGCGGGCCAGAGGATTGCTGAAAGGGGTACAGCTCACAATCAGCGGTTGTTTGGGGCCGTGTGATCTTCCCAATGTAGTCACGATCTCTAACGAGAGCGGGACACAGTGGCTTGGGGAAATAACACAATTCGAACAGTACCGAGCCCTCGTTGACTGGGCGAGTCAGTCAAGAGACGCTGGAGAATTGGTACCCCTGCCCAAGGATTTTCAGCGACACACTCTGCATCCGTTTCGCAAGGAAGTGGATCGATAAAGCTCCAGAGAGGGCAAGTTATCGGGCGATAGCGGCCTTACGATTTAAGGATATTGGAACGGTTGAGCGGTCGGGCAGGTCTTCGGAAACCGCGAGAAGACATTGTTGGCCGTCGAGCTCGATAATGTCCGCAGAATAGATGGTGTCGAGCAATTCGCCGGAGTGGGTCCGAAAGCGCGTAATGCGATTCCTGACCTGGCCCCGCTCACGAACCTGATCTAGCATGTGGGAGCGTTCGCCCGGATCATCCCAAACACCTATGTCGAAAACCGTGCGGCCGATTAGTTCTTTGGAGGAGTAACCGTATCTCCGTTCGAAGGCTTCATTCACGTCGATGAAGCGGCCCCCGACCGCGGTCGTGATGGAAAATGCGATGGGACTCGACCGGAAAACCTTCGTGAATTTTTCCTCTGAAAGAGTCCGACTCTTTTCTGCTTGCTGCAATGCTTGTTCTGTCTCATTCAGGTCCGCGAGGCGCTGTTCCAGCTCCGTGCCGTAGATTTCTGCACGTTCATAGAGGCGCGCGTTCTGAATGGCGACAGCGGCAGGAATGGCAAGCGATTTGGCAAGCCGCAAATGTTCGTGCGTGAAGAAATGAGCGTGAGTATCGCCTAGCGACAACAAGCCCAGCACCTGTTGCGAAGCGACGAGTGGGACGCACAGCCACGACCGCATGTGCGCGTGTCCTTTGAAAGCCGACCATTCCGGCTCTTCGTTCGTATCGGAAATGAGCACGCTGTTTTTCGTGACAAGCACTTGCATGAGAAAACGACTGTCCTTCGCATCGAGTGTGTTGGGGCACTTGGGAGAGCGTCGGCTTGTTTCCGGGTGATGAAGCTCGCGCTCAAGAAAGAGGTGCGTCTCTGTTTCAACTAAGAGAACACGCGCGGATTCGCACGGGATGAGCGTGAGCAAGGATTCGAGCAGAGTGTCCAAGACACAATCCATCCTAAGGTTCTGCGTCAGGGCGAGAGTGGTTTTGCGGAATGCGTCGGCTTCAGCCCACGCGGACTCGGCCAACGTGAGATTCTTGGCCATCTGTTCCTCGGCGGATTTTCGAGCGGAGATATCTTGAGCGACTCCGACTAGCCGACGAATAACTCCAGCAGAATCGCGCACCGGGAAGCCTCGGACCGAGACCCAGCGGACGACATGGTCCGGTCGAACAATTCGAAACTCTTCGTCCAAGTGTCCGGTCCGTGTGGCTTCGTCAAGTTGAGTCAGAACGCGAACACGGTCCTCCGGGTGGAACGCTTCTTGATACGAAGTAGGATTGTCGCGGAGCGTCGCGAGCGAACGACCTGTGATCGTCTCATACGCCGGGTTGATGTAAATTACGTGTTTCGTCTGAGCGTCGAGTAGCCAGTAGATTTCCTGGATATTGTCCGCCATCTGTTGAAATCGTTCATCGCTGGCCCGGAGCGCGGCTTCGGCCTGTTTTCTCAGGGAAATATCGCGCAATACGGCAACGTGCCGCCCAGGTAGGTAGTTTGCCTTCGCGGTATATTCGATGAAAACTTCTCCGCCATCCTGGCGGATAAGCTGCGCTTCGCCGTGCTCGTCTTTGCGGTCGAGGAAGCGCTTCCACGCGTTCTCGAAGTCGTCCACAGGCGAATGGAACTTTTGAATCGAATGCCCAACGAGTTCGTTGCGTTGTGCGCCGAGAAGGGCGAGCGCCGCTGGATTTGCTTCGAGACAGATGCCCCTGTCGTCGAGGATCAAAATGCTGTCGAGGGTGCTATCAAAAATCGATTGGAATTCGCGCTCTGTGGCGTCGAGGACGCTGGCGGTCTCGCGATGTTCGTGCCGTGTCAGAATCAAGAAGCGGACGTGAAGGACGATAGCCACACAGAGAGCGATCAGGACGAGCGCAAGCAACGGAGATGATAAAGGGCCAGCATAGGATCGCGGTCCGAACACGGCTCCAAGCAACACAACCGCTGCAAAAGAGACGAGCAACAAACCGGCTTGCACCCAACGTCGGCGGGCACTTTCATGTCGAATTGAAGGAAACATCTTCATGACACCGCCACTCTGGGGGACGGTGGGCCTTTCGCTCGCGGCAAGGCCGATGGACGATAACCGGAATCGGCCAGTTACGGCTTGATATCGTCACCGTTCAGGGAGGATGCTACGCCCTGAACGCGCAGGGAGTCAATACATCCGCGCCGAGGAAATGAGTTCCTTGCTCGGTAGAAATTGGAATGCAATAATGCCGCATGGTTATTGGCGACCGCCTCCGCGAAATGCGCGAGGGGAAAAAACTCTCCCAGGGCGACATCGAAAAGCGTACGGGCTTGCTTCGTTGTTACATCTCGCGCGTAGAAAATGGCCACACTGTCCCCGCCATCGAAACGCTGGAAAAGCTGGCTCGCGCGCTCGAATGCCCACTCTATCAACTCTTTTACGACGGCGAAGCACCGCCCCAACTGCCGAATCTCTTAAAGGGAAAGTCGTCCGATGACATCGCATGGGGCAGCAGCGGTAAGGACGCCCGCTATCTCAACAAGCTTCGGCGCTTATTAGGAAAGTCCAAAGAAGGCGACCGCAAACTTCTTCTGCACATGGCCCAGAAAATGGCGAGTCGATAGATTCAAGGTTTGTTCAACGGGCGCGTGATCGATTTTCGTGTGACGGTAGTGCAGGTAGATAGATAGCCCGGTGCAGGGATACCAGGCACAAAACGTCGATGCGATACGCGCCGAGCGAGTCGTTTGCACGGTTCGCGCACGACAACTCCGGGTCAAAGCCTTCCAGATTATTTTTCACAAAGACGGGAGCTTCTTCATTTCGTTCCCGTATTTTCGGCACCGCGCGGGGTTACTCTCGATCTCGTCCATACCAGCGAATGGTTTGCGTGAATCGCAAGTTAACCTCGAACACGGCGGCAGCGTCACCTCGCACCTTGTCAAGTATTCGCATCACGTTGACGGACGTGCGCACTTCTCGCAGGGCGGAAAGATATTCACGACGATCAAGCGGCAATCCGTAGCCCTCGACAAGCAGGATGGACACATCTTTTCCTTGTTGATTCAAGGATTGAGCGCGCTTGACCCAGCGCACGATGAACTCCTATCCACCAAGCGTGCCGCTATCGAGTTTGCGATGGAACCGCCCGAGGCCATCAAATTCGTCGGAAGATGGTTTGACGTGAATGCCATGCGGTTCAGCAATCCCACGCCCACCATTGGTCCTGTTGTGCCAGGTCTCGACCCTGATGGGAACCACACCGATCAAATCTTTACGGCCAGCCCGTATGCCAATGCACGCCATGTCCTCGCGATCAGCTGCGTTCCTATGACGGCGCTGGGTCCTGAGCCTGAGATTTTTCTATTTTACGGCGGATTCTCGTCACGCGAGATCATGACTGACCTCACCAAAGAGGGTGGTTTTCTCGCGTTTGTCTATCCAGTCGTCGACGCCGAAAAGCTGCGCGAGCGCCTGGGCAGCGTGGACTTTGTTTCTCAGTAACGCGCGTAGGTTCCAGGTCAGCAGTAGGCGCCGCTGACTACGTTTAGCTCAAAGGGCAGACGAAGAGGCTGAAGTGCGCCACTTGTCCAGTTCCTCGCCCAGATTGCTAGGCACGAAATATACACCGCGAAGATCGACACCGTCTGGCACAACAAAACCGAAGTACGCGAGTCTTGGAAGAGTCGTCTCAACGATGTTCTGAAACCCGTTTCTCTTGATGCACCAGGAGTGACAATACCAGGTGCCGTTGGCGCTGAGTGCCCACCCGTAAACGACTCGATATTGGCTAGTGCCGTTTCCCACGTAGCAGGCCAAGTCGAGACAATTCCTATGACACTGCACGGAATCGAGGTCTCGCTGGTAGTCAGGGAACGGAGTTCGCGTGAGGCGTTCAAGCCCTTCCACAGGAAATTCTCTGCCGTACTCCAAAAGAAAATTGACAACGCACGGGTCACTGAAGTTCGCCCACCCTGCTGCGTCATCGATGTGCAAACCACCCATCTTGGTCAGGATCGGATTGAGAATGAGGGCGCAATCCAAAAGCATTTTTTCCTCGATAGCTTATCATCACCGAATCTTTGCTTGTTTTCGCATCCACCGGTTGTGTTTCGGCAACTCAGTGGCCGAATACTACGCCCGCCAAAATCACTCCCGCGACGAACAAGAATGTCCGCGTATTCGTCTTGAAACCACTGGAGAAAATGTCCATGTACCCGATGAATTTAGCGAGTACCAAGGACAATATCAGGGCCCAGAGCACGGCAATTCCGAACGAGAAGGAATCGTTTTGATGGGTAAGCGCACTCGCCCAATGTCTGAGACCTTCCGAGAAACGTTCCGCGAGAAGGCCGGAAAACAATGTTCCGATGACGCCAATGATGCGTCCGAAGCAGCTTAGGTTCGGTTTTGGTTCGTCGTTATGCACTTGCCGCCTCCAGCGATTTGTTAAGAATAGCCGATTCGGCTTGCGTCTTTTGAAAAACGAAGCGTGCAAGGGAAGTTCGCGGGCGATGTCGCGTTACATCGAGCGGCGGTCGCGAACGGTAAAGCAGCTGTGAATCTTGAATGTCTCATGCGCGACGCACTGTGCGACGGTGAATGCGCCTGGTTCAGGCGCGCCGTTCGCCGGGTCAAAAATTCTGCCTTCCTCGTCTACCGCAATAGCGTGAGGAATCGTTCGTCCGTCGACGTTGCCGGCGATGGCGCAAAAGAGTCGCGAGCCCAATGGCGGAGTAATTTCGTCCATCTGAACGACTTGGAAACCCAGGAGATTGAGGTATCGCATCCAGCCGTGATCTGACGTCGTTCGGTAGCTCGGGTTGTCGGCCAGGACTTTTTCGTAGGGTAGGTCGGTCAACATTGCGATGACGCAAACGGCGCAGTCCAGTGCCACACTGCCATCGCTTGCCGGTTTCTGTTTTACCATTCTCATCGATAGCCATAGTACTTTAGGAGAAAGAGAGAAAAGCTGTTTTCATAGTAGAAGAGACGCGTGTGCGTCCTGGGAGACTACGGTGGAGTTGGTAGCAGACACCAATGTCTGGTATGACATTGGCGCGGGAAGACGGAATCCTCTGATTCTTAAGTCGGGCGGCAATCGAGTTATCGCGACGCCGACGAGCTTTCTCGAAATTGCGTCTGGTATTGAAGAGCGCACTCTGGGAGAGCGAACTGCCGCCGCAAAAGCTGTTCTAGCGCATGCAGATGATATTGCGGACGACTCCGAGTCTCACCTCAGGAGACTCTGGGGCTTGCCTGCCTCCGTGTCGTTCCCGTGGATAGAAGGATTCAAAGCCATCGCTCAATCCGCCTCAGTGAGCCAGCTCAAGACGGGAGTAGATGACCTTGACGAAAGAGTCCGGCGTACTTTGGATGTGCCGCTCGCGGCATTGTGGCGAACACATCATTGGAAGGACTTCGCCGACAAGGTCACCGATGCAATCGACCAGCACTGCCCAGGGTATAAAGCCGCACGCTTGCAAGGACGGTACATTTATTTGAAGCATGACGATGCCAAGGCGTTCGCCCGAATCATGAGGTCCGATGAAATTCGCGAGTTCGTTATTCGTAGTACGTTTATTCGAGCG
>Ga0210401_10003733_pt1 | contig 16149 bp, 16 predicted proteins | sample IncBWH32MmetaG_FD_150866 | JGI IMG/M metagenome (GOLD analysis project Ga0210401, IMG submission 150866) | Forest soil microbial communities from Barre Woods Harvard Forest LTER site, Petersham, Massachusetts, United States - Inc-BW-H-32-M | ecosystem: Environmental > Terrestrial > Soil >... | reverse complement strand
GACGCCGTCATAGACCGCCTCCTCATCCAGTTCATCGAACAGCATGGCCTCGACCGGATGGTTGAGCCGTTTGGCCGCTATCTCGGCCATCTCCGGCGAACCGTCGGTCGCGCGCACACGAAAGCCGCGTGAGAGCATCTCTTTCGAATGGTTGCCGGCCCCGCAGCCGAGCTCGAGGATCGAGCCCGCCTCCGGCAGCATGGCAAGAAAGCCGACCAGCCGCGTCGACGGCGCTTTGGCCCAGCCGGCATAGGCTTCGGCGTTGCGGCGATAGAATTGCAGCGTGTCGTCGTCCACTGGTGTCGTCCTCACGGAAACAGCGCGATCTGCTCGAGGCCCATCGTCTCAGGCCAGCCGAACATCAAATTCATATTCTGGATCGCCTGCCCTGCCGAGCCTTTCACGAGATTATCGAGCGTGGAAATCACGATCGCGCGGCCCTTGATGCGGTCGGCAAACACACCGATCTGGACAAAGTTCGAACCCCGCACATTCTGCGTCTGCGGCATGCCGCCCGTTTTCAGGACATGCACGAAGGGCTCGTCGCAATAGGCGTTTTCGAGCGCCGCGCGCAGATCGTCGGCGCTGGCGCCGTTCAGACGGACATAGCAGGTGCAGAGCTCACCCCGCGCCATCGGGATCAGATGCGGGGTGAAATTCGCCGTGACAGCCCTGCCAGCGGCGACACCGATTTCCTGGTCGATCTCCGCGGTATGACGATGCATGGCGATGGAATAGGGCGACAGCCCCTCGCCCGCCTCCGCGAACAGCGTGTTCTGCTTCAGCCCGCGCCCGGCGCCGGTGACGCCCGATTTGGCATCGATGACGAGATCATGCGCGTCGATGAGGCCGGCTTTCACCAGCGGCACCAGCGCCAGCAACACCGCCGTCGGATAGCAGCCGGGGCACGCCACCAGCCGCGCGGCGGCGATCTCCTTCCGGTACAGCTCCGTCAGTCCGTAGACCGCCTCGCCTTGCAGCTCCAACGCGCGATGCGCGTGGCCGTACCATTGCGCGTAATCAGCCTGGTCGCGCAGGCGGAAATCGGCGGACATATCGAGGACCTTGATCGCGGGGTTGGCTTTCAGCACGGCCGCGATGATCTCCTGCGTGGTGCCGTGCGGCAATCCGCAAAACACGGCGTCGAGCGTGCTCCAGTCGACCTTCTCCCATTCCGCGAGCACCGGCAGATCGAGCATGAAGAAGTGCGGAAACACCTCGCCCATTGCCTTGCCGGCATGGGTGTTGGCGGTCAGCGCTGAAATCTCCACGCCAGGATGGCGCGCGAGCAGCCGCACCGCATCGGCGCCGGTGTAGCCGGAGGCGCCGAGCACGCCGATCCTCTTTTGGGCATTCGCAGACTTTGTATTCACAGACATGGGCAAGGCTCCTGCTTGAGGTGGAGCCGCCGGATCAGTTGTCGCTGCGAGGGGAAAAGGTCTGCCGCGGACTAATCCGGCGGCAGGGGTGATCTCTAGACACGAGCGATCGCCCATACCGCAGCTAGGCTGCGGCGACGGCGGACGATCGTGCTGGTCGCGAGGTGGATCATGGGCTCGGCGTATAAGGCCGCGCCCGCTTAGCGTCAACAATTTCGACGGCGAGCAGTCAGATCACCGGATTCCACGGCGCCGGGACGACCCGGTAGCCGTCGCCATCCTTCACCACATTGCCGAGTCCGGGGAACGGATAGTGGAAGCCCTGCACCTGCAGCTTCTCGGCGACGACCATATCGTAGATGCGCCGGCGGGTCTTTTCCGCCATATCGCCGTCCTGGTCGAAGTTAGCGTGCCAGGAAGGATTGGCCGCGAACAGATGCGGATTATTGGTCACGTCCGACTGGATGAATACCTTGCCCGAGCCTGACGACAGCACATAAGAGGTGTGGCCCGGCGTATGGCCGACGGTCTCGACCGAGGTCAGGCCCGGTGCGATCTCCTTATTCCATTCATACGGCGTGACCTTCTTCTTCAGGCCGGTCTCGAAAATGTTGCGGTTGTTCTTGAACAGGCCGACCATCCGCTCGCCCTTGGCGCGGCTCATCTCGCCGTCATCCGTCCAGAACTTCCATTCGGTCGCCGGCACCAGCACTTCAGCATTCGGGAATGCCGGTTTGCCGTCCGCCGTGAGCAGGCCATTCACGTGATCGGTATGGAAATGCGAGATCACGACCATGTCGACCTTTTTGGGATCGAAGCCGGCGGCCTGCATGTTCTCCAGGAAGAGACCGTTGGCGCCCTTGCTGGCGACTTTCGCTGCGGGACCGGTACCGGTGTCGAGCACGATGAGCTTGCCGCCGCTCTGGATCACCAGCGGCGCGAACCAGATCGTCACCATGTCGCGCGGCATGAACGCCTTCTCCAGCGCGGCGTTGATGTCGTCCCTCTTGGCGTTCGGGATGAACGCGTCCGATAGCGGAAACACGTTCTTGCCGTCGGAGACGACGGTGACCATGATGTCACCGACCTTGTAGCGATAGAAGCTCGGCGCCTGCTTGTCGGCGACGGGCATCGCCGCATTCGCGTTTGATGATGTCATCAGCGGTGCGGCCGCGATCGCGGCAGTTCCCAGCATGGCGTTGCGTCTCGAGATGTCCATCAACTTCCTCCCGCGTTAGAAGTTTCGAGCAGTTCGCCCGCTTCTGTTAACCGCATGTGTAGCAGCGTTTCCGCGTGCTTGCGATCGTGAGCTTAGGTCAGAACACGCGCCACAGCCATTCCATGATCTGTGCGATGACGTCGCCGAACATGAGCAGCGCCGCCGCCCAGATGAAGGCCGAGACGAAATTCGCGATCTGGAAGCTCCAGTACGGCATCTCGAAAATGCCGGCCGCGAGCGGCACGGAGGCGCGCAGCGGTCCAAAGAAACGGCCGATGAAGATGCTGGGCACGCCCCAGCGCCGTACAAAGGCCTCGCCGCGCGGCAGGATGTCGGGATAGCGCGACAGCGGCCACATCTGCGCGACATGTTCCTTGTATTTGTAGCCGAACCAGTAGGAGAGCCAGTCACCGAGTGCCGCGCCAATGCCACCAGCGATGCAAAGCGGCCAGAAGCTCATGCCGCTCGCCCCGATCAGCGCGCCGATCGCAACCAGCGCGCCCCAGGCCGGAATCAGCAGCGAGATGAAGGCAAGCGATTCACCGAAGGCGAGCAGAAGGACGATCGGAGCAGCCCAAACCTGATGGTCACGCACGAAATTGGCGAGTGCGTGCGCATAATCTTCCATTCTTGAACGACCTTCCCGCCCCGACTCAAGCGTCTTGACCTTTTTGCAGCATCCCTGCCTAACAGCAGGTAAGCCGGCCGCTCGCGTGACTTCAAGTCACAAAGCGCCACGTGATCGTGACCGATCCCCTATCCAGTCTCCTGCCCCGCCGGCTTGCATTCCCGACTCCAACCGCAAGGAAGCTCTTATGATTGGTTCGTTGATGATGTGCGTGAGCGTTGTCGTGCTTTTCTGCGGCATGGTGCTCGGCATTGCCATGGGCATCAGCGAGGATTTTGCGCTGCAAGCCGTGCACGCCCATCTCAACCTGCTCGGCGGCGTCCTGCTGTTTCTGTTCGGACTGTACTACCGGCTCGTCCCGGCCGCCGGCGCCAGCACACTGGCAAACGTCCAAGGCTGGCAAAAGAACCGGGCTGGCTCCATATCATCGGCGGCATCCTGATGCCGCTCGGCGTCGCCGTCGTGATCACCCATGGGACCGGATTTATCGCAATCCCGGTGCTGGGCTCGCTGGTCATGCTGGCCGCTATGGCGCTTTTTGCTGTGATTGTGTTTCGCACCGCACGGGCTTAAAGCGGCCGCCCGTCACATTTTCAGGCCCATCCGTGGCATAGTCACGGGAACCGATTCGCGGCGCTTGTTTCGCGCGCAACACATGAAAAGACATGGCTAAATCTTTGAAATCTACTGCAAAAGCCAAACCCAACGACCTGTTTTCCGGCCCCGAAGCCAAGGGGGCGGCCAAAGGAGAAGCAAAGGGCCGTGCGGCGCTGAAAGTCGCCTCCGGCGCCGAGGCCGGCTACACTGCGGCCGACATCGAAGTGCTGGAGGGCCTGGAGCCGGTGCGGCGCCGGCCAGGCATGTATATCGGCGGCACCGACGAGAAGGCGCTGCACCATCTCTTCGCCGAGGTGATCGACAACTCGATGGACGAAGCGCTGGCGGGCCACGCCACCTTCATCGAGGTCGAGCTGGACGCCGAGGGGTTTCTCACCGTGACCGACAACGGCCGCGGCATCCCCGTCGACCCGCATCCAAAATTCCCGAAGAAGTCGGCGCTCGAAGTCATCATGTGCACGCTGCACTCCGGCGGCAAATTCGACTCCAAGGTCTACGAGACCTCGGGCGGTCTGCACGGCGTCGGCGTGTCCGTCGTGAACGCGCTGTCGTCGCGGCTCGAAGTCGAGGTCGCGCGGGGCCAGAAACTCTACCGGATGAATTTCGAGCGCGGCCACCCCAAGGGCAAGCTCGAGGACGCCGGCAAGGTCAACAACCGCCGCGGCACGCGAATCCGCTTCAAGCCTGACACCGATATTTTCGGCGCAAAGGCGACCTTCAAGCCGCAGCGCCTGTTCAAGATGGCGCGCTCGAAGGCCTATCTGTTCGGCGGCGTCGAAATCCGCTGGCACTGCGCGCCGGAGCTGCTCAAGGGCGTCGAGGACGTTCCGGCCGAAGACACTTTCCACTTCCCCGGCGGCCTGAAGGATTATCTCGCGGCCGCGATCCATGCGGATACGCTGGTGCACCCGGACATCTTCTCCGGCAAATCCGGCCGCAACGGCGCGCACGGCGCCTGCGAATGGGCGGTGGCGTGGACCGCGGATGCCGACGGCTTCCTCTCCTCCTATTGCAACACGGTGCCGACGCCGGACGGCGGCACACATGAATCCGGCATCCGCAGCGCATTGCTTCGCGGCCTGAAGGATCACGCCGAGCGCGTCAACCAGGGCAAGCGCGCCTCGAGCATCACCTCCGAGGACGTCATGGTGGGCGCCGCTGTGATGATGTCGGTGTTCGTCCGTGAACCGGAATTCCAGGGCCAGACCAAGGATCGCCTGGCCACCGCCGAGGCCCAGCGCATTGTCGAACAGGCGGTCAAGGACCCCTTCGATCACTGGCTGTCAGCCAATCCCGTACAGGCCAACAAGCTGCTCGATTTCGTGGTCGAGCGCGCCGAAGAGCGCCTGCGCCGCCGAGCGGAGAAGGAAGTCTCGCGCAAGGCAGCCGGCAAGAAGGCGCGTCTGCCGGGCAAGCTCGCCGATTGTAGCGAAGCCGGCCTTGCTGGATCAGAGCTCTTCATCGTCGAGGGCGATTCGGCCGGCGGCAGCGCCAAGCAAGCGCGCGACCGCAAGAACCAGGCGGTGCTGCCGCTCCGCGGCAAGATCCTCAACGTCGCCTCCGCCGGCAAGGAGAAGCTGACCGCGAACGCGCAGCTCGCCGACCTGATGCAGGCGATCGGCTGCGGCACGCTCGCCCATTACCGCGAGGAAGACCTGCGCTATCAGCGCATCATCATCATGACCGACGCCGATGTCGACGGCGCGCATATCGCTTCGCTCCTGATCACTTTCTTCTACCGGCAGATGCCGCGGCTGATCGACGAGGGCCACCTCTATCTGGCGGTGCCGCCGCTCTACAAACTCACACATGGCGCCAAGAGCTATTACGCGCGCAACGACGCGCACCGGGATGAACTGCTCAAGAGCCAGTTCAATGCCAACGCCAAGGTCGACATCAGCCGTTTCAAAGGCCTTGGCGAGATGATGCCGGCACAGCTGAAGGAAACCACCATGGATCCGTCCAAGCGGACCCTGCTGCGCGTGGTTCTGCTGGCCGACGATCGCGAGGGCACGGCCGATTCGGTGGAGCGGCTGATGGGCACCAAGGCGGAAGCCCGTTTTGCCTTCATTTCCGACAAGGCCCCCTACGCCAGCGACGATCTGCTGGACGTCTAGGCTCGCTCCGCCATCTTGTCGCAACGCAGTGGCCACAAGCGTGACCACTGCGTTTTTCGTTTCTGCTGTATTTTCAACGAGTTATAAAATCGTCATCGATTGGTTCAGCGATCGTTTTCCGGCGAGTGTGCCTGCGCCGCAACAGCATTTCGAGAGGAACCGCGTATATTACGGATAATGGGTTCACGGAATCGGTGGCCCTGGGGACTGTCACGCGGTCGACGTTTGAACGCTAATACTGAGGAATTGACAATGAAGAAGCTCTTGCTCGCAATGACCGCCGTAGCGGCTTTCACGGGTTCGGCGTTTGCCGCTGACCTGCCCGCCCGCACCTACACCAAGGCTCCGCCCCCGATTGTCACTCCGAGCTGGACCGGCTTCTACATCTTTGGCGGTGGCGGCGGCGGCCTGTGGGCTGGCGACCAGCACACCGAGACCTTTCCGGGTGGCGTTCCGCTGGCGATCGATACGCGCAACGGCGGATCCGGCTGGTTCGGCACGGTAGGCGCCGGCTACGACTGGCAGGTGAATACGGGCTGGGTTGCCGGTATCTTCGCCGACGGTCAGTTTGGCAGCTTGCGCAGCACGATCCTCGACACCACGAACGGCTTGACCGGCTTCGAGAAGATCCAGGATCAGTGGGCCGCTGGCGTGCGCGTCGGCTACCTCGTTGCCCCGAACGTCCTCTCCTACGTCAACGGCGGTTATTCCGGCGCTCATTTCTCCGGCACCAACATGATCAGCACGTTCACCGGTGCGCCGTCCATCGTGCACACCAACTCCTTCAACCGCAACGGCTGGTTCGTCGGCGGCGGCGTCGAAAACAACCTGAACATCTTCGGCATCACCGCACCGGGCTGGTTCATGAAGACGGAATATCGTTCCTCCTTCTACAATCAGAAGGACATTGGCGAATTTTTCAATGCCACCAACCTGCCGACCGGCTTCGGCGTCCGCGAGAACGCCTGGACGCAGACGATCTCCACCTCGCTGGTCTACCGCTTCAACTGGACCGGTCCGGTTGTCGCCAAGTACTGAGCGACGTACCGATCTCCTTCCTGCGTAAGGAACCTAAAAGCCCCGGCGGATGCCGGGGCTTTTTTGTATGGGCACGACGCAGGCCTGCTGCGCTGGCGGACCCCCGCCCAATCACAATTTCCTCCTCCATCGCGTGAACGCCCACAATTGAGAGGCGCCCTCACTGGCCTTGCCGCGGGTCCAAAGCTACGGTTGGCTTGAAGCGACCGGCTCTGCGTAGAAAAGCGCGGGCACCAACCAGGCGCCGGCGGGAGGAAAGCTGATGCGAAAACTGCTTCTGACAGTCGGGCTGATCGCGCTCGCGATCGGGCTGCTCTGGATCGGCCAGGGCACAGGTGTGGTCACCTGGCCGAGATCCAGCTTCATGATCAATCAAATCCAGTGGGCGGGATATGGCGCGACGCTTTCGGCCGTCGGCCTCATCCTGATCTGGCAAAGCCAACGCTAAAAAAGACAGCCAACAAGAATAGAAAGTGCAGCGATGAAATCGTTCGATCTGAAGGGCAAGGTCGCCGTCGTCACCGGCGGCAATGGCGGCATCGGGCTCGGCATGGCGCAGGGGCTTGCCGATGCCGGAGCCGAGATCGCCGTGGTCGGCCGCAACGAGGACAAGTCAAAGGCAGCGGTTGCAGACCTCGCGGCGCGGGGTGTTCGCGCAATCTCCGTTGCCGCCGACGTCACCGACAAGGAAGCCGTCGGCCGCATGGTCGAGCGCGTCGGACGCGAGCTCGGCCGCATCGATATCCTGGTCAACAATGCGGGCATCAACATCCGCAAGCCGCCGCACGCGCTTGAGCTCGAGGAGTGGTCCAGCGTCATCGACACCAACCTCACCAGCGCGTTTGTCTGCTCAAAGGCGGTGCATCCGGCGATGAAGGCGGCCGGCGGCGGCAAGATCATCAATATCGGCTCGATGATGTCGATCTTCGGCGCGAGCTTCGCGCCGGCCTATGCCGCCAGCAAAGGCGGCATCGTGCAGTTCACGCGCGCCTGCGCCTGTGCCTGGGCTGCCGACAACATTCAAATCAACGCGATTCTACCAGGCTGGATCGACACCGATCTGACCAAGCGTGCCCGTGTCGAGATCGGCGGGCTGCACGAGCGGGTGCTGGCTCGCACGCCGGCGGCGCGCTGGGGCGCCATCGACGATTTCGCGGGTATTGCTGTGTTCCTCGCCTCGCCCGCCTCCGATTTCGTCACCGGCACCGCCATTCCGGTCGACGGCGGATACTCGATTATGGGGTAAGGCAGCGAGCACGGGGACTTGGCAGCTCCCGCCGGGAAAGCCCCGGCATCATCAGGGGCTTTTTTCCGGCAGGGATATCGCGCCACTAATTGTTGCTGCGATTGGCGCTCTTGAACGTCTTGATCTCAGAGAGGCTGCCGTCGCGGTACGTCAGCTCCACCGATATGAACTGAGTCGTCGGCGCGAGTTTCAGATACGGCGTGGCGTTGGCCGGAATGGCGCTGGGGTCCCTGGGATCGCAGGGCGGCATCTTCAACACCTTGTCCGGTACCGCGCTGTCGATGCCGATCCGCACCTCGCGGATGGCGCAGCGATACGACATCAGATGCGTGTAGTAGACGAGCAGCCCGTTGAACTCGCGGAACGACAGCCAGCTCGTCGCGGTCATATCCAAAATCTTGCGCTGGTCGCGGAGCAGCGCGGCCTCGGGATCGAACTTGATCGGGAACGGCCCCTGCATGTCGCCTGACGCATCGATGTAACGCACTTCGATGGTCGCGGCCGGCGCGTCCGCGGCAAGCTCGATCGAAGGATTGGGCATGCGCTTGCGCGTGCGCGGGTCGAGCGTGTCGAGGAAACCGGTCTCGCGGAAATCGCCGGCCCCGCCCATGCGCCAGGAAATGCCGAGCGTCGGGTCGGCGATCGAGAACACCACGGTCCAACCACCATTGTGGCGGGAAAAGGAAGCGATCGGCGCGTTGGTGGAGTCGGTCTGTGGCGTGGTGTTGCGCGGCGCGACGACGGGCGGAATGGCGGCCGCGACCTGCTGGGCAGACGCAGCAGACTTTGCCGCATCCGACTGCCCCTTCGCCGCGCCGTTCAGAAACACGTTGTCGACCATCTGGTCGGTATAGGCCGGGATCTGCCGGTGACCGATGCTGTCGGCCATTTCGCTGACGAGCTTGCGGGTGTGCTGCGCGACCTCGACAAGATCCTCTCCGGGCTGCAGCAGCTCCTTCGTGAACGTGCGCGTGAACACCGAATTGGGACTGCTGTCGTCATTGGAGAGGCGGTCCAGCGCCGTCTGCTTGTAGCCGGCGGAGAAGATCGAAAACACGCCCTCCGGCAATTGCGTCATCGGCGCAAGGCCCCCGCCGCCGGCGACCGCGCGCGTGCCCGAGCGCTCGAACGGATTGTTACGGCAGGCATCGAACACCAGGATCGAGGTGCGCACCTGCCTGTTCTGCAGCCGCTCGACGATGCGGTCGGCCAGCACCGAGGCATCGCGCACCAATTCTTCCTGACCTTCGGTGGCGGCCGGCACGTCGGTCGGCAACAGATAATTCTGACCGGCGATCTCGAAGCCGTGGCCGGCATAGAAGAAGAACGCGGTGTCGCCGGGACCAACCGCATTGTCGAAGGCGAGCAGGCTCTGGCTGAATTGCTGGCGGTTCTGGTTCTCCGCCACCATCACCGTGAAGCCGAGTTGCTTCAACGTATCACCCATGGCGCGGGCGTCATTGACGGCCTTCTGCAGCTTCGGCACGTTCTTGTAATCGTTGTTGCCGATGACGAGCGCGACACGCTTCTCGGCATGCGCTGCCGGCAAGGTCAGCAGCACGAGCACCGCCGCGAGAGCGAATTTCAGCGAACTCAGATTCTTCATGGAAATGCCTGCGCCCGGGCAAAAGAACTTTTGTGATAGTCGACCAAGGCACTTTGCCGGTTCAACCCGGCGGCGCCCAGCTACGCTGCCATCTCTCGATCACGGGCTAGGCGAAATTGAGGGCGAGTTCCGGATTATTGCGCTCGTCACGAGCAGGGAAGAACGCAGGCAATACCAGCGATAGCGGCCACCCCGGATTTGAAGGTGAGATGACGGAACGCCCGTTATTTGTGCGAAAACGTTAAGCTTTTTCGCCTTTTTGGGCCGGTCCAAGATTGACTTTGGCCATTTCGACCCTATGTTCCGGCCAAAGCGGATTTGGGTCTGATACGATTCCTTTAAGACCGGCCGCTGGTCAGCGTCAGTCACCCGCCCCAGAGCTTTACCAAAGCAAGCCGTTTCGGGGCCGAACGCGACCGCCTTTTACCTTCGATTCCGAACGGCGGTGTCGACCAGAGGCTCAATGTCTTTTTCAAATCTCGGACTGTCCGACAAGGTTCTCGCCGCCGTAGCGGCGACCGGTTACACCACCCCTACTCCCATCCAGGAACAGGCAATTCCCCACGTGCTCGCGCGGCGCGATGTCCTCGGCATCGCGCAGACCGGCACCGGCAAGACGGCAGCGTTCGTGCTGCCGATGCTCACCATCCTCGAAAAGGGCCGCGCCAGAGCACGAATGCCGCGCACCCTGATCCTCGAGCCAACGCGCGAGCTCGCCGCTCAGGTGAAGGAAAGCTTCGATCGCTATGGAGTGGGCCAAAAACTCAACGTCGCGCTTCTGATCGGCGGCGTCTCCTTCGGCGACCAGGACTCCAAATTGACGCGCGGCGTCGATGTCCTGATCGCAACCCCCGGCCGCCTGCTCGACCACACCGAGCGCGGCGGGCTATTGCTCACCGGCGTCGAGCTGCTGGTGATCGACGAAGCCGACCGAATGCTCGACATGGGTTTCATCCCCGACATCGAACGCATCTGCAAGCTCGTTCCCTTCACGCGGCAGACCCTGTTCTTCACCGCGACCATGCCTCCCGAAATCCGCCGCATCACCGAGGCCTTCCTGCACAACCCGCAGAAGGTGGAAGTCTCCAGGCCCGCGACCACGGCCGTCGGTGTTTCTCAATTCCAGGTCAGCGTCGGCCGCGAGCCGCATGAGAAGCGCGAGACGCTGCGCCAGCTGCTGCGCGACGCCAAGGACCTGCAGAACGCCATCATCTTCTGCAACCGCAAGCGCGAAGTGGCACTGTTGCACAAATCGCTGCAGAAGCACGGCTTCAGCGTCGGCGCCCTGCATGGCGATATGGATCAGTCGGCGCGCACCGCTGCGCTGGATCAATTCCGCAAGGGCGAAATTCCGCTGCTGGTTGCTTCCGACGTCGCAGCCCGTGGCCTCGACATCCCCACCACCAGCCATGTCTTCAATTTCGACGTTCCGCATCATGCCGACGACTACGTTCATCGCATCGGCCGCACCGGACGTGCCGGGCGCGCCGGCGTCGCGATCTCCATCGTCTCCCCGCTCGACCACAAATCGATGGCCGCGATCGAAAAGCTGATCGGCCAGAGCATCCCCCGCGCCGAAGTCAGTGTTTCCGATCGCGCCGAAGTTTCCGCGGAAGACGCGCCTGCGCGCGAGCCGCGCTCCCGTGAAGGCTCGCGCCGCGGCCGCGGCAAGCCGCAGCGCGAACGTGAAGGACGTCATGCCGGCGGCGGCGCCCATCGCCCCAAAGGCGCGCCGCAGCAAGAATCGACGCCACGGCCACCGGCCGCGCCACGCAATGAGCCGCGACGTGCGCGGGAAGTCGAATCGGAGCCCGGCGACCATTCGCATCTGCCGGCGTTTTTGCTCCGACCGGTCCGCGCCCGAGTCTGAGCGTTGGAGTCTGACGCCAGAGCCTGACGTCGGAGGGAACCGACGGGAACCATTTACCGCTCCTTCACTTCCCTCCACTACCTTGGCACCCATAATTCCAGTTATTGCGGCAGGCGGGCGGTCCCCGCTATGGGGACATTTCCGTGCTCGACGAACACGAACGCACAATGGCCTTCGCGGAAGTCGCGCTTGGCCAGATCAGATCGCTTCGCCAGACCGCCGTCCCTCGCAATTACGAAATCTGGTACGTCTACGCGACCGGATATAACGCGCCGCTCAACAAGATCATCAACGAGACACTGGCGCGCAGCGGCAAGCTGACCGAGGCCGATCTCGAGCAGATTTACGACACCTATCTCTCCCACATCAAAACCACCGACCGCATCGACAAGGTCGGCGCGCGCGTGATCGGCGAGATCGACGACGTGATGGTGCTCCTCACCGACGCGCTCGGCATGTCGGCGAGCTATAATGCGAGCCTTGACGGCGCGACCCAGAAATTGTCCAGCGCCAAGAGCCGCGAGCAGGTCAAGGCGGTTGTACAATCGCTGATGAAGTCGACGCATGAGATGCGCGAGACCAACAAGGCGCTCGAGGAACGGCTGACGCTGTCCAAGAGCGAGATCTCCAATTTGCAGCAGAGCCTGGAGGCGATTCGCGCCGAGAGCCTGACCGATCCGCTGACGGGCCTCGGTAATCGCAAATATTTCGACCGCATGATCGAGATGGAGGTGCAGAATGCACAGGCTGCCGGCGAGCCGCTGTCGCTTCTGATGTTCGACATCGATCACTTCAAATCGTTCAACGATTCCTACGGCCATCTCACCGGCGATCAGGTGTTGCGCCTGGTCGGCCTGTCGCTGAAGCAGACCATCAAGGGTCGAGACATCACCGCCCGCTATGGCGGCGAGGAGTTTGCGGTGGTACTGCCCAACACCGCGCTTCGCCAGGCGCTGACGGTCGCCGATCACATTCGCAGAGCCGTGATGGCGAAGGAATTGAAGAAGAAATCGACCGGCGAGATTCTCGGCCGCGTCACGATTTCGGTCGGCGTCTCCATGCTCAAGCCCGGCGACGACACCGATTCCCTGATCGAGCGTGCCGACGCCTGCCTCTACGCCGCCAAGCGCAACGGCCGCAACCGCGTGGTCTGCGAAGTCGATCCGGAATACACCGCCGAGACGCAAAGCCAGGTGGCTTGATTTAAATCCCCCATGGTGAGGAGCGCGGAACGCGCGTCTCCGGACGATGCTGCGCATCGCCGGGAGAACCATGAGGCCTCCATCTCGCCCGCGGCCATCCTTCGAGACGCAGGCTTGCGCCTGCTCCTCAGGATGAGGACTTTTTCCGCGGCGACTTTTTCTTCACGATCTTCTTGCCGACTCTCTTCTTCGCGATGGTTTTCGCCGGCACCGCCTTTTTGGCCGGAGCCTTCGCCTTCTTCGTCCGCGGCCGCTTCTTCAGCGCGGCACGTTGTGCGGCGCCGAGTGCGGCCCTCGCCCACTGGCTCAATTCCTCGGTGTCGTCGAACAGCCGCGCCGGCAATTGCCAGTACGAGTTGACCACGACGGTCTTGGCACGGGTCTGATACTGGAACGGCTTCGAGCCTTCCGCCTCGAATTGCGGGATCGTCTGATCGTCGGCCCGGAAATACAGCCCGGCGCGCAAGGCCAGGGCGAAATTGATGCGGTCGACGGAGATGCCGAAGCCGGAAAACATCGGACGGATGGTGACGGGACCGAAGTCGGAGAACAGGTCGGTCAGGAATTCGCGATCCATGCCCAAACTTCCTCCGCATCGTCGCGACGTGTCCGCCGTAGCTCGAAGAGCGAAGGCGGAAAGCCAGGACCCATTACCCCAGGGAGCAGTTTAGCGAAGATCGTCAGTCACACCATCGTCGGTACGAAGAAACTCTCATCAACGAGAGATCACGCGGTATGGGTCCTGGCTTCCGCCAGGACGACAGCGGTGTCATTTGCGAAAGAAGGCCTAGCCGTCGATCTCCGCCGGCTTGAGCTGCACGGATTCGCCGCAGCCGCAGGCCGAGATCTGGTTGGGATTGTTGAAGATGAACTGGGCCTGCATCCTGTCGGCCTTGTAATCCATCTCGGTGCCGAGCAGGAACAGCACGGCCTTGGGGTCGACCAGGATCTTCACGCCCTTGTCCTCGACGACCTCATCGGTCGGCCGGATTTCATGGGCATATTCGACGGTGTAGGACTGGCCGGCGCAGCCGCCGTTCTTGACGCCAACGCGAAGGCCGACGATCTCGGAATCGGCGCGCTTGGTCAGTTCCTGAATGCGCTGCGCAGCCGCTTCCGTCAGCCGCATCACTTGCGGGCGCGGCCGCTTCGGCTTGATGGCGGGAGTGGTTGATGCTGGCGTCATGTCAGTCATTTGGTCAGTCCTCACGGCAAATCAATGCCGAATGCTTCACCACATATTGAGCACGAGGCGGGCCTCGTCGCTCATCCGGTCCGGCGTCCAGGCCGGATCCCAAACCAGATTGACATTGACCACGCCGACGCCGGGAACGCTCGCAATCGCGTTCTCGACCTGCGTCGGCAATTCACCGGCGGCCGGGCAATTCGGCGTCGTCAAGGTCATGGTCACATCGACGGCGCGCTCATCGGAGATGTCGACCTTGTAGATCAGGCCGAGCTCATAGATGTCAGCCGGGATTTCCGGGTCGAATACGGTCTTCAACGCCGCGACGATCTCCGTCGACAGCCGCTCGGTCTCCTCCGGCGACAACGCGGAGTGCGTTTCCATGTTGGCGGTTTTGACTTCGGCTACATCACTCATGCGAACAATTCCCCGGCCTTGATCAGCGCCTGAACGAGATGGTCGACTTCTTCACGGGTATTATACATGCCGAATGAGGCGCGGCAGGTCGCTGTGACATTGAACCGCTCTAAAAGCGGCATCACGCAATGGGTGCCGGCGCGCACCGCAACGCCCTGACGATCGATCACGGTCGCGACGTCATGGGGATGGGCGCCCTTCATCTCGAAGGAGATCACCGGGCCCTTGTTTTTCGCGGTGCCAATCACGCGCACCGAGTTGATCTCGCGCAGCCGCTCCTGGGCATAGGTCAAAAGCTCATGTTCATGCGCGGCGATGCGCTCCTTGCCGATCGAATTAACGTAGTCGATCGCAGCACCCAGGCCGACCGCCTCGACGATGGCCGGCGTTCCCGCCTCGAATTTGTGCGGGGGATCGCCATAGGTGACCCAGTCCTTGGCGACCTCGCGGATCATCTCACCGCCGCCGTTGAAGGGGCGCATCTTCACCAGGTGCTCATGCTTGCCATAGAGCACGCCGATGCCGGTCGGGCCGTAGACCTTGTGGCCGGTGAAGACGTAGAAGTCGCAATCGATATCCTGCACGTCGACGGCCAGATGCACCGCACCCTGGCTGCCGTCGATCAGGACGGGAATGCCATGGGAGTGCGCGGCCTTCACCACGTCCTTGACTGGGACGATGGTGCCGAGCGCGTTCGACATCTGCGTCATCGCGACCAGCTTGGTGCGCGGCGAGAGCAGCTTCTCGAACTCCTCGAACAGGAAATTGCCTTCGTCGTCGACCGGCGCCCATTTGATCACGGCGCCGTGGCGTTCCCTGAGGAAGTGCCAGGGCACGATGTTGGAGTGGTGCTCCATGATCGAGATGACGATCTCGTCACCGGCCTTGATGTTCTCTTCGCCCCAGGAATAGGCGACGAGGTTGATCGCCTCCGTCGCGTTGCGGGTGAAGATGATCTCCTCGTTGCGGCGGGCGTTGAGGAATTGCGCCACCTTGGCGCGGCCGCCTTCATAGGCTTCGGTTGCGGCGTTGGCGAGATAATGCAGGCCGCGATGGACGTTGGCGTATTCGCTTTTGTAGGCCTCGGTCATGCGATCGAGCACGGCCGATGGCTTCTGAGCAGAAGCGGCGTTGTCGAGATAGACCAGCGGCTTGCCGTAGACCTGCATCGCCAGCGCGGGGAAATCCGAGCGGACGCGAGCGACGTCATAGGCGCCATTGAGGACGGCCGGATGCTTGCTCATGCCCTAGCCTCCAGCCAGCGCTCCGCCGCAGCCATCACGGCTTCACGCAAATCGTCATCGGCGATGCCTTCGATGGCTTCGCCCACGAAAGCCTGGATCAGCAGCGCCTGCGCGTCCTTCTCGGGGAGGCCACGGGCGCGCAAGTAGAACAGCAGGCTCTCGTCGAGCGCGCCTGATGTCGCGCCATGGCCGCAGGTGACGTCGTCGGCAAAGATTTCCAGCTCCGGCTTGTTGTCGGCTTCCGCTTCATCGGAGAGCAGGAGCGCACGGGTCATCATCTTGCCGTCGGTCTTTTGCGCGTTGGGGCGCACGATGATGCGGCCCTGAAACACCGAATGGGCGCGATCGTCGATGACGGCACGGAACACTTCGCGGCTGG
>Ga0210401_10003731_pt1 | contig 16155 bp, 10 predicted proteins | sample IncBWH32MmetaG_FD_150866 | JGI IMG/M metagenome (GOLD analysis project Ga0210401, IMG submission 150866) | Forest soil microbial communities from Barre Woods Harvard Forest LTER site, Petersham, Massachusetts, United States - Inc-BW-H-32-M | ecosystem: Environmental > Terrestrial > Soil >... | reverse complement strand
CGTGGTCAAGGCCGTGTCCGCATCGCTGGCCCACAAGACCGAGCAGGATGCAGTCAAGTTGAACCTCGCGAATGCGGACCAGGTCCGCCAGGCAATCGGCAGCCTGAGTCAGCGCTTCGATCGCTTCCTGGTGGAGAAGATGATCACCGGCGCCCTGGCCGAGTTGATCGTCGGCGTGACACGCGATCCGCAGTTCGGTCTGGCGCTGACGATCGGTGCCGGAGGTGTCCTGGTCGAGCTGCTGTCGGACTCCGTGACGCTGCTGCTGCCGGCAAAACGAAATGACATCGAGCGGGCGCTGCGCAGCCTGCGCTGCTTCACCCTGCTCGACGGTTATCGCGGCAGGCCGCGAGCCAACCTCGAGCAGGTCATCGGCGCGATCGAGGCGATCGCCTCGTTCGCCTGGGCCCATGCCGACCGGCTGCAGGAATTGGACGTCAACCCGCTGATCGTCACGGCGGCCGAGGTCGTCGCCGCCGACGCGCTGGTACGGATGGTCTTGTAAAGCTCCCCTCTCCCACGAGTGGGAGAGGGGCCGGGGGTGAGGGTGCGTCAACCGGCCTGGTCGCAGCGCAACGACCCTCACCCTGCCCTCTCCCGCAAGCGGGAGAGGGGAGTTCACATCACCCTGCCCTCTCCCCGAAGCGGGAGAGGAGAGTTCACATCAGCCTGGCCTCGCTCTCCCGTAAGCGGGAGAGGAAACTTCAGGAACTTCACAACTAGGCGAAGGTGTGCGTCACCAGGTCGATGCAGGCAGCGGTCGCTTCCTCAGCCGTGAACGCCTTCGGGTCCAGGCACCATTGAAGCCATAAGCCGTCCATCAACGCGATCAGCGATATTGCCGCACGGCGCGAGTCGATCGCCTTGCCGCGCTTGGCCGCGATCTCCTCGAAGATCTTCTGGAAGGCGTCGCGGTCCTGGTTGTAGAGCTCCCGATTGAGCTTTCTCAACGTGGGAGACTTTCCAATCACGCTCCAGAAGCCGACCCAGATACCGAGGTACTCCTGCTTGAACAGGGCCGGTCCGAAGCTGACGCGCAGCATCGCGCGCATCTTGTCTTCCGGATCCCGCGTCTCCAGCAGCATGTCGCGGGTCTGGAAGACCCATTCGTCGCACAGCTCCTTGTACGACTGGCGGATCAGCTCCTCCTTGGTGCCGAAGTGATGATTGATCAATCCGCGCGACACCTGGGCCTCGGCGCAAATCTTGCCGATGGTGGTGCCGGCATACCCGTACTTCGCGATCGAACGCATCGTCGCCTGGATCAGCGACTTGCGGCGAACATCGGGTGATTCACGGTTGTGCCGCTCGCGCGCCCGCTTGGGACGCCTGCCGGTGCCATCGATCGTCTTCATGGGTCCTGGGTCGTTGTGTGCGCGCACCGTCGCGCGAACCGTGCGCCCGCGCAGCGGCGCGGCCGTCGATTTCATCAGCGCCCCGCCTTGAAGTCCAGCCACAGCCGGGTGATCAGGTGCATCGTGTCCTGATCGATCGGAGCAAAGAAGAAGTATTCCTTCATCGCCTCCTCCGACGGAAAGATTGCCGGGTCGGACACCAGCTCAGGTCGAACCAGCGAGCGGGAGGCGAGGACCGCGGTTGGATAAGTGATGCTGTTCGTGATCTCGGCGGCCATCTTCAGGTCGAGCATGTGGTTGATCCACTTGTAAGCATTGTCCTTGTTCGGCGCGTCCCTGGGTATTCCCATCATCGTGAACCACAGGCCGGTCTGGCCTTTCGGCGTCACGTAACGGATATCGTAGTTCAGGTGTGCCTGCATCACGCGGCGGCGAATCATGCCGGCATCGCCGTTCCAGCCCATCGCAACGCAGATGTCGCCGCCCGCGACGTCATTCAGGTAGGTCGTGCTGAACTGGTCTATATACGGCCGAACCTTCTTCAGCGCTTCGTACGCGTCCCGGTAGTCGCCGGGGTTCCTGCTGTTCGGATCGCGCCCCATGTAGGCCAGCATCACCGGAAACACGTCGCTCGCCGAGTCCACCAGCGACACGCCGCAGCCATGCAGGCGCGAGACGACCTCCGGCTTGAAGAGCAGGTCCCAGCTGTCGAGGCGGGCGTCCTTGCCGAGCGCTTCGAGCGCGAGCGTGGCGTTGACGACGATCCCGTCCGTCCCCCACACATAAGGAACGCCGAAGCGGTTGCCGGGATCCTGCGCCGCGACCTTTTTCATCAGGACCGGATCCAGATTGACCCGATTCGGGATCTTCGACCAGTCCAGCTCGTGATAGACCCCCGCTTCGATCTGCTTGGCGATGTAGTTCGATGAGGGGTAGACCACGTCGTACCCGGAGTGCCCGCTCAGCAGCTTGGCCTGCAGCGTGTCGTCGGAATCGAGTATCGCGTAGCTGATCCTGAGGTCCTGCGCCTTCGCGAAGTCCGCCACGGCGGCGGGACCCGTGAAGTAGTTCGACCAGATCAGGATCTTCAGATCACCGCGGGCGGCCGCGCTTGCGCACGCCAGCGCCAGGGCTGCCAGCAACGCCAACCGGGTCACGGCACCGCGCATCATGCCGCCGACTATATTATTAAACAGTCATTCAATCAACGCCGGATCGGGTCGACGCTGCGAGCGCGGCGCACCGCACCGCAGCATCGGCACGCGTCGCCTCAAAAATACGGAGCAAAAATAGTCAGACCGGACCCTTGCCACCCGCGTCAAAAGCGGGGAGACTTCGTACAATACGCTCATTCAATATCGTATCGTCGCGGACGGCGGACGCTCACGGCGCGCCTTCACCGCGGAACGATCCAGGGGGAGGAAGGGATGGGACGGACGACCGCGCGCGATCGCAATTGGCCGGGATCGGACAGCGATCACTCCTTGGGCCGCCGGATCGGCCACGCAACGGGGCGCGCTCGCATCGCGCAGGCCCTGCTGCCGGGGCTGATCGCCGTGGCGCCCTTCACCGCAGCGATGGGCCAGGGCGCAGCGTCGGACGCCGCCCCCGCGCAGACGGTAGCCCCGCAGCAAGCCGCACCGGCCGCGACCTCGGCCGAGGACGCAGCGGCCCCGGCACAAGGCGCACCGGCAGCGACGCAGGCGCAGGACGCACCGCCCTCGGCCGCGGCACAAAGCGCGGCGGCGGCGACGCCGGCGCAGGATGCACCGCCGCCGTCTGCGGCACAGCCGCAATCCGCAGCACCGGGGCAGCCCGCCGAAGCCGGTTCCAAGCTGGAGGAGGTGGTCGTCACCGCCACGCGCCACAGCGAGCTGCTCAGTAAGGTGCCGATCAGCATCAGCGCTTTCACGAAGGAGAAGCTGGACGCGATAGGAGCCAAGGACATCACCGATGTGGTGCGTTTCACGCCGGGGGTGATGATCGATGCGCAAGGCACCAACAGCATCTCGATCCGGGGTATCTCGTCCAACGCCGGGGCCGGCACCACCGGCATCTACATTGACGACACGCCGATCCAGACGCGCGTGAACGGCTTCAACTCCGACGATGCGCTGCCCAAAGCGTTCGACCTGGAGCGCATCGAGATCTTGCGGGGTCCGCAGGGAACGCTGTTCGGCGCCGGCGCCGAAGGCGGCGCCGTGCGCTACATCATGGCGCAGCCGAATATGAACAAGTCCGACCTGTACGCGCGCTCGGAGCTCGCTTTCACCAAGAACGGCAATCCCAGCTACGAGGCCGGGGTCGCCGGTGGTGCACCCCTGATCGACAACGTGCTCGGCTTCCGCGTCAGCGCCTGGTACCGGCGCGACGGCGGCTGGATCGACCGCGTGGATCCGTTCAACAGCAACCTGGTGCTCGACCACGCTGCCAACTACACCGACACTTTCGCTCTGCGCATGGCGACCAAGTGGGCCGCCAGCGACACCGTGAACATCATCCCGAGCCTGATGTATCAGAATCGGTACGAGCACGCGATTACGCTCTACTACCCGTTTCTGTCCGATCCGGGATCGACGTCCTTCCGCAATGCTGATCCGGACCTGCGATCGGAGCCCGACCGGTATTTCCTGCCGGCGCTAAAGGTCGAGGCCGGAATCGGCGACCTGTCGCTGATCTCGAACACCTCCTATTACACGCGGCGCGAGGTCAGCGGCTACAGCGGCACCAACTACAACCTGGGCTACTACCAGACCTTCAACAATCCGACCAACACCACCACAGGATATTTCCCGATGCTGCCGCCTCCGCCGGGATGCAATGAAGCGAGCCAGTATCCACTGATCGACGGCACCGGCATCCACCTTTGCCCGGGGATCCGGCAGTACCGCGCCAACGCCCCCGTGACGAATCAGCAGCAGAGCTTCACCGAGGAAGTGCGCCTGCAGACCGACAATCCCAATGCGGCGCTGACCTGGACCGCGGGTCTGTTCTTCTCCAAGACGATTCAGACGAGCACCGAGGAGATCGTGGACCCGATGCTCAATTCGCTGCTGCAGAGCGTGTTCGGCCTGACGGCACCGGACATTTTCGGCGGCTTCGACCTGCTCCCCAACGGCGACTCGTACTACGCGCAAAATTCCAGCCGTGACCGGCAAATCGCCGCCTTCGGTGAAGCCACCTACGCCATAACACCGAAGATCAAGGCGACCGCCGGTCTGCGCGTTTCACGCCTGAACCTGAGCTTCGATCACTTCGGAAACGGCCCGCAGAACTTCGGGCCTGCGGGCGGCGGCGGAAGCCAGAGCGAAACGCCGGTCACGCCCAAGGCGTCGGTGTCGTTCGAGCCTGACGGCAACGACCTGTTCTACGCGACCTACGCCAAGGGTTTCCGGGCCGGCGGAGCGAACGGACCGGTCAACGCGGCCTTGTGCCAACCGGACCTGAGTGCTCTGGGTTTGTCACAAGCGCCGGTGGCTTTCAGGTCAGACTCGGTCAACAGCTACGAGCTGGGCTCCAAGAACAAGATCGGCGACAGCTTCCGGATCGCCGCCAGCATCTACTACATCACCTGGAAGGGAATCCAGCAGAACGTCTACATGCAGAGCTGCGGGTTCCAGTTCACCTCCAACTTCGGCGATGCCGTCTCCAAGGGGGGCGACGTACAGATCGAATACGCGCCCTTCTCGTCGCTGAAGTTCGACCTGGCAGTCGGTCGAACGGAGGCCCACTTCACGTCCACGGCAGGCACGCCGTCGCACCTGATCGCGCCGGCCGGCGACGCCGTCGAGGGACAGGCCTACGGGCCGGCGCCTCCATGGACGGTGGCCCTGGGCGCGCAATACGACTTCACCGCGCTGGATCGCAAGTCCTTCGTGCGCCTGGACTACGAATACTGGGGGCACAGCAACAAGCTGTCGCCGACCGAGGATCCGCGTACCGCCACCTTCGTCGGGGCCTTCACGACACCGGCGTATTCCTGGGTCACGGCACGCGCCGGCATGACGTTCGGCAACTGGAGCGTTTCTGCCTTCGTCGACAACGTGTTCAACACGCACCCGCAGATCCTGGACTCATCCGATGCGTTCAGCGTGCTCGACCCGTTCAATCCGAACCCGCCGTCGCAGCTGATCACCTCGTACACGCTGCGTCCCAGGACCACGGGGCTGACTGCCATCTATCACATGTAGACCGTCAAGGCGCCTGGCCGTAGACGATGCGGCCGCCCAGCATCGTCCACAGCACCCTGGCGCCGCGCAACTCCTGCGCCGATACCGCGAGGACGTCGCGGTCGATCAGCGCCAGGTCCGCGCGCTTGCCTGGGGCCAGCGTCCCGATGTCGTCGAGCGCATTCAGAACGACCGCTGCGTTGCGCGTGTATGCATACAGCATCGCCTCGCGCGGCATCCGCTCGTCCGCGTTGAGCACGCCTTTCGGTCCGCTGCGCGTCTCGGCCTGGTAGATCGCCTCGAACGGGTTGGCCGAGCTGACGGGCCAGTCGCTCGATCCGGCGACCAGGGTGCCCGCCTCCAGCAGGGAACGGGCGCGATACATCCAGGAGTAGATCTGCGGATCCACGTACGGTTTGATGATGTCGATCGTGCTCGGGTCGGCGGTGGCCCAAAGCAGCTGCACTGCCGCCGGAACCCGCAGACGCGCCATTCGTGCGGCATCCTGGGGCGACACGAATTGAAGGTGCGTCAACGTGTGGAGCACCCGGCCGTCGGGATTGGCGCGCCGGGCGGCCTCGATCGCATCCAGGGCTGCCTTGACGGCCTGGTCACCGATCACGTGCACATGCACGATCAAGCCGCGCCGATCCGCCTCGGCGACCAGCGCATTCATGTTCTCCTGCGCAAACAACGGCGCGACCGTCTTTCCCGAATTGACGTAAGGGCGGGACAACGCCGCGGTCTGTGACGGGTACTCCACCACCCCATCGGCAAACACCTTCAGACCCGGGACGCGCAGATCCGGCAGGAGCTCGAACCGGTCGCGCAGTGCTTCGACGACGTTGATCTGCTGCAGGCCGCTGTCCGGCCGCACGACCGGATAGGCCACCACGTGCGCCGTCAACTCTCCGCGCTGCACCAGCTCGTGATAGATCGGCAGATAACCGGCATCCTCGACCGTGGCCGGCGTATCCGCATCTCCGCTGACCGATGCGTCGAGCCACGCGGTGATGCCCACGCTGTTCATGTAATGCAGGCCGGCGCGGGCCGCTTCCATCACGGCGTCACGCGAGAGCTTCGGAATGCTCTTTTGCACGAAGGTTTGCCCCGTGTCGACGACGAAACCGTTGGCTTCCAGCGCATCGTCGTGGCCGTAGAAGTAAAGATCCGCGGGCGACAGACCGCGCAGGTACTCGCGGGTCAGTCCCGCGCGCATTCGCATGGCCCGGTTGATCCAGGCCGTATGACCGTCGCTGCCGTACAGCACGAGCGGAATGTCCGTCAGGCGCCCACCGCTCAGAATCGCGTCGAGCTCCTTGGCGTGCGGCCAGAACCCCGTGTCCACGTTGTAGACGATCAGAACGTCGCCCAGGTAACTCTGTTTGCGGCCGATCTGGCTTTCGACAAAAGCGGCCAGGTCCGGAATCGAATCGCGCGTATCCGGATAGGTCGCGCGCAGCAACGTCACGCCGCCGTCGATCGGATGTGCATGTGCGTCGATCATGGCCGGCATCAGAAAGCGCCCCTGCAGGTCGATCCGGTGCGCGCTTTCGCCTGCGGCGCCTTCCACCGCTTCGCGCCGGCCAACCGCCAGGATGCGGTCGCCCTGGATGGCGATCGCATCCGCGTAGGGCTGAGACGGCTCCGCGGTGAAGACGTGGCCGTTGACCATCACGGTGACCTGCGCCTGCGATTGCGCGGCCGCGGGAGCCGTCCCGAAGCCGAAGCCGAGCGGCACGATCGCAAAAAGCCAGGCTCGCGCGCTCACGGCAGCAACGCTCCGGTTACGTCGTCGAACGCGACCACCAGCTGGTCGACTTGCGCCGGTGCGGTCGCAGGACAGATCAGCATCATGTTGTGGAACGGCGTGATGAGGCATCCGCGATTCAGCAGCCCGAGATGGATCGCGCATTCGAGCTCCGGCGCCTGCGCGCCGGCCGCATCCGACCCGTTGCGCAGCGGGCCCGGCGCGCAGATGAACTCGACGCGAGCGCCTACTCGTACCACGTGCCACGGCAGAGAGCGTCGCGCAATCACCGCATCGAGGCCGGCCGCCAGTCGCCGCGCCTGGTTGTTCATGTGCGCGTAGGCGGACTCGGTCATCACCTCGGCCAGCGTCGCCCGCATCGCCGCCATCGCGAGCGCATTGCCCGACAGCGTGGTGCCGAATCCGGAATGCCCTGCGGGCTTGTTCTTGAGTATCCGATCCCAAGCGGTCGCGATCGCATCGGTGAATCCCCAGGCGCTGGCCGCCACACCGCCGGCAATCGGCTTGCCGATCACGAGGATATCGGGATCCAGGCCATGCAGCACCGAGTAACCGCCGGGACCGCTCGAGATCGTGTGGGTCTCGTCGATCAGCAGCAAGGTGCCGGCCGCGCGGGTCAGACGGCGCAGCGCGTCGTGGTAGCCCGCCTGCGGCAACACCATGCTGCAGTTGGTCAGCACCGGCTCCGTGATCACGCACGCGACGTCGCGATCGGCAAGCGCGCGCTCGAGCGCCGGCACATCGTTGAACTCGACGACCTTGGTGTACAGCGTCAGATCGACGAACTGGCCCATCAAGCCCGGCCGATTGACGGCGACGCCCGATTGCAGCGACACGTAGGTTTCGTCGACCGCTCCGTGGTAGCAGCCGTTGATGATCAACGAGCGCGGGCGATCGGTCACCGCCCGCGCAAGGCGCAGTGCGAATCGATTCGCGTCCGATGCCGTGGTTGCAATCTGCCACTGCGGCAGCCTGAATCGCTCGCGCAGCATGCGGCCCACCGCCGGCGCGTCCTGGCTCGGCAGCATCGCGGTCAAGCCGCGCCCGGCCTGCGCTTCCAAGGCGCGCGCGACCGGTTCCGGAGAATGGCCGAACATCGATCCGCTGTCGCCCAGACAGAAGTCGGCGAGGCGGTTGCCGTCGATGTCGATCAAGCAGGCGCCGCGCGCCTCGGCGACCACCGGCAGGAATGGCACCGGCCAGTCCAGCATCCAGTGCATCGGCGTGCCGCCGAAGTACGGGTCGGCTTCGCTCGAATCGGCCAGCGCGGCCGACTTCGGCCGCGCCGAGCGATACCGGGTTCGCTCGGCCTCGACGAACTCCAGCAGCCGATCGTGCTGCACGCCGCGCGAGGCCTGGTCCACGTCAGATTGTCCCTCGGTGGATTGTAGGGGGTGGATTCTATTATACGATCGTTCAAATTCGTGTACACTGCGCTTGAAACGGGAGCCTGTCATGGCGCGCAAACTCGACAAGAGCAATGCCCACTGGAAGAAGGCCGTCACGCGGCTGCCCCTCGGAGTCGCTTCCAACTTCCGCTATTGGGGCGAGGACCGGACCATTTACGTTCAGTCGGGTCTCGGAGCTCGAATTACGGATCTGGACGGCAACCGCTACGTCGACTATCGCCTGGGCTATGGCCCCGCCATCCTGGGCTACGCCGACCCGCGCGTCGATGAAGCCGCGCGTGCGGGAATGGAGGTGGGCGGGGTCTTTGCGCTGTCCACCGAGCGCGAATACACGGTCGCCCAGCGCATATCGAAGATGGTGCCGGCGGCCGAGCTGGTGCGATTTTCGAACTCCGGCACCGAGGCCGTGATGGCAGGCCTGCGCCTGGCGCGAGGATATACGGGGCGGGACGACTACATCATTCTCGAGGGCGGCTACCACGGCCTGTTCGACGCGGCCATGTGGTACACGCCGATGGAAGAGTGGTCGCAGAAGGGGGAACCGGCGGTGGTTCCTTACAGCGAAGGCATACCGCTCGGCGTGCGCGGTTACGCGCACTTCGTGCAGGCCAACGACGTCGAGCAGCTCGAGGAGACGTTCAAGCGCACCGCGGGCCGGGTCGCGTGCATGCTGATCGAGCCCATCATGGGCAATTGCCTGGGCATCGCCGCCGAAGCGGAGTACCTGAGGGCGGCCCGCTCGCTGTGCGACCAGTACGGCGTGATCCTGCTGTTCGACGAGGTCAAGACCGGCTTTCGCGTGGCGCGCGGAGGAGTGCAAGAGCTGTACGGCGTGAGGGCCGATCTGTGCACCTTCGCGAAGGCGGTGGCGAACGGCTATCCGATCGCGGTGCTCGCGGGGCGCGAGGACATCATGCGCAAGCTCGGCCGGGGCGTTGCGCACGGCGGTACCTATACCGCCCACTCGGTGTCGCTCGCCGCGGCCGAACGCTGCCTGCAAATCCTCGATGAAACCGATGCCCTGGAGCGAATCGCCGACTACGGCACGCGGTTGATGAAGGCGATGAGCGAGATCCTCGCCGTGCGCGGGATACCCCACAGCTTCGTCGGACATCCCTCGATGCTCGGCCTGTACTTCGCCGCGAAGCCGCCGCGCAACTATCGCGACTGGAAGGGAAGCGACTACGCGTTCTACGACGCCATGGCAAAAGTGCTGCACGACGAAGGCGTGCTGTGCGAGCCCGATTCGCGCGAGCCGTGGTTCGTGTCAGCGGCTCACGACGAGTCGTGCCTGGCGGACACGCTGCGCGGATTCACGGTCGCCATCGACGCGACGCTGCGAACGCGGGAGCCGATCCGTAGATCCGCGTAGCAGGCTCCAGACCCTCACCCCCGGCCCCCCTCCCTAAAGGGAGAGGGGAGCGAGGCGTAGCACGCCGGACCCTCACCCCCAGCCTGCCCAAGGCAGAGGGGAGCCAGGCGTAGCACGCCGGACCTAAACCCCGGCCCCTCCGCCCAAGCCAGAGGGGAGCCAGGCGTAGCGGGCTAGACCCCTTCCGCTCTGCCTAAAACCCGATCGTGAATCGTCGCCGCTTGCTTCATCGGTTTGCGGCCATGCGAGGTCCGTTCACAGCCTGCAATCCGGCGATGACCGGGCCGAGCGCCCGTTCCACGGCCTCGGTCAACCCGTCGATGATGTGGTCCGAGGCCTTGCGGATGCAGGCTTCCTCGAGGGCGGCGGCGGCCTGTTGAACGTCGCTTGCGCCGACCACGCCCGCCAGACCCTTGAGGTCGTGTGCCATGCGCGTCGCAGCCAAGGGGTCGCCAGACGCACGGGCGGCACGGAAGCGCACCGCAAAGGCGTCCTGCTCGTCGGCGAACATGTCCAGCACGCGACGGTACAGATGCTCGCTGCCCGCCACCGTGGCGCGCCCGATCCGCATGTCGATGCCCGGCAGGTGGTCGAGCGAATCGGCTCCCGTGGCCGTCCGCCAAGCAGTTGGCGCAGGGCGTATCCAGCGCGCGATTGTGTCGAACATCCGGTCGACGTCGATCGGCTTGGCGATGTGGTCGTTCATTCCCGCAGCGAGCGCCTTCTGCCGGTCTCCCACCATCGCGTTGGCGGTCATCGCGATGACCGGCAGGTGCTTGAAGCGTGCCTGCCGGCGCAACCGGCGGGTAGCCTCGTAGCCGTCCAGCACCGGCATCTGACAATCCATCAGGACCCCGTCGAACGGCTGGCGATCAAGAAGATCGAGCGCTTGCTGGCCGTTGTTGGCAACCGTCACGTCGATGCCCGCGCGAGTCAGCAGCTCGACCTCGAGCTCCCGGTTGATCGCGTTGTCTTCGACCAGCAGAATCCTGGCACCGGCCAGACTGGCTGCCTGCCGCAGACCGATCAGCCGGGGCGCCTTCGGCTCGGAGAGGCGGCCCTGCGTTGCGTCCAGCACCGCCACGCAAGCCGCGATCAGCTTCGACGGGGTGACCGGTTTGGTCAGCGCCCGGCGTATGGCCGTATTCGAATCGTCCAGCCCGTGCAAGGCCTCTTCCCCCAACGCCTGTTCCGCGCTGAAAGGCGATGACATCAGCAGGACCCGAGGCGGCTGAGCGTAAGCCCCGTTGGTCATCTCGCGGGCGCAGTGTTCGCCGTCCATATCCGCCAACTTGCAGTCGATCAGCGCCAGGTCGAATGGGCGACCCGCTTCGGTTGCCCGCCCGACCGCGCGCAGCGCTTCGGATCCACCTTCTGCCGCTTCGACGCTCAAGCCGGCCTCGCGCGCCATGTCGACGATCACTTCCCGGGCCTTCGGGTTGTCGTCGACGATCAGCATGCGTGCGCCGGCCAGCGCTGCCGCCGAAAGCGCCGGCACGGCCAACGCCTTCGCCGGCTGAAGGTCGAAGCGCACCGTGAACTGAAAGTGGCTACCCCTTTCGGGAAGGCTGTCGACCTCGATGGTTCCGCCCATCATTCGCACCAGGCGATGGCAGATCGCGAGCCCCAGGCCGCTGCCGCCGTAGCGACGGGTGGTCGAGGCGTCGGCCTGTGAAAACGGTTGGAACAAGTGTTTCTGCTGCTCCGGATCGATGCCAACGCCGGTGTCGTGCACACCAAATCGCAGCTGCACCGCGGTGGCGTTCTGTTCGACCACCTCCACGCTGACGACGATCTCGCCGCGCTCGGTGAACTTGACGGCGTTGTTCGTCAAATTCACCAGGATCTGCCCGAGTCTCAACGGATCGCCCACGAGCTGCGTCGGAAGCCGCGGCGATTGGACGAATACGAGCTCCAGGCCCTTGCCTTCGGCCTGCAGCGCCGTGATGTCGGCCAGGTCGTCCATCACCTCGTCGAGATCGAAATCGACGCGATCGATCTGCAGCTTGCCGGCCTCGATCCTGGAAAAATCCAGGATGTCGTTGATGATCCCCAGCAGCATCCGCGCCGAGCGATGGACCTTGTTGACGTAGTTGTGCTGGCGGGGATTGAGGCCGCTGCCGAGCGCCAGCTGCGACATGCCGATGATCGCGTTCATCGGCGTACGAATCTCGTGGCTCATGTTGGCCAGGAATTCGCTCTTGGCCTGATTGGCCGCCTCGGCGACCTGGCGCGCCTCCCGTTCCCCCTCGGCCTGCTTGCGAGTCTCCTCCTGCTTTGCTATCCGCGCGCCCATCGCGTTGAACGCGCTCACCACCTGATCGAGCTCATCCGAGTCTTTCTGCGAGCGCTGCAATTGCAGCTGCGGCCAATGACTCCCCGGAGTGAAGCTGGCGACGTTGGCGGCGATGTGAAGAATGTGGCGTGTGACGAAGCGGTGGGTGATCATCAGGATGAACGAGACCACCAGCAGCGTCTTGATCGCCTGCGTCGCCAAAATCGCCAGCACGCGCTCGGCCAGCGTGCTGTAGATGCCGGTCAGCGTCGCTTCGATATGCAGCGTACCGAGCGTGCGCTCCAAGATGTCGCAGGCACAGGTGATCGGCACGTCGCGCGAGATCACGTGGTCGGACTGGTGCGCGCCCACCGTGATCACGATCGGAGCGAGCGCGGCCGATTTGTTCTCGCGAATCTCGACCTGGGCGATGTCCGGCAGCTTCGCAATACCCTGGGCTTGCAATCGCAGCTGGCGGATCTCCAGGTTCCACAAGCCTTCGCCCAGGCCACCCGCGTAGCTGCGCTCGATTTCGTCCAACCGCCGCTGCAAGGTGTTCACCGACCCGCGGTATTCGAGGAACAGGTCGACCGCGGTCAGAATCAGCGTGACCACCGAGCTGAACAGCAGGATGGCGACCACGAGGCGGGCGCCGATCCGGTTCTCGCGCAGGCCGACTGGGGTCAGCTCGCCGCCGCCTCTGGCTTGATCCTTCCCGGTGTCCCGCGTCATCGCCGGCCGCCCGTGATGGAATCCGAGGCCCTCGAAGCACCGGCTTTGGTATCACTCGAAGCGTAAGATCCCCATGACATGTGCGGCCAAGCGCCTTTCCCGGGGTTGGGGAGGATCACAACGGAGCGAAGCCGATGGCGCGTGCGGCAGCGATCGCATGGATTCTCGCGAACGCTTTGACGGCCTTTGACGCGGCCGCGTATGACCGCGTCGGATCCATTGGACAGTCGCCCTTCTCGGTCGAATCCAACGCCAAGGGTCCTCAGGGGGTGATGGTCGATCTGGTGCATGCGCTGGACAGAGTCACTCATTCTTCGACGAAAATAGTGCTTCGCCCGTTCGCCAGATCCTTGGAAGAGACAGCCGCAGGCCTGGCAGATTTTCATATCCCGCTGATTCAAAGCGATGCCACGCCAGCGCCCGCGGGGCTGGCCTACGTGATGGAAGTCGATCTCGGTCAGACCTATCTGGTGATCTATTCGCGCAAAACGGCCCCGCTCGACGCCAAGACGGTGGCCGGGACGGGCCACATCGAGATCGAGCCGGGACACGAAACCTTCTTTCCGTTTCCGGTCAGCGCGACCCACTGTCTGCCCTGTACGCTGGACAAGATCCTGATCGGCAGGACGGACGCGCTGATCGTCCCGGCCAATGTGGTCGATCCACTCCTGAAGGATCCGAAATACCAGGGGATTCATCGAGCCCTCTACAAGGCGTTTCCGGTGCGAGCGCTCGTACCGGCCAAGGCGGACTCGACCGCCACCCGCCGCTATTTGATCGAGGGACTGACACGTCTGAAGGAAACGGGCGAGTTGTGGTCGATTACGCACCTCGACCTGCCCTACTCCGACTGGCAGCCCTAGCAGGCCGTCGCTACAAGACCGCCAGCACCCGCATCGAAAAATCGACCGCGGTCACGTCCTTGGTCAGGCGGCCGATCGAAATCCGATCGACCCCGGTTGCGGCGATTTCGCGCACCTGGACCAGATCGACGCCGCCCGACACTTCCAGGCGCGCGCGACCGGCGCAAACCGCCACCGCCTCGCGCATCTGCGCCAGGGTGAAGTTGTCGAGCAGGACCTCGGTGGCTCCGGAGGCGATCGCCACCTGCAGCTGCGCCAGCGTCTCGACCTCGATCTGGATCACGACGCCGCTTTGCAGCGCGCGAGCAGTGCGCAAGGCTGCCGCCACGCCGCCGGCGGCGGCGATGTGGTTCTCCTTGATCAGGATGCCGTCGTACAGCCCCAGCCGGTGATTGGTCGCGCCGCCGACCCGAACCGCGTACTTCTGCGCCAGTCGCAGGCCCGGCAGCGTCTTGCGCGTATCCAGGATCGAGCACCCACGAGGGTTCGGCGAAGCGCCGGCGACCGCCACCACATAGCGGCGCGCGGTGGTGGCGGTGGCCGACAGGAGCTGCAGGAAGTTCAGCGCCGGGCGCTCGGCAGCCAGCAGGCCGCGCGCACGCGCCTCGATGTCACACACGCTCGCTCCGGGCAAGGTGGCCGCGCCCTCGGCGACGTGCCATTGAATCCGGGCGCCCGGATCGAGGGTCAGTAAGCAACCCTCGAACCATGCCTGGCCGCACAGCACGGCCTGCTCGCGCACCACCACGTGGGCCCTCACCTGCTGGGACTCGGGTATCAGCTGGCCGGTCCAATCGCCGCGACCGATGTCCTCCGACAGCGCCTCGCGCACATTGCGGGCGCGCGCCTGCTCCAGCGTCTCGTTTTGATCGAACATCGGGCTCAGGCCGCGCCGATGTTCGGAACAAAGCCCGTGGCGGGCGGTGCCGTCGTTGCCGGATGCCGTGACGTGAATTCGAGCATGCGCTCGATGCAGTTGTGGGCCGAGCGGACCACGCCCTCGTCGAGCTCGATCGGCTGCGCGCCGCCGCTCAGACAGTCGATCAACTTGCCCACGCTGTTCATCGCCATCCAGGGGCAATGCGCGCATGCCTTACAGGTGGCGCTTTTGCCTGCGGTGGGCGCCTCCAGGATCGTCTTGCCGGGCGCCAACTGGCGCATCCGGTGAAACAGGCCGGCGTCGGTGGCGACGATGAACTCGTCGGCATCCATTTCGGTCACGGCGCGCAGCAGCTGCGTGGTGGAACCGACCAGGTCAGCCTGCTGCGCCACGCTGGCCGGCGACTCGGGATGCACCAGGACCTTGGCGCGCGGATGCTCCCGCCGCATCAGATCCAGCTCGATGCCCTTGAACTCGTCATGCACGACGCAGGTCGCATCCCACAGCACCATGTCGGCGCCGGTCTGCTGCTGGACGTAGCGGCCCAAATGGCGATCCGGCGCCCACAGCACCTTTTCCCCGCGTTCCTTCAGGTGCGCGACGATCGGCACCGCGCATGAGCTCGTCACCATCCAGTGCGCGCGCGCCTTGACGGCCGCGCTGGTGTTCGCATAGACCACCACGGTGCGGTCCGGATGCTCGTCGCAGAAGCGGCCGAATGCGTCGGCTGGGCACCCGAGGTCGAGCGAGCAGGTCGCTTCCAGGTCCGGCATCAATATGCGCTTCTCGGGTGACAGGATCTTGGCCGTTTCGCCCATGAAGCGCACCCCCGCCACGACCAGCGTGCGGGCCGGATGGTTGCGCCCGAAGCGGGCCATCTCGAGCGAATCGGCAACGCACCCGCCCGTCTCGAGCGCCAGGTCCTGCAGCTCGCCATCCACGTAGTAATGCGCCACCAGCACCGCATTGCTGCGCTCGAGCAGCTCGGCGGCGCGCCGGCGCTCCGCTTGACGTGACGCAGGCTCGTCGGCCGATGCCGGCGACCGGAAACGAACCGCAATGTCCGCAGTTGCGCTCATGGACGGATGATAAATCGCTGTTCAGGTCGCCCGCCGGTACTCGGCAACCCCTTCCGGCGTCCCCAGCAACAGCAAATCGGCTCCGCGCCGCGCGAACAACCCCACCGTGACCACCCCGGCGATCCGATTGATCAGGTCTTCCAGGCCGACCGGATCGCGGATCGAGAGTCCGTGCACGTCCAGGATGTGGTTGCCGTTGTCGGTGACGAAGCCCTCACGCGCGCGCGGCGTTCCACCCAGCGCGGTCAAC
>Ga0210401_10003730_pt1 | contig 16161 bp, 16 predicted proteins | sample IncBWH32MmetaG_FD_150866 | JGI IMG/M metagenome (GOLD analysis project Ga0210401, IMG submission 150866) | Forest soil microbial communities from Barre Woods Harvard Forest LTER site, Petersham, Massachusetts, United States - Inc-BW-H-32-M | ecosystem: Environmental > Terrestrial > Soil >... | reverse complement strand
GATGAGTTCCGGGGCCGGGACCCGTCTACCCGATAGCGAACTGAGGGGAATCCGGTGAGCGCAGCTGAAGTCCTGATGGAAGGCATTGTATTTGGCGAGTCGCCGCGCTGGCACGACGGGCAACTTTGGTTCTCCGACTGGGGAGCGAACCAGGTGATCGTGCTGGGCGCCGACGGCAGTCACCAGGTCGTGGCGACGGTCCCGTCGTTCCCGATGTGCATCGACTTCCTGCCCGATGGGCGGCTGCTCATCGTGGACTCGGCGAAGCGCCGGCTGCTGCGCCGGGAGCCGGACGGGTCACTCGGCCAGCACGCCGACCTTTCGGCCGTCGCGGATAAGCCGTGGAACGACATCGTGGCCGACGACCGCGGAAACGTCTATGTGAACAGCATCGGATTCGACTTTCCCGGCGGTGACTTTGCGCCTGGCATGGTCGCGCTGGTCACGCCGGACGGCAGCATCGGCCAGGTCGTCGGCGACCTTGCCTTCCCCAACGGCATGGCGATCAGCCCGGACGGTAGGACGCTCGTCGTGGCCGAGTCGTACGCGAACCGGCTCACCGGCTATGACATCGGCAGCGACGGCAGCCTGAGCAACCGGCAGGTGTGGGCGGAGACGCCCGGCGACCACCCGGACGGAATCTGCATGGATGCCGAAGGCGCGGTCTGGTACGCCGACGTCGGCAATCAGCACTGCGTCCGGGTCCGGGAGGGCGGTGCGGTGCTGGCCAAGGTCGACCTGGATCGCGGCGCGTTCGCCTGTGCGCTCAGCCGCGGGGCGGAACCGCGCTTGTTCGTCGTCGGCCAGACCTGGGGCGGGCCCCAGTCGTCGTCGTCGTCACCTAGCGGCCAGGTGGTGGCATTCCCCGCGCCCGCTCCAGGAGCCGGGAGGCCGTGAGCTAGCGTGACGATATGCGGCTGGATTCCGGCACGGCGCTGCGTGAGCTCGGGGTGAGCGCCGGGCAGTTGACCGCGGCGGAGCGAGCCCAGCTCGATAACGACGGGTTCCTTCCGCTGCCCGGCATCCTGACCGGCAGGCAGCTACAGGTCATCCGCCAGCGCCTGGCCGAACTATCCGCCGCAGAAGGGGAGCGGGCCGGCCTCGAAGTGCACCAGGAGGAGGGCACCGATCGGCTGGCTGACCTGGTCAATAAAGACCCGGTCTTCGAGGTGTGCTTCACCTCCCCGCGGGTGCTGGCCGCGGTGGCCCACGTGCTCGGCGACTTCACCCTCTCCTCGCTGAACAGCCGCGCCGCGCGGCCGGGGGCCGGCCATCAGCGGCTGCACGCCGACTGGGGCGAACCGGTGTCGCAGGGCGACTACCAGGTCTGCAACTCCATCTGGCTGATCGACGATTTCACCGCGGCCAACGGCCCGACCCGGGTGGTCCCCGGCAGCCACCGCAGCGCACAGCTGCCGCGCCAGGCGGTGGCCGATCCCGAGGCCAGTTACCCGGGCGAGGTCAAGCTGCTCGGCCGGGCCGGCACCGTCGTGATCTTCAACGGGCATCTGTGGCACGGCGGAACCCAGAACACCACCGACCGGCCACGCCGGGCACTGCACTCCTACTTCTGCCGCCGTGGCCGCAAACAGCAGCTAGACCAGCGGGCCTATGCCCGCCCGGAAACACTGGCCCGGCTCAGCCCCGCCGCCCGGCACATCCTCGGCGTCTGAGGTCCGCGGCTAGGCGTCCGGGGTCTCCTCCACGTCAGCCAGGATCTCGCGCGCCGCGGCTTCATCCTCGGCGGCAACCAGGACCCGGACACCCGTGATCTGCAGCTGCGGGTCCTGCCCGCCAGCATCATCGGCCAGCACAGCCGCCCGCACGCCGTTACTGCGCAGCAGGCCGGCGACCAGTTCCGCCTCGGTGCGGCTGGCCACGACCGCCACGGTCACCGTCGCCCCGTCCACGATCTGAACCTCCGCCGTTAACGCCGATACGCCCCTACCGGCATCATCTCAGATAAGGATGCGCAGCGGGTTTTCCAGCAGTTCCCTGAGGGCGGCCAGCCAACGAGCGGCGATCACCCCGTCCACCGGGCGGTGGTCGACCGACAGCGTGACCGTCATGACCTTGCCCACCGTGACGGCGCCGTCCTCAGCGACCGGCTCGTCCCGGACGGCGCCGACGGCCAGGATCGCGGCCTGCGGCGGGTTGATGATCGCGGCGAATTCTTCCACCCCGTACATCCCCAGGTTGGTGACGCTGATCGTGCCGCCTTCCAGTTCGGCCTGGCGCAGCCGCCCGTCCCGGGCGCGGGCGGCCAGGTCCCGGGTCCGCGCCGCGACTTGGCTGATCGTCTGGGCGGTCACGTCGCGCAGCACCGGCGTGACCAGCCCACGGTCGGTGGCCACCGCCACCGCGACGTCCACCGTGCGGAACGTCCGTACCGCATCCGGGGTCCAGATGACGTTCATGGCCGGCACCCGCTGGTGTGCGGCCGCGGTGGCCTTGACCACCAGGTCGTTGAGCGACACCCGGCTGCCGTCGTCCTGGCCGGTGTTGATCTCGGCCCGCAGCGCGACGAGCCGGTCGGCCCGGATGGTCGCCCGCAGGTAGAAGTGCGGTGCGGTCTGCTTGCTTTCCACCAGCCGGGCGGCGATGGCGCGCCGGGCACGGCTGTGCGGGATCTCACCGCTCTCCGGGATCTCACCGCTCTCGCCGGAGGGCTCGGCGGCAGTCGTCACGGTGGCGTCGGCGGCCACCGTGGCCGGCGCCGCCACGGCGTGCGACGCGATGGCCGCCTCGACGTCGCGGCGCAAGATGCGCCCGCCGGGGCCGGTCCCGGTGATGGCCTCGACCGGGACCCCGGATTGCCGGGCGATCTTGCGGGCCAGCGGACTGGCGAACACCCGCCCGTTGCCGGTGGCACTGACGGTCGCGACGGTCGTGGCCGGTGTGGCGGGCGTGGCCGGTGCGCTGGGAGCAGCGATCGAAGTGGTGGGCACGTCAGCCGTCCCTGGCGTGGCAGGGACGCCCAGCTCGGCCAGCACCGCGCCGATGTCGGCCACGGCCTCACCCGGCTGGCCGAGGACGGCGATGGGCGCGCCCACCTCAACGTGCGCGCCCGGTGCCACCAGCGTCTTCAGCACCACCCCGGCGTCCTCGGCCTCGACGTCCACCATCGCCTTGTCCGTCTCGACCGTGGCCAGCGTGTCGGCCGCGGCGAACTCGGCGCTGTCCGCCACCAGCCATTCCGCCAGCACGGCCTCGGTTGCGCCGGCGGCGACCTCGGGCATGCGCAGCAGCCGGGGCATGTCAGTACCTCGCGATCTCGGCCAGCGCGGCGACGACTTCGTCCTGCTGGGCGATGGCAGCCCGCTCCAGCACTTGGCTGATGCTCGGCGACGCCTCGCCGCCGGTCACCCGCCACACCGGGGCGTCCAGCAGATCGAAGAACCGCCGGTGGATCTCGTCGGCCAGCCAGCCGCCGTACGACGTGCCCAGCGCCCCCTGCTCGGCGATCAGGATCTGGTTCGTCTTGGCCAGCGAGGCCTCGATGGTGTCCCAGTCGATGCTCGCCCGGTCCAGCCAGCGCAGGTCGATCACCTCGGCGTCGACCTGGCCGAACTCGGCCACCGCCGCCAGCACGTGCGGCACCATGCCGAGGTAGCTCAGCACGGTGACGTCCCGGCCGGGCCGCCGCACCACCGCCTTGCCCACCGGCAGGTAATAGTCGTAGTCGTCCACTGGACCCGGCCCGGTGGAGTTGTACAGATCGACCTGCTCCAGCACCAGCACCGGGTCCTGGCAGCGCAACGCGCTGTTCATCAGCCCGACGTAGTCGTACGGGGTGGACGGGGCGACGATCCGCCAGCCCGGGCTGGTGGCGAAGATGCCGGCCGGGTCCATCGAGTGCTGCGACCCGTAGCCGGTGCCCATGGCCACCTTGCTGCGCAGCACCAGCGGCACGCCGGACTCACCGCCGAACATGTGCCGCGCCTTGCCGATCTGGTTGAACAGCTGGTCCGCGGCCACCCACATGAAGTCCGCGTACATGAACTCGACCACCGGCCGGAACCGGCCGTCGAGCGCGATGCCGCCCGCCAGGCCGGCGAACCCGTTCTCGCTGATCGGCGTGCCGAGGATCCGGTCCGGGAACCGGCTGGCCAGGCCGCGAGTGGCGCCGTTGGTGCCGCCGTTCAGCCGGTGCACGTCCTCGCCCAGCACCACGATGCCCGAGTCGGTCTCCATCCGGCGGCCCATGACCGCGGCGACGGCCTCGATGAACTTGATCTCCTGGACGGGCACCGCGTGCCCGTCCGCGCTGACCAGCCGCACCCCGTCGAACTCGCTGAGATCACCGCGGATACCGGCGTCCACCCAGCCCGGATCGGGCCACTCCGACGGCTTGATCTGCCGCTGGCCGGGCTTGCCGCCGGGCACCGGCTCCAGCAGGACCTGGCCGATCTCGGCCAGCACCGCTTGGGCGCGGGTCAGCGCCCCGGCGGTCTCCTCGGCGGTCATGATGCCGCGGCGCTGCAGGTGCGCGGCGGTCTGCTGGAGCGGGTCACGGTCGCGCCAGGCGCGCTCTTCGGCCTTGTCCCGGTAGCCGAACGAGCTGCCCGGGTAGCCGCCGTTCTGGTGGAAGTACCGGTAGGTGTCGGCCTCGACGACGGCCGGGCCATTGCCGCGGCGCAGGTGCGCCACCGCCTCGGACATGGCCAGGTAGACGGCCAGCGGATCCATGCCGTCCACCTTCCAGCTGGCGATGTTGAAGCCGAGGCCGCGCGCGGACAGCCGCGGCTCGGCCGTCGACTCGTGCACCGAGGTGGACACCGCGTACTGGTTGTTCTCGATGAAGAAGCAGACCGGCAGCGACCAGGCAGCGGCCAGGTTCATCGATTCCAGCGTCGAGCCGATGTTGACTGCGCCGTCACCGAAGTAGGTCACCGAGACCGCGTCGGTCCCGGCGTGCCGGTGCGACCAGGCGAAGCCGGCCGCCTGCGGAACCCCGCCGCCGACGATGGCGTTGGTGCCCATCGCCCCGGCCTCCGTCCAGCGCAAATGCATCGACCCGCCGCGGCCGTGGCCCCAGCCCCGGTCCAGCCCGCAGATCTCGGCCAGCGTGCGCAGCAGCACCTCACGCACCGGCTCGGACGGCGCCGCGAGCGGGTCCATGCCCTTCGGTTCGACGTGGCCGAGCGCCTTGGCCAGGAACTGATGATGGCCGCGGTGCGATCCGTTCACCGTGTCCTGGCTGGTGAGGGCCAGCACGCTGCCGACCGCGCCACCCTCCTGGCCGATGCTGGAGTGCGCCGGGCCGTGAATCAGCCCGGCCCCAGCCAGTTCGAGGACGTACTCCTCGAACGTCCGGATCCACACCAGCTGGGCGTAGATGGTGCGCAGCAGCGCCGGATCGGCGGCGTCCCAGTCGGCCTCGTCAGCCAGCACCTCGACCCATGGCGAGGCGGGTTCGAGGGCGCGATGCTCGGGCACGGTCGCCTCCCTTCAGCGGAGGACAGCAGCAGGAGATTGGATCCAAAACTATACCTAACGCCCTCCAGGGGCTAGTCTGGACCCCCATAGCCTGGCCGAACGAACGCGATTGGATCCGAAGCGAGGTGCGTATGGGCCTGCCCGGGTTGCGCCGGATGGACCACATCGGGTTCACCGTGCCGGACCTCGACGAGGCCCACCGGTTCCTGGTCAACGTGCTCGGCTGTGAGTACCTGTACTCGCTGGGCCCGTTCCGGTTCGACGACTCGGACTGGATGCGCACCCATCTGAACGTACATCCGCGCGCGGTGATGGTGGAGAACCGCTGGTTCCGCTGCGGCGACCAGGCCGTCTTCGAGGTGTTTCACTACACCGCGCCCGATCAGCGCGACATGATCCCGCGCAACAGCGACGTCGGTGGGCACCACATCGCGCTGTACGTCGATGACCTGGACGCGGCCATCAGCCACTTGCTGGCGTTGGGCATAAAAGTGCTCTCCGGTCCGACCGCGAGCAAGGGCCCGGCCGAGGGGAACCGGTGGATCTATTTCCTCAGCCCGTGGGGCATGCAGTTCGAGCTGGTTTCCTACCCCGGCGGGAAGGCGTGGGACCGGGAGAATCCGCGGGCATGAGCGCCGACGTGTCCAGCGCCCGGGTGGCGTCGTACCTGCGGGTTGCGATCCTCGGCGGCCAGCTCCGGCCCGGTGACCGGATCCGTCAGGAGGAGGTGGCCGAGCGGTTCGGCGCGAGCCGGCTCCCGGTGCGGGAGGCGCTGCGGATCCTCGAGGCGGAGGGGCTCACCGAGCTCGAGCCGCACAAGGGTGCCCGGGTGCCGCGGCTGACCCAGCATGAAGTCGAGGTGATCTACCAGATGCGGGAGCGGCTGGAGCCGCTCGCCCTGGCCGAGAGCCTGCCCCGGCTGACGGCCAGCGACGATGAGCGGCTCGGCAAGCTGCAGCAGCGCATCGAGGACAACGACGACCTGGAGAAGTTCCTCGACCTGGACCGGGAGTTCCACATGCTGACCTACAGCGGCTGCCCCGTCGAGCCGCTGAACTCGGCGGTCGCCCGGCTGTGGAACTCCACCCAGCATTACCGGCGCAGCTATGTCACGCTCGGCGGGCAGGACCGGATGTGGCTGGTGAACGCCGAGCACCGGCTGATACTGGACGCCGTGCTGCGCCGCGACGCCACCGACGGGGAGCGCTACCTGCAGGGGCACATCCGGCGTACCCGCATCGAGCTGAGCCACCACCCGGAGGTGTTCGGATGAGCACAGACACTGCCAACAGCCGGCCGTTGGCCGCCCCCGGCCACATGGGAGTCGACTACGAGAGGCGGGTCGATTTCGCCCGGCTGCGCGAGTACCGGGACACCCGCGCCCGGGCCGCGCTGGACAGCAGCGAGTGCGGCGCCCTGCTGCTCTTCGACTTCTACAACATCCGCTACACGACACACACCTGGATCGGCGGCGCGCTGGGCGACAAGATGATCCGCTACGCGCTGCTGGCCCGCGGGCGTGAGCCGGTGCTGTGGGACTTCGGTTCGGCGGTCAAGCATCACAAGCTGTACTCGAAGTGGGTGCCGGAGGAGAACTACCGGGCCGGGTTCCTGGGCTTCCGCGGGGCGGTCGCGCCCAGCGTCGGGCTGATGCGCGACGCCGTCGCGGAGATCAAGTCCATGCTGGTCGAGGCCGGTGTGGCCGACATGCCGGTCGGCGTGGACATCGTCGAGCCGCCGTTCCTGTTCGAGATGCAGCGGCAGGGCCTGCGGGTGGTGGACGCGCAGCAGATCATGCTCGACGCGCGGGTGATCAAGTCACCGGACGAGATCATGCTGCTGACCCAGGCCGTCGCCATGGTGGACGGCGTCTACCAGGACATCGTCGAGCGGCTCAAGCCCGGCGTCCGGGAGAACGAGATCGTCGCGCTGGCCAACCAGCGGCTCTACGAGATGGGCTCGGACCAGGTCGAGGCGATCAACGCCATCTCCGGGGAGCGCTGCAACCCGCACCCGCACAACTTCACCGACCGCCTCATCCGCCCCGGCGACCAGGCGTTCTTCGACATCATCCACTCGTTCAACGGCTACCGGACCTGCTACTACCGCACGTTCTCGGTGGGCAGCGCCACGCCCGCCCAGCGTGACGCCTACAAGAAGGCGCGGGAGTGGATGGACCGCGGGATCGACGGCATCCGGGCCGGGGTGGGCAGCGACGAGATCGCTTCGCTGCTCCCGGCGGCCGAGGAGTTCGGGTTCGGCAGTGAGATGGAGGCGTTCGGCCTGCAGTTCGCGCACGGGCTCGGGCTGGGCCTGCACGAGCGGCCGATCATCTCCCGGCTCAACTCCTTCACCCAGCCGGTCGAGCTCCAGGTCGGGATGGTGTTCGCGCTGGAGACCTACTGCCCGGCCACGGACGGCTTCTCGGCCGCGCGGATCGAGGAGGAGATCGTGATCACCGAGAGCGGGCCGAAGGTGCTCACCCTGTTCCCGGCCCAGGACCTGTTCGTGGCTAACCCTTACTGAGCACGCGCCCTGCGCCCTGAACTGCGCTGCCCCGGACGACTTGGGGAGGCCCATCGCGGTCTGCGTAGAGCGCGGGCGCACCTTCTGCGGTCAGTAGCCCGTTGCCAGGGCGTACTTCAGCCTCATCAGTCACATCGATCGTGGTCTCCGGCGACCTTTCACGGATCTGGTGCGCTGGGACCGGGACAAATCGGGCGGTGAGCGCACCAGATCCGTGAATAGTCGGCAGCCCCGCCTGCGTGGCCGGTGGCCCGGGCGCAACTCAGGAATACCCACGACCTCGGCGTGCCGCTCACCGAGGGAGCGGTCGGGCTGGCCGCTGACGAACGGGCCCTGCAGCCGTCAGGGCCTGGGTAGGCCGAGGATTCCCAGCAGGTCGTGGAAGTCCGTGATCGTGTAGTCAGGGACGCAATCCCGGTAGACCTTCACCCCTTGATCGGAATCGAACATCACGGTGGTCAGGCCGGCCTCCCGCGCTCCGTAGATGTCCCGGTACATATCGTTGCCGACGTACAGCGCGTTCCCGGCCGCGACTCCCATGCGGTCCAGCGCGTACTGGAAGAGCCGCCGGTCAGGCTTGCGGTACCCGTAGTCGCCGGAAATGACGATCGGGTCGAAGTAACTGAGCAGGCCGACCTTGTGCAGTTCACCGCGGGCATACATGCTCTGCGCGTCGGTGACGATCGCGAGTGGGTAGTGCGCTCGCAGCACGTCAAGCATTTCGTAGACGTACGGGTACAGGCCGAGTTGCCGGCGCGAGATCCCGCGGCCCATCTCGGCCAGGAACAACGGCATCTGCTGGAGCTTTCCAGCGGGCAGGGCCCGGGTGAAGTCCGTCCCGTGCGCTTCGATGACGCTGCGCCAGATGCCGACGGCGTCGAATTCGGGGTACTGCTCCGGGCTGGCCCGCAACTGCTCCTTCATGAGCTGGAAATAGATCTCACGGAGTTCCTGCCGGTGCAGGTCGATGCCCTGGTAGGTGAGGAAGTGCGCCGCGGCCCGGAAGATGCGGTCTTCGTCGTCATCAGCCAGGATCCGGACCAGGGTGCCGTTCACGTCGAAGGCGACCGCTCGGATGTCCATGCGTTGCGCCCGTACCCCCCGCTCGGCAAGCCGTCCGTACCGAGTGTAGGTCGCCCGATCGCGGCAGTGACCGAACGGCCCGGGAGCTGGGGGTGTTCAGGCGGCTTGCAGCAGCTTTTTCGCCTGTTTCACGAGCCGTCTGCCGTAGTCCCGGCCGATGTAGTCGTTGCGGGCGATCCGCAGCAGGTTCAGCGCCATGTAGTACGGCGTGCGAGCGGTAATCGACTCGAACGTCTGCTCGCGGTCGGGGAAATGAGAGCTGTACTCCCAGAGGAAGTGCCCGATGAACGCCTCCGCGTGCTGCCGGTCGCCGGAGTCACGCATGAACGCATGCTGGAGTTCGCCCGCGACCCGCCCGACGTCGAACACCCGGTCGCCGCGCTTCATCCGCTCCAGGTCGATGGCGGCCACGTCCATGTCGTGGCCGAACAGGAAGTTCGCCGGGGTCGCGTCGCCGTGCAGCCAGACCTGCCGGTCCTGCCACATCCGTGGCCGCTCCCGCCAGCGGTCGCGCAGCCCGGTCAGCTCGTCGATGTCCCGCGACCCGATCCGGTGGGTCTTGCTGAGCCGGCCGAGAATACTGTCGAAGTACCGGCACTCGGGATCGAACTGCACGGTGGCCCCGTTGGCCGTCCGGTTGTGCAGGGTGGCCAGAAAATAGGCCAGCGCCTTCAGCCGCCAGTAGAGGTGCGCGTCGTCCCGGTGCTGCGTCGCTCGCGCGATCGCGTGGCTGAACTCCTCGCCGGGATAGTATTCGACGGCCAGCACGCCGTTGATGTCGCGGCTCAGCCCCAGCGGCCGGATCACGTGGTGCGGCGATCCGACCAGGTTGAACCGGCGCAGCGTCTTCAGGCAGTCGTACTCCTGGCGGGCCATCCAGGCGGCTTTGTCCAGGTCGGGGCGGAATCTGGTGCCGTAGAACTTGCAGATGACCTTGGCGCCGCTGAACTTCTCCTGGTACGCGTAGACCTCGTTGCTCCCGGACAGCCGGAACACGCGGAACGCCAGCTGGGGCTCGCGCACCTGCAGACTTTCGCGCATGATCTTGCTTAGGAAACCGTGCAGCGGGTCTTCGCCCGCGACGTAACCAACATATTTCCCATTCATCGGAGCCTTCCCTCGCGCCGGGCCGCAGAGCGACGGCACGAGCAGCGCCGTACCGTCCCCGGGTGCGCGGTGCCCCGTCATATCCCATTCACCGCGCCTTTACCCAGATGGAGACCTTTTGTCCACTCCTGATACACCTTTGCGCCGGCGCAGGCCGTTCCGGGCACGGAGGGCGTTCATTCAGGCTCCGGAACTGGTGCGGATCCTGCGCAGCGACGCCCGCACCAGTCCGGAACCGGCACCGGTTCCCGGCAGGCAGAGGGCGGCGTGTCAGACTGCCGGGGTGGGTCAGCGGACTGTTCTGGCGATCGGCCAGCGCTGCAATCCTGTTCAGGTCAGCGCGGAGTTGAGAGCAGAACTCATCGACTGCTGGATCACGGTCAGCAATGCCGGCGGGGCTGTGGGGTTTCCGTTTCCGCCGGTTGATGCCGCTGCCGTCGCGCCGGTGGCTGACCAGATCATCGCCGGCCTCAGTCCCGGCCATAGCCGGCTCCTTGTCGCGATGGCTGGCGATACCTTGGTCGGCTGGGTGCACCTGCGGCGGAACCCAGAGCCGGTCATCGCTCACTGGGGCACAATCCGCCATCTGCAGACTCTCCCGGCGGTCCGCGGCCAGGGAATTGGCGTTGCCCTGATGACGCGGGCCCGGGAGGTTGCCCGGCAGGAGATGGGCTTGGAGCAACTTCATCTCGCCGCGCGCGGTGGAATCGGGCTGGAGCGCTTCTACGGCCGTCTGGGCTGGCGGGAAACCGGCCGCTGGCCGGGTGCGTTGCGGCTGGCGCCGGGAGATGACCGGGACGAGATACTCATGATCCTCACACCGCTGTGATGCAGCCAAGCTCCTCAACTGGTCTCGGGCAGGTGTGCGTGCAGATGTATGTCGCGCCATCCGTCGGCGCGCTGTCCTTGCTGGCGCATCGTTTCCTCGGCGGCGAAGCCGGCCCGGTCCGCGGCCCGGCAGGAGGCGGGTTGGCCGTGGCGTGGATCAATTCGAGCCGGTGCAGGCCCGCGACTTCGAATGCCCAGGCGCTGACGGCCACGACGGCTCGCGCCGCGACGTGGTGCCCGCGGGCGGCTGGCATCACCCAGTGGGCCAGTTCGCCCAGACCTGCCTGCAGATCTAGGCCGCGGAAGTCATTCTGAAGCTGAGCCGTCGAACCGCGCGCAGCATCTGCGTGGTGGCGAGCACGTGAACGCGGGTCCCGATGACCATGGCGCGGTACATCTGCCCATGGAGCCCGGGAAATGCCGCGAAGGTCTTCGCGCGCAGCACCGTGCTGTGGCCGTGTCCGTCCTGCAGTTCGAAGACCAGGGCGTAACGGGAGAACCGATGGCGCCCGGCCAGGGTGAGCGTGTCGCCAGGAACTGCCGACGCGACCGCGAACCCCGATGGCGGCGCGGTGCCGAGAATCCGGGCTATGGGATTACCGCCGGACATGCCGATCGACGAGGTCGCATAACGCTGCAGAGCGCGCCACACCTGATCGCGCGGCGCAGCGATCGTGATCGCGTGCTCGTCAACGTACGGCAGGTTGCTGCTCACGGTGGATCCGGATCATCCCCCTTCAGGCTGGACAGCCGGCGTCCACCCAGCTGCGGAAGAGTTCTACCCGCTCCGGTGGCCAAGCGCCGTCGCAGGGCATCAACCCAGCCGAGAGCTTCGCGAGGATTCGGTCGGAGTTGGCCCGCACGTCGGTGTAAGACGCGAGATTGAACGCCGCGGACATCGAGCTGATGTCCTTCTCGCGGAACAGCGGACGGATGTCGCGCTCGTATCCGATGGATCCTTGCTGCATCTTGACCCCCATTCTGTGCGGTGGATTTATCAGGAGACGAACTGCTGGCCGCCGTCGATGTCGTACGTCGCGCCAGTGAGTGCCGTGTTGATCATGATGTGCACGGCGAGCGCGGCGACGTCGGCCGGAGTGACCACCCGGCCGATCGGGAGCTTCGAGCGCAGCTCATCCCGGCGTGCCTCGATCTGATCCCCGAGCAGCCGGGCCGACAACGGGGTGTCCACGAAGCCGGCGGCGATAAGGTTGACGCGGATCGGGGCCAGTTCCAGCGCGAGGGTCGCCACGAACGGGGGCAGCGCGGCGGTGGCCGCGGAGACGATCCCGATGCGTTGATCGATACGCCGGCCGCCGGTGCCCCCCATGAACACCAGTGTGCCGCCCGGCCGCATCTTGCTGGCCGCATTGCGCGCGACCTGGAGGTCGAGCGCCACGTGATCGCCCAGCGCCGTTTCCACCTGGGCTGAGTCCATCTCGAGCAGTGGCGCGTACGTCGGGCCGCCGCCGGTGAGCATCACGTGGTCGATCGGTGCGGGCAGGTCCTGGAAGAACCGCTGCAGGGCAGCCGTGTCGGTGGCATCGAAGGCCGCGGTGCGCTCCGCGCCGATGTCCGCCGCGGCTTGCTTGAGCCGGTCGGGATTGCGGCCGACGAGGATGACTTTCGCCCCCTCGGCCCGGGCGCGGCGACCAGTTTCGAGCCCGATGCCTGCGCTGCCGCCGATCACGACGACGGTCTGCCCAGCCAGTTCCGGTTCGCTGTCCATGATTCGCCCTCCTTACTGCGACTTACTGCGACAGGCTGGCCATCTGCGCGGCCATCGGACGGGCCGGCCGCGGCATGTCCATGATCGTCATGCGCAGCGCCATCACCGCCGCGTTGTAGATCCCGGAGAAGCTTGGGAACGGCTGGATCGTGTCGCTCAGCACCTCGACGGGGACGTGCGCCCGGATGGCCAGCGTCGCCTGCTGCAACCACTCACCGGCCTCTGGCCCGAGCGCGTAGGCGCCGGTCAGCCGCTGGCCGTCGCTGAGCAGCGTCAGGAACCCGTTGGACTCGGCGTAGGCGTGCGTGTACGTGGCGGTCTTCGGTACCTCCGACACCGGTGCGGTGGCGCTGTACTCCGCCTCGACCGCGCCCACCGCCGCGGCCTGCGGATCGGTGTAGGTGACGCGCGGCACGGCTTCGTAGTTCGCTGGCCGCATATCGCCGGTGATGTTCGCCGCGACCACGTCACCCTCGTATTCCCCGACGTGGGTCAGCGGCCAGATGCCGTTGACGTCGCCAATGGCCCACAGCCGCTCGCCCGCGCGCAGGTACTCGTCCACCCGGATGCCGTGTGGGTTGGCCTCGACGCCGACCGTCTCGAGGCCGATCCCCTCCACGCGCGGGCGCCGGCCGGTGGCCGCGAGTATCCGGTCGCCGCGCAGTTCCTTACCGCCGTCGAACTCCAGGACATACTCGTCGCCGTCGCGCCGCGCGGCGGAGGCGTGCATCCCGAGCCTCAGCTCGATTCCGTCCCGGCGCAGGGCCTCGCTGAGCGCCTCACCCAGCGGCGCAGGCTCGCGGGGAAGCACCCGGTCGGCCCCTTCGATGAGCACCGCCTCGCCGCCGAAACGCCGCACAACCTGCGCCATTTCGACACCGGCGGACCCACCGCCCAGCACCAGCAGGCGACGCGGGACAGCCTTCATGCTGGTCGCCTCGCGGGTGCCCCAGAGACCGTCGAGCTCACGGAGTCCCGGGACCGGCGGCACGATCGGCGCCGCGCCGGTGGCCACCACGATGTGCTCGGCGGTGTGCCGGACGCCGTCCACCTCGATCACTCCGGTGCCGGCCAGCCGGCCCGTGCCGCGCAGCAGGTCGATGCCCCGGCCCGTCAGCCAGCGCTGCTGGCCGGCGTCGGAATAGTTCGACACCATGTAGTCTCGCCAGGCCAGCGCGGCCGGCACGTCGACCTGCGCGGTTGCGCCGGCGTTGCGCGCGCCCTGCACCGCCTCGCCCGGGCGGAGCAGCGACTTCGACGGGATACAAGCCCAGTAGGAGCACTCCCCGCCGACCAGTTCCCGCTCAACGACGGCGACGCGAAGCCCGCGTGCCGCCAGCGCCCCGGCGCAGTGCTCGCCGGGCGCCCCGCCGCCGAAGACGATCACGTCGTAGTCGTTGTTCGAGCTCATTTCTACCTCCGTCGGCTCGCTTCCCCCAGACGAAATGCCCGGCCTCGACGGCGGCAAGCTTGCCCATCGGCAGATTCCTCCGCAGCCGCGGCGAGACCAGCACCAATCGCGCCTTCGTGAGCGGGCAGGCTACCGCGGTCAGCGGCATCACGGTCAGGGTCTATCTCTTTCGCAACGCCGGACTCCCTGAACTCACCACCTGAGCAGGCCGCCCAGACCGCAGTGCCGGGAGCGGGTTCGGCGCTGGTGTATCTCAGCTAGCGCCGGCGCCTCTGGAAAGGTGACGAACGCCGTCGGCCGGCCCGGTTCCCGGGCGGCTCTGGCCGCCTGCCTAAGGGCTGGCCAGGAAGACCAGGAAGAAGGAATGTCATGTCAGTCACGAGTGACACCGCCGATCTTGCGGTCAAGTTCCAGCAAGCCACCGCCGAGTTGACGATCCGCGACACCGGCCGGGCCCAGGTGCGGGACCACCTGGCCAATGCCGCGGGTCCACTGGGCTTCTCGGTCTACGTGGGCACGATCGCGAACATCGGCTTGAACGCCAGCAGCGGTAATCAGGTCCAGTTTGATGACCCGGCCACGAACACCGGGTACGTCTCAGAGTGGCCGCAGTGGGCCTTTGGGCTTGCCCAGGCAGCCTTGCTGGCCGGTAAGGAAGTCCTGCTGGTCGCCAACGGAGATCCGTTCGGCGCCAACCTGGTCGACGTGCTCATCCTGGCTTGAGCCCTGGGTTAGCTGACGTGGCTGGTGTGGCCGGCCCAGAATGGCGCCCGGAGCTGGCGCTTGAGCAGCTTGCCCGAGCCGGTGCGGGGGAGTTCCGCCGTGAAGGACACCGACCTGGGGCACTTGTATCCGGCCAGGTGCTGATGGGCGTGCGCGATCACGTCCGCTTCGGACAGCGACGCCCCGGGCGTGCGCACCACAGTGGCGTGCACCTGCTCACCCCATTGCTCGGAGGGGATGCCGAAGACCGCGACGTCGAAGACGCCCGGATGCTGTTCCAGCGCGGCCTCGATCTCGGCCGGGTAGACGTTCATGCCCCCAGAAATGATCATGTCGTTCTTGCGGTCGCAGATGTAGTAGTAGCCCTCGTCGTCGCGGTACGCGATGTCGCCCACGGTGTGGAAATCGCCGTGCGTGGCGGCCTGGTAGCTTTCTGGCTGCTTGTAGTACTCGTTGAAGACCCCAGCCGATCTGACGTAGAGCTCGCCGGAATGCTCGGGCCCGGTTCCGGTCACCTCGTGGCCCGCCGGGTCGAGCAGGCGGATCTCGACACCCGGCGCTGGCTTGCCGCATGAGCCGGGCTTGCGCAGCTGATCCTTGGGCTCGAGCACGCAGTTCACGCCGAGTTCGGTCGAACCGTAGATCTCCCAGAGCGAGTCGGCCGGGAAGTCGGCCAGGTACGCCTGCTTGAGGGCCATGCTCCACGGCGCGGCGTTGGCCAGCATGATCCGCATGGAAGATCGGTCGTAGCGGGCCTTGACCTCGGCAGGCAGCGCGCAGACCAGCCGGATCAGCGGCGGCGCGGAGAACGTGGACGTGACTTTGTACGTGTCCACCAGTCGCAGCCAGTCCGCTGGCTCGAACTTTCGCTGCACGATGATCGTCTGGCCGAGCAGGAGCCCGGCGCTCATGAACGCCAGTGGGCCACTGTGATACAGCGGTCCAGATGTGAGGTAGATGTCGTCCGGCGTATAGCCGATGAAGCCGAGCAGGGCAACGGCCGTGCTCTGGTCGGTCAGCTTGCGGTACGCGCCCTTTGGCTTGCCGGTCGTCCCCGAGGTGTAGATCATCGTTGCGCTGGTTTCCTCGGTCTCCGTGACCGGGGGCTCAGCCGATGCCTGGGCGACGACCTCCTCGCCGAGCATCCCGGCCGGGGCGGCCCCGCCGTGGACGAGCACATGACGCAGGTTGCCCAGCCGCTCGGCCTGGGGGGCCGGGATCAGGTGCGCATACTCGGCGTCCACGTACGCGGCGCACGCGTCGGAATGGGCCACGATGTAGCGGGCCTCCGCGGCCGTCAGACGGTAGTTCAACG
>Ga0210401_10003728_pt1 | contig 16168 bp, 16 predicted proteins | sample IncBWH32MmetaG_FD_150866 | JGI IMG/M metagenome (GOLD analysis project Ga0210401, IMG submission 150866) | Forest soil microbial communities from Barre Woods Harvard Forest LTER site, Petersham, Massachusetts, United States - Inc-BW-H-32-M | ecosystem: Environmental > Terrestrial > Soil >... | reverse complement strand
CAGCTAAATGCTCTGCCGTTGGAAGAGTTACGCGCTTGCACCGCGCCCAGTCCCAGAGTTCGCGTGCTCCGTTTCGGCGCCTCCACGCCAACAACCGGTTCAAGCGTGGTTTCGTTGCCGCACTGATTTGGCCGGTGGCTTGCACCTCTCCCGCCGTGGGAGGCGGTCCGCACTGGTGTGCGCTCTCAGCCAGCTTCGGCTCCCTCTCAAAAGTGATCTTTTGCATTACGCGAGACGCCGCTAGTACCGAGTGTCCTCGTTAACGGCAGAGACAGAAAGTTACGGCGGTAACAAGCTCGACAGGATTTCCTATCCTGAAAGAAGCCAACTCTGAGTACGCCAAGCTGCAGTAGAAGCGTGGAGTATTCTCCGCTCCGCCGACGAATCGCGAGGTTTGCCCGCAGAGTAGAGGTTCCTAACTGTTGTAATCCGTTTACACTCACAACCGGGTCAATGAGTGCAATTGGCGAGTTAACATCAACGTGCCGGTTTGCGTCCGATTCACTCGCCTTAACGAGCTTTGTGCATCCTAGCGGCGCTGCGATCGGCAATCATGCACTTGTGCGCCGCAAAACGAAATCTAATTTCGGCTTCCGCCGCGAGAGATCCCGTGAAAATCGATTTGAATTGAGCAAGGCATCCCTCGCACACTCCGATGATTGGCAGGACGCGCTTGAGTAACCTTCGTCTCTTCTTGGCCATGACGTGGACTCCTCCACAGGCTGGCCAGAGGATTTCATGGAAGCGGTTGGTTCTACTTGGATGCTTTCAGCACGGCAGGCGTTTACGGCTCTCGACCGAAGCCACCCTGTTTAAGGGTCGATGAGCGCTATAGGGATTTTTCAACAATTGACCATGGATCGTCACCGCGCTTCCGAGCGACCAGATCGTAGGGCGCCTTCCCACCTGTAGCGATCGGAAACCTGTCCAGGTAAGCCGCATATGCGGACACGAGGCGGTAGGTTCGGAAATAGTCATCCAAGTGGATCGCGGAAATCCGATCCTTGGAGGTGCGAATGATGCGGGCATCCTATGCTTCTTGTGTCAGGGAATGAATTGTGATGCTCGGGATCCCACTTCCCCTCGCGGTACCTATAAAGCGAAAACTTTTGCGGTTGTGTTTTGCCATTGATCGCCATTCTGCCTAACCAACTGCAGTAAAAGCATTTGCATCAGAAGACGGTCACTTGAACTGGCCCGTCTCCTGCAAATGGCCCAAGCGGCAAGACGGACTGCCCCTTTGAAGCCATATCTAGTTCCAATTGTCTTAGTGTGCCTCAGCTTATTCAGTGGTTGTGGCTCCGGCAGCCTCGGTCCGGGCGTTGGTGGTCCATCACGTGGTCCATCACGATCCCTGGTCTCGATCGCTATAACACCAGCCAATGCGGCCTTGCTCCTCGGCACCCTCCAACAATTCATGGCTACCGGTACATATTCCGATCACAGCTCGCAGGATATTACTGACTCCGTCACTTGGTCCTCGTCGGACATAAGTGTGGCGTCGATCGCTGGAGGCGGACTGGCAACAGCGCTCACTCTGGGCTCGGTTACGATCTCCGCCACGTCCGGCTCTGTCAGCGGAAGCACGACGGTGAATGTCCAGTCTGCCGTTCTATCTTCCATCACGGTCCGGCCTGTAAACAATAAAATCGCGCCGTTCACGAGCCAGCAGTTTCAGGCAATCGGTACTTACACCGATGGAAGCACTCACAATGTGACCGGACAGGTGTCCTGGACTTCATCCAACACTGCCGTCGCGACGATCGGAGGCAGTGGCCGGGCGAAGGCTCTAATCCCGGGACCCACGACCATTACTGCGACGCTGGGTTCGATCAGCGGCTCGAGTACACTCGACGTCTCCAATGCCACGATCGTATCCATCTCCGTCACTCCCTCAAGACGCACCATTGCGCCGGGCACCAGGTTGACCTTCACCGCGACCGGCGTCTTTAGCGATCACACGACACAGGTCATTACCAGAGATTGCACCTGGGCCTCTGACAATCATGCAGTGGCCACCGTCGGAGCGGGGGGCACGGCGACCGCAATCGGCCCTGGTACGGCCAACATTTCCGCCACTTTTAATGGAGTCTCGGGCATGGCGCCGCTGAATGTCAGCTCTGCCACGCTCTCTTCGATCTCCGTCACCCCGGCAAGTGCCGTACTCGCGCCAACCACTTCCGCAAACTGTGTCGCTACCGGAACGTTCAGCGATGGCAGTTCTCAGGTGATTACCAACATCGTCACTTGGACGTCGTCCGCGCCCAACGTCGCGAGCGTCAACCGTGGCGGCAAAGTGACCGCACAATCCCATGGAGATGCAACCATCACCGCACAACTCGGCTCGCTCAGCGCGAACTGTGCCATTGTGGTCGACGGTTCCCCACTGACGTCGATACAAGTTTCACCGCAAACCGCAAGCATCCCCCAGCAGACTGAATTAGCTTTCGTGGCTACCGGCACCTTCGCAGACGGCAATACTCAGAACCTGACGAAGTCGGTTCTGTGGACGTCCTCGCCGGCATCGGTTGCCACCATCAGCAACCTGCAGGCAACAATGGGTGAGGCCACTGGACACGAACCGGGAACGGCAACCATCACAGCACTCTTTGGCGGGCAGCTTGGAACGGCAACTTTGACCGTCACCAGCGCGACGGCCACTTCGCTGCGGGTATCGCCCGCCGCCACAAATCTCGAACACGGCGGTTTCACGCAGTTCACTGCTCTCGCCGAGTTCAGCGATGGCACGACCAGAGACGTCACATCGTCGGTAACCTGGACGTCTTCGAATGCAAGCGTGGCAGTTGTCACTCCAACGGGTGTCGCGACGAGCACTCGTTCGGGGACGACTACTATGACAGCCACCATGAATGATCTGAGCGGAACAGCTGTTCTGATGGTTTACTAACAGGCCGCAAGATGGGGATCAACTTGGGCGCTTTGCGATTTTCAACAAGATTGTCCATCGTGTCGCTGCTGTGCGCGAGCCCGTTACTGGGACAAGCTGTATTCCGTGGCGCGATTCCTGCGGCCAAGGGTCCTGAATATGACGTCTCCGTCGGTTACAGCTACGCTGGCGTGAATTTTTCAGGAAAGCCAACGGTCAATATGCAGGGCGTTGATCTTGGAGCAGCGATCGACTTCACTCCGCGCTGGGGAGCGACCTTGGATTCCAGTTATGCTCGCGCGGGCAGGGACCCCCGCTCCGGCCATAGTAGCTACGTCCTTAGTTTTCTCGCAGGTCCAGTGTTTGTTCCCGCTCAGAACGAGAACACCCGAGTGCTCGTTCGTGCCCTCGCCGGCGTTAGCCTGGTGGATGGCTCGGTTCCCGTGGGTCAACTGTTTTACCGGGGATGGCTGACGCGCTTCTCTTGGGCGGTAGGAACCGGGATCGAACACAACATTTCCGGGCCATTCGCAGTTCGCGTCAATGTTGATTACCTGCGCACGAGATTTGTGAGCTCGTCTCTTACCGTGCAGCCGCAAAACAACATTCGTGTGACCGGAAGCCTGGTATTTCGGTTCGCTGCTCCTCGCCACAAGCCCCATCTCGCTGCCAGGAAGCCTTGACTACCAACACGGTGTCCTTCGCAGGCCGGCGGACTTCGGCCCTGCCTTGCCAAGTTCAATGACTTCTTGCCGCATGTGACACCAGCACGATTGTAGCTGTTGTAACCAGGCGATTGCACTCAAAACGGTAGCCGGTCTGAGAGTGTTGGAAAGCAGAATTCGAACGATAGTTGCGGCTTACTATGGATCTTACGACGATTTCGTGAAGTACTTTTCGAACAGATCTTGCGACCGCTTCGCACCTTCCTCCGTCAAAACGACAGATTTTGCTTTCGTGGCGGGATCCGAGATGTACCCCTTCTGATGGAGTCGATCGAGGGAATCCCAGTTGTGACCTTTCCATGCCCGGCAACATAGCTTGTCCGTAAATGTGGTCAGATACAACAGAGCTAGTACCGTCTCGTCCACTTTTTCCTCATCTATTTTCATTTCCATGAAGCACCTCTGCGTGAATGCATGAATCGAACTCGGCAAGCAGAACGTCCATGTCGTCGCCAACGCCGTATCCGATTTGACGACCAACACTCCGCACCCGGTCCAGCCTCGTGAGAAGGCTGCTCTGAACATTGGTTGCCAGTTTGGCAATGGCCCTCAGCGCCTGCTCGAACATTCGCACCAGTGCATCGAAGTATGCTGGATCTGCATGACGCCCGTCCGCGCAAAAACCAGCTGCACGCTCGCAGTAGAAAACCATTAACTCAGCCAATCCCTCGGGGTCACCGATCGCCTTTTTGTAGTTCGTGATCGCACTCTTGGCTCTCGATACTGATGTTTCTTGCCCCCGGAATATGTCCGGCCACAGCCATCGATCAATGGTTTTCTTGTAGGGTTGCAGCGGGTCCTCACCCAAACCGAAGCGGGCGTGAAGAAACGCCCGATTGCCCTCGGTGGCCGCGTATAGATCCTGAAGTACAGGCAACAGGGCGGCGCGATCAAAGCTCGCGAGCTTGGCCTTAACGTCTGCCCATGTCGGCTTTGATTTCGGCTGTCGTTTCGCCATACGTGTTTCCGATTTTACTCGCGCCGCCGGTTGCGATTGAGCGGCATTCTGCGGCAATGCTATGGCGCGGCACTGGGAGGCCGTCGCCATGGGCAAACACAGAGTCAAGCCGAATTACCGTCGCCGGTCGCTTCGACTGCCGGATCTGGATCATTGTAAGAGGGCCGTGCTCAACAGCCTCGGCTCCCAAGCCTCGCGCCGTGTGTACGAGTACGCCATCGATCAATTCATTTCCTGGTACTGTTCCGAGCCCCGCCTCGCGTTCACCCGTATCGTAGTTGTGCGCTACCGCGGGTACCTGGAATCACGCGGTCTGGCCGCAAATACGATCAACCAACAACTGGCGGCTGTGCGAAGACTCGCGCACGAAGCCGCCGATGCCGGCTTGCTCAGCCCTGAACTAGCCGCTGGGATCAGCCGGGTGAAAGGTGTCAAGCAGCTTGGGTTTCGCGCCGGCAATTGGTTGAGCGCAGCACAGCACAAAGCTCAGAGGTACTGCAGCGTGCTGCCGGCGACGGCATGCGAGCGAAGCGAGACTATGCCATGCTGGCGATGCTGTTTGGTTGTGGTTTTCGTAGATCGGAACTGGTGGGCTTGGAACTGGGTGAGATCCAGATCCGCCAGGGTCACTGGGCAGTCGTGGACCTGATCGGCAAGGGCGGGCACATCCGTACTGTTCCCATTCCAGCGTGGGTCAAAGCCGCGCTCGATCAGTGGACCGAGGCAGCGGGGGTTACGGAGGGAAGAATCTTTCGCGCGGTCGCCAGAATGGGTAAGGTGTGGGGGAAGGGCATCTCGCAGAATGTGGTCTGGTACGTAGTTAAGAACTGTTGCGAGAGAGTGGGCTTGGAGCACATCGCGCCGCATGACTTGCGGCGGACATGCGCGAAGCTGTGTCACGACAGCGGTGGAGAACTGGAGCAGATTCAGTTCTTGCTGGGGCATGCCTCGGTGCAGACGACCGAGCGGTATCTGGGCTGCAAGCAGAACCTCGGCAGCCCGGTGAACGACCGTTTCCAGCTGAGGACGGACGTGCAGCCGCCTGACATGAACTGTGATTCTGCTGCGGTAAAACGGTCCACGCCGGTAGAAACAGCCTCTCGCGAAGGCATACAATGCCGCCGCGGAGGACGCGAAGATGAGCAGACCATCGAGCGCAAATGCTTATCCCTACCCGAACCAACCGACACGGTCGAGGTCAGAAAAGGCCATCGCCCGCACAGCCTTCGACGCTGCTCTGGGGCGGGAGCTACACGAGGTGATTCAGGAAGCAAAGAAGATGGCCAGCCAGATCCAGCAGTCGTCGGATCTGTGGGATTTGGAACATTACCTGACCCAACGTCGTAAAGAGATCGACCGCAAGTACGACTATCGGTATTCGCAACTCACGCAGGTGTTCGGGAGGCTTTTGTACGAAAAGCGACTCCGTGAAGAAGAACTCCGTGGCTTACGCGAGGACAAGCTGAAGCCGATCCGTTCTTTCGCCAAATTCTTAGCGGGGGACGCGGCCTGACCTGCATTTTGAGTGCTATCGCCTGTTCTCAACAGTTACGCTTTCCGAAGCTGGAATGCGCGTGTATACGCGGCCCAGGGAAACATCTGATGCCGTCCCTCCCCCGGTTCAGAACGCCAGCCCAACTCATTGAACAGTTAAGAAGGTGCTGATTGTCTGTTGCACCGCACCGGCCTTGGCCGTGACGGTAATCGTATAGCTCGAGCTTGGTCGAGGAGTGCTACTGCCACAGGCTACCTGCAGCGCTAAACCTCCAAAAACCGCAAAAAGCGCGAGACGGCGTTTTCGGGAGCTATCCCAAATAAGACACAAAAGCCCGAAACAGGCGGCTGCAATCGGGAGTAGAAAGCGTCTAAGTCCAGGGACTATTGACGCGATGGAAGAGCTAGTGTTCACCGTTAACGTCGCTGTCGCGCTTCCATTGGCCGCAGGGCTTACCGAACTGGGTTCAATCGAGCAGGACGGAAGCGCGCCGTGCGATTGTCCCGATGGTGCAACATTGCAGGAAAGCGTAATCGGTTTTGCAAACGAATTGAGCAAATTCACCGTAAGTGCGCCCGTCGTAGACTGTCCGCGAGTAATTGACGAGGGACTCAGAGTCAACGTGTTCAGCGAAAACTGCGTGCCGGCATTCAGCAGCACGGATACGGTGTTCTGCTCGGGATTAGTCACAATGAGGTCAGTAGCGCCATCGCCATTCAGGTCTGCGGCGGCGATGCCGGCCGAAGTCGCACCGCCCGGGAAAGAAAGAGGTGCCTGAAACGTCGCGTCACCGTGATTGATCCACACGAAAACGCTGCCAGCCCCTTCCGCAACGACATCAGGAACTCGGTCACCGTCGAAGTCGGCCAGCAGCGACAGCGTCCCATTCGCCATCCCGATCGATTTCGATGGCTGGAAAGTGCCGTCGCCGTTCCCGAGTCTAGTCGTAAAGAAAGTGTTGCGGTTGAAGATACCTCGCGAAAATGCGGCAACATCAGTCTTGCCATCCTGATTTAGATCCCCGGGAGAAATAGTGGGGAAAAAACCGGTCGAAACGAACACAGGTGGTTGGAAGGTGCCGTCGCCATTGCCTAACCAAAGATTGAAACCGAAACCTTTAAAGGTTGTAATCGCGAGGTCCGGCCTGGTGTCGCGATTGAAGTCGGCAATGTGGATAATACCGGGCGACCCGAAGGGACCAAAGTCCAGGGGAGACTGGAAGGTGCCGTCGCCCTTACCCATAAAAACATGGACAACGGTCGCGCCGATATCGCCAACCACTATGTCGGTGTTCAGGTCGCCATCAACATCTGACACGGCAAAGGAGGACGCGATGGTAATGCCGGGCAGCATCTGTACTGGGCCGAAGGTCGCATCCCCATTGTTGATTAGAACTCCGACTTGAGTACTAGTGAGGGTTGAATCGCTGATGATGAGATCGGGCTTCGTATCTCTGTTCAGGTCGGCCGCAGTGAGTAATTGGATCTGGCTTCCTGCCGTGAAAGTGTTGGCGGTTTGAAAGCTGCCATCACCGTTACCCAGGAGAATGCTGAGCGATCCGGACAGGCTAGCGACCGCGATATCGAGTTTGCCATCACCGTTCAAATCGACTGCTACAACGGCGTTCGGGGTGTTTCCCACAGGATAGGTTTTTGCGCCATTGAATTGCACCGTCGAAGTGTGCCCTGTGACGGCGGAGGTGAACGTGAGAACACAGGTCAGGGAAAATGATCGGATTAGCGATGACATTTTTCCTCTGGAAAGTGGCAGGGGCAGGAAAGCTGGCCGTTTACTCATGGCAGTCTCCTTATTGGAAACGCGGACTGCAACACTGCGAACGATCAGTCTACGTACTTTTAGAGTAGTCATAGAGCATTCTCCTGCGCGGATTGGCGCGCCGTTTTCTCCCTCAACGATCAGCACTAAGTTGCGGTGGGGTTAGGAAAGTCAATCTTCACGAAGCGATGGTCGGCTGCAAATAGCAGCGGGCTAACCGCGAGGCAGAGCAGGGCCATTTTTGATGGGGAGTGGACGAGCTAACAGCGAAGCGTACTAAACAGTACTGGAGAAGAGGATGAGTAGCTCAATTGCGCGGGGCGGAACGAAGGGTTGTGAGTAAATATTCTCGGCACAAACACTTTCAACAATAAGATGCGTCTCAACCCAGCGGACGCGGACTGTTCCTGAACCACCATCTCGTTCGTTGGAGTGTTTGCCTCGTCGAAGTTTGTTTCAGGGAGATCGACTGTCGGCAGAGCCAACACCACTAGAAACACACCGATCGCGAGGAAAGAAGCCGCCTTGAGTCGAACTCGCACTCGGCAAACCACGATGGCGGCAATCTAGTCTCCCCGCCGTCATAAAGTCAACTAGGCCGTTCTGCAGCTTTCTCTGATGAGGGACCGAAAGGCCCGCCACGCTATAAGCGAACGCCGCGACCTAGGATCGGATTGTTGGCGTAACATCCCTATTGCACTCATTGAGGGGTTCTGAGTGCTAAGGCCTGGTTGCAACAATTACGAGGTGACTCGAAAACTTAGACCATGATCTTCAGGGGTAGTTACCTCTCGGGAAAGTTCGACAACACTTCCCCTTTGCGGTACCAACGAGGCACAATTTCTCACTTGATTCCTGAGGTGCCCACATCGGATGCCGAAACATCTCTGGCGTTGAAGGGACGGAGAAAGGGCGCGGGTTTGTACTCGACAAAAGCGGGCTGAAGGACTGGCTGAGGTGGTGGCTGAGGAAGTTTATTGTACCGAGATCCAAATGCCGCCGCAGCTGCGTTCAAATCGTCGGGGGAGCTATCTGGCCACACGCCGAAGTCTATGCGGCTGGTGAGCAGTTGTAGACCCGCAAGATCCTCCGCAATTGTGAAATTACAGTGTCCCCCTCGATGAACAAATTCCCTTCGTAAAAGCGAAGCGTCATCGCCTCGGTGCGCAATAGCCCAATACGGTTGCTCATTCTGTACTGGTACAAGCTCGTCCCCTGTTGTGTGAAGCGTCAGAACTGGTATATCAATATCGCCGTTGAAAGTGATATTCCGAGCTAAGTATCCCAGGGCTCCCGTCTCAGCGCTGATTCGCGGGGTGTTCTCCAAGCCCTACCTGACCAGATTGCCGTGTTGGATACTTTTGTGGCCCTCCTAGGGAAGCCAACTCGGACCAGCCCACCCGGTCGTGCTGTACGAGGAACCCCGCTAAAGCATATCCGTGCTTCAGTAGATAATTGCGGGTTACAGGGTCAACGGCATCTTCCGCAACCAGCGGACTTCCTGGCGCAGCATATCCATGGCTCCATAGGAGTAAAGTGCCCTTCCATTTCTGCGGGACCTCAATTAGATATTTCGCCCCGTCCGTGAGTTTTCCTCTGTAGGTCGCTGAGGTCTGTTAGGCAAGAGCGCTCTCAGGAAAAAAACCGACAGCAGATACAAAGGGATAACGAGCAAAGAGGATGTGCCCATCGCACCAACGGATATCAGTTTTACGAATCTCATTGTGTTTCCCTTTCGGAGCGGACAAATTGCTTGGGGCCGACGATAGTCGAACGGGCCTGGAGTCTCAGTAACTCAACCGCAGGGAAGGATCAGCTATTTATGGCCGGAGTGCGTTATCCGCGCCAAGATATCGCGCCGGCTGTCGGGCACGGTGGCACCTGCGAATTCTGCGCGTTCCGCCGCACTCCACTTGCCCATCGTCGTGTTGATGGCTGTAGCCCACGTGTCCATGCTTTCGGCGTTGGGGTAGGTGATAACGACACAGCGCAGCGACGGCGCCGAAGTGTTTACGTACTGCTCGTCGACGCCGTAGTACGTAGCCACGCCCTTCTTGAGCTGTTCCTCAAACGTCGGCACTAGGAGCTTCTTGAGCATTGCGGTGTAACCTTCCGGCTTATCGGCCTTCGCCATTGAGCAGACCACGCGCAGGTACGCTTCGGTTCCGCTACCGCCGTGGTACATCCTCGTTTGCATCAACAAGTCTTCGTGCTTGGTGGCTGCGATTTGCCCGGGCCGCGGACCGTTCTTACGAACTTCGTCGAGCACCTTCATGAGCCCCGCAATGCTGTTGGACGACCACGCTGCGCCGTGCGTATATCCGTCGGGTGTGTGTACCACTTGCTCAAAGGTAGACCAGCTAAGGATTGTCCCGTCGGCTAACGACTTCTCCACAACCGGAACGAACGACTTCTCGGTGTCCTCCGAGTATGCCGCCCAATTCGCCCGCGGGATTTGGAACTGGCTTACATAGGTGTACACGATCGGCGCCGATTCCATTTGGGGAAGAGCCGCGGGCGCAAGCATCACTGCCAACACAAACACACCTGCTATTCGTTTCTTCGTCATTGTGTCCTCCTGGACTGACTAGCGGTCTTGGGCGCTACGTCTTGCGGCAAGAATTTCAAGGCGACAAAACTGGTCGGGTCGGTCGTCCTCACTCTTGTAGACGACGCCCATACCACCGCAGCCGAGCTTCTCGACGATGCGGTAGCGCGAAATTGTCTGGCCGATCACTGGCGCGAAATCTTACGTCCGCGAGACGGGCAAGTCAATGAAAGCCGTGGACTTGGCAGTGTCTCGAAGGGTTGTTGGCGTTAAATCGCTGTTACAGTCATTGACCCCTTGGAGCGGGGTTTTGAGTGTAATCGCCTGTTCGTCAAGACGCTCCGGCGGACGAGTTGAGTCACAAACCGTATCGCCCTGCATCACTGGGGAATCGTGAAATCCCAGATCCGGCCCGAGGCCGCCCCGCCCGATCTGCTTCCGCCCCTTGACGCCGTCATCGTGTTGCCGATGCCGGTGCCCATAAAGAAACCATATTCTCCCGGCTTGAGTACCTCGCTCAGGGTGAGCTTGTAGATCCGGATGCCTAAGTGTTCCGCGTGGAATTGGACTTCCTTCTCTCTCTGCACGCCGGACTTGCCGCCCGTAATGCCACCGAACGATCCGATCTGGAATTCCCGGCGATCACCCTTCTTGTTCAGCTTGAGTAACACATAATCCGACGAATCCGCTCCATCTGGAACATACAAGTAGAAGACCGGCTGGCGGTCGCGCACCATATTTTTCGAAGTAGGCCCTTCGATCGTTGCATCCCAGTGTTGGTTCCGGAGCCCGTAGGTAAACATGCTGCCGGCCTTGCCTCCAGCTTTAGTGTTCGCGACCGTCTGACCTTGAACCAGCACGAACTTGCCTTCGTCCCGCCAGTAGACGCCCACCTCCGGCGGCGGCAGGCTGGAATCGATCGTCATCGGACTTGCGCCGCCTCCAACGTTCGGGGCTGGTGCAGGAGTGGGATTGATCATGACTTTGATAACCGGTTCCGAGACATTAGCCGTCTTGAGTGCTTTCAACCCGTCCACGCTGGTATCAAAGCTGACCCTGTCCGTTCCAGCATCATAGACCTTGCGAATTTTCGCGATGATCACGTCGTCAGAGAGCCCCAGCTTCGTCATCTCGATGACGTCCTGGTTGCTCAACCGCTTCCGCAACGATGTGTCGTCCTGGCCATTGGCGGGGTACACTCCCACGAAACAGAGCAGCAACGCGAACAGCCCCGAGACCCAATTGCGGTAAGCGGCTCTCATTGCGATTTCTCCTCTCCACTCCGTCGCTCTAGACGAACGGCCGTAAACCCTTTGGAGCGGAGGGATTATACCAGCACGCCAGCGGCAGAATCGGGATTTCACTCGCTGGTTTCCCTATGCGCTATGTTCCTGTACCGGTAGAACTTCTGCGGGCTCCCGCCGTAAGAATATTCTTCTTACTTAGGAGAACGATCAGGACGTCGTGCGGGCAGCTTTGAGCGCCGGGGCGCAAGATACGTCCTGAAAACAGATCCAGCGAGGGAACTACTAGGGCACTCCAAAAGCTGCCCCGTTTGCAAAGGTAGTGCTGACGACTGGCCATGATCCTTGCGTCAACTGGCGTAGTATCGCCATAGCGCTCAAAACCGGTCAATGAGCGCAAACGCCTGGTTGCGACAGTTTAGGGTGCCATCGCTATAATGTGTGTGATTTTGAAATACGCACGAGTATTTCCGAATCCGGTTAGGTTCAGCCGCTCAAGCCTACTTGATTTCGCGCAAGCGGCCGCTGTTCACGTCGTAGACAAATCCCCGCACCGAGACCTCTTTGGGAATCCAAGGATGCGTATGCAGTTTCTGTAGCTGGTGACGCACGTTCTCCTCGATATTCTGAAAGGCAAAGAAGAATGCGGGAGCGATGGCTGCGGTCCCGGTACGGTTCTGGATGCGCGTGCGTAAGTCCTGCTCACTAGTGTGCATCAGGCCGCAATCGGTGTGGTTGATGACCATGATTTCCTGGGTGTCGAGGAGGTAGTGCGATATTAGCAGCGAGCGCAGGCTATCGTCGGTCACAATACCACCCGCGTTGCGGATGATGTGCGCGTCTCCGGTGGTCAGCCCCAAGGTGCGGATGGAAAGCCGGGTGTCCATGCAAGTGAGGATCGCAAGCTGGCGCGCCGGGCGCGGCGTAAGGCGGCGCAACTCGTGGGTACGCGAGTAAACTTCGTTGGCTTCCAGGACTTCGTCGATTACGCCCATGGCGAGCTCAGTCTAGCAAAGCCTGAGGAGGCTCGAACTCACCACTTAATTTGTGATTGCTGTCGTAATATCGCCATTGCACTCATTGAGGTCAATGAGTGCAAACGCCTGTTTTCGCCAGTTACCAATCGACGAAACGTAATTTCTTGTCTTTGTGCGATATTGACGTGTGACCGAGGACAATCCTCCTGCGCGTGTTGCCTTGACCAGTAATCCACTTGGTGCGATATCGAACGGAGCTGGGCCTAACGAATGCGGTACAAAGGAAGGTTATGCAGAAGAACCGTGAGCGGTGGATGGAACTCGCTACGTTGGCCGCAAACGAACAAGACCCCGACAGACTGATGGCGCTGGTCAAAGAAATCGATCAGCTTCTTGCCGAGAAGCAAAAGCGCCGCCTCGACAACACACGCCGCCCTGTCCCGAAACCTTCCGAATAATTCAGGGTTACATGCAGCCCACCCATCCAAGGGTCAAAGCATCTGAAGGAACCTAACCGGACGGTTAGAGCGTCTGTGTTAAGCTCATGTTATAGAGGACGAAGTTTCTAGCTGGTGTTCGTTCGAGGCACATCGTCTTGCGAGGCGTCCTATGGATCACGATAGGCTACGAGCAATAAGCGCTGAGATGTGCACCCTCCTTGACCTACAAGTCAGCCTAATGAAAACCTCTCCAGAATCACTTGGCTTTATAGGACGAGTGGACATGGATGACTTTCATGCGAGGAATCAGCGCCTTCGAGACCTCTGCCGAGAATTGACCGACCTACCCTGAATCGAAGGCCCCGTCTCGTTTAGAGCTTCCAGCGAGCGTGTGCCTTGCCAGCCCGGTTCTGAGTGTAATCGCCTTGTTTTCGTCAACAATCGCGAGCCCCTGCCGGAAATCCTGTGCAATACGAAGGGATCGCAGAAGCTTGGGGCGTCCAGCTGCCTACGAACGCCCTAGGTATGCCTCGAACCGCCGAAACCTTCCCTTTGCAATTCAACGCGTCTCAGTTGTCTAGTCCGTGCCTTTCGCCGTGATCATGCCGAACAGACCCTTGTTGTAGTTAGCCGGCCCAGCGGTGAAGAACAGTTGGTTCTTGTCCCCGTTCGCGGGATTGCCAGCACCGAACTGTAGCGCCCACAATCCGCCGATCGCGACTTTCTTTCCGTTGGGATGCGTCATCGTACCGAGAAAATTCCCGGTTTTCGGATCGAACGCATTGATGTGTCCATCGTCTACATTGCCAATCAGCAAATCGTTGCTCAGCGGACCGAAGTCTCCGGGAGCCAGAGCCGTGCCCCACGCACCTTCCAGCGGCCCGCCTGGTCCATTTGTCGTAAGCCTGCGGAGAAGCTTGCCAGTGGTATTGAAGACATCGATCGCTCCGCCCTGGAAAGGCACGGGACTGGCGAAAGTCACATAGAGTCGGCCATTGATCTTCTGGATGCCGTAGACAGACAGGCCGGCTGGCGTAGCCGGATCGCTGAAGGACTTCACCAAATGAAAACTGCTGTCATACATGTCAACTTTGTTGTTGACGGCATCTGCTGCGTAGAGGAAGGTGCCACTACTGTTCTTGGCTATGGCCAGGCCGGTGTAAAGGGCGCCAGACGCGGAGTTGTCCACCGCAATAATCGCGTGCGTCAAATCCACACTTGGATTCCAGCCGCTGATGGTTCCGTCCTCCGTGTCGAACAGAAAGAGGGCAGGCCCTGAGTTAGCGCCTTCGGAAACTACAAAGCCAGCCGTGGAATTTGTAACAATCCCGGTTGGCAAACTGACCGGCGCGAGGGGATGGCTCGAGAGCGGTATCGTCACCACTAGGTTGAGGGGCGTGCCCGAATGGTCGTAAAGTGTGGAAACACCCGTGAAGTTGTCGGCCACCCAGAAGGGGCTTGTCGGAAAAAAGGCCAGGCCCCACCCATTTACCAGGTTGGGATCGTTGTTCGGGGTAGACGGGGAGCTAGTTGAAACCAGATTGAACTGCAGGTACTGGGCGAGGGCCGTGCCGTGAATCGCCGTCATGAAGATCAGCAAGACCGTGAGCCAAAGAACAAGTTTTGCGTTGTCTTTCGGTTGCGTCGTCATGGATGTGCCTCCTGTAGGAAAAGTTTGAAGCCTGACGGCCTTGCGACGCATGGGAAGGAAATTTGGCTGTCATAGGCATTAGCCCTATTAGACGAGTGCCTCTAACTGGACATGGGTCTGGACTATGGGCCCAGCGGAGTGTGACTACCTAGCGATTGGGTTCCGGCGTCTCCCGCTCCGCAAATCCTGGTGCAAGACTCTTTACAGTGTTAGCCGACACCCACGCTGACTGTGGGAAAGATCATTGAGAGGTTAGACCTCAAAGATCAGTTGTCAAATGAACAAGAGGCTTAGTTAACAAGAATTAGCCACCTCTCGTCGCGGGTCGGTCGCGACCAACCCCCGCACCACGCAACCGTCGCGATCAATTCCGAGGACGCCAACAAGAACATGGGGACAGCACGACAGCAGCGAATCGAGCGCATCGTGCGTGAGCTTTTCTGACGAGCGTGCAGCATATTGCCAAGGGGGAGAGAAGACGGGGAAAGGTTTTTCTTAGTACGGGTTACTGGTGAAATTGCGGTGTCACGTCAACAATCCTCGCTGTCGATCCGAATCGACGACTCAAATTGCGAGTGGTCTAGTTCCAGGTGCCATTCCGGAGGAGCAGAACGAAGATCACGCTCGCATTCGTGCTCACTCCGGTTTGATGCTAAGCCTCCCTGCGCTCTCGTTTGGCGACGCTACAGCGTGTTCAAGAAATTGACCAAGTCAGTTTTCTGCTGCGGAGTCAGCCCAATGCTGAACCGCTGGTCGTAAAAATTGACCACATCCTGCAGCGAACTGGCATTGCCGCCGTGAAAGAAAGGTGCCCGCGAGGCCAACCCGCGCAATATAGGCACCTTAAACTTACCTAGATCGGCGCATTTCCCGGTGATCAGCCCCGTCCCTGGATCGGTGGTTTCAAACCGGTCGTAGGTGGTGCCGTTTATGGTGACCGGATTGGAGAAAAAGGGAATCGAGCCTTGCGGACAAAGGAACCCGAACAGGGGGAGGTCTGGAGTCGGGGGCAAAGGTGGAAGTTGACCGGCGGGCGCCTGGTCCGGACTGTAAAAGCTATTGTCGCCAATGCCTGTGTGCTTGGGAGTAAGCGAAAAGTTGTTTCCGATGTTCTGCATGTTGTGGCAAGTGTTGCAACTAGAATTAAATGGGTCGCCGACGCCAGGAGCGTCGTTAAAACCCGCTACGCCACGGACGAAGAACCTCAGTCCACCGTTGAACATCTTCTCGCCCCGAACGATGGAGTCGCGCTGAGCCTTCTTTTGGTTGGCGGTTCCAAGAGAAAACGTGGGTGGATAGAGGGTCCACTGTGGTTGGTTGAGGGCGCCAAAGCCCAGGAGGAAAGTGGGACCAAAGGGCAGACAGTTATCAATATCGCTGCAGCTCAGCGAACCGAGAAGCTCCGGTCCGCCGTTCGCCCCACTCCCATCGTGTCCGGTGAGATCGCCCGCATGGGAGTCGAAAGAC
>Ga0210401_10003727_pt1 | contig 16169 bp, 14 predicted proteins | sample IncBWH32MmetaG_FD_150866 | JGI IMG/M metagenome (GOLD analysis project Ga0210401, IMG submission 150866) | Forest soil microbial communities from Barre Woods Harvard Forest LTER site, Petersham, Massachusetts, United States - Inc-BW-H-32-M | ecosystem: Environmental > Terrestrial > Soil >... | reverse complement strand
TACCGGACTAAATAGCAAAGTTGCCGTTGTTGCACCTGAAATATTTCCTCCATTAATTAAATTTGTACTGCCTTTTCTCCATTGATAAGTAAGCCCTGTTCCTAAAGCGGCTACCGAAAAACTTGCCGAACTACCAATACACACTGTTTGATTGGTGGGTTGCGCAATAATTTGTGGTGGAGAATTAATTAATAAAGCAGCATTTGTCGATGTTTCTGATGGCGGGCAACCTCCTGATACGATTACATTATAATCAAAAGCCGTGTCAGCTATTGTAGCAGGAAAAATAACAAGTGTTGCAGCAGTTGCGTCTAAAACATTTCCTCCGCTAACTAAATCTGTCGTACCTTTTCTCCATTGATAGGTAAGATTAAAACCTGTTACCATAACTGAAAAACGTACAGTATCTCCTGTACATATACTTTGTGAAGTAGGTTGTATTGTAATATTTGGAGGAGTGTTAACATCTAAAATTGCATTTACCGAAGTATCATTTGGTGCAATAGACCCGCTTACAATAACATTATAATCGGAAGAGGCATCAGCAACAGCGGTTGGATTAATAGTAAGCGTTGCCGTGTTTGAGCCCGAAATATTTCCTCCATCACTTAAATTTACACTACCTTTTCTCCATTGATAGGTTAGGGCTGTTCCGGTAGCAGCTACTGAAAAACTTGCCAAAGTTCCTACACAAACAACTTGATTAACAGGTTGTGTAATTATACTAGGTGCTTGTCCGAAATTTACATTCGGAAAAAGCAAGAAAATAAGTATAGTACTAAATAATAATTTATTTTTCATTCTTACTTGTATTAATGAACAACTAATTGGTTTGCTGTTAAGATGCCTTAACGGTTAAAGTTTACTTACAACAAACCCCTTTATTTTTAAATTTTATATATGTAGTCTACAATTACAATTAATAAGCCATCAAATAAAAACACATGTAACCTTATTGTTTTCAATATTATAGCCTTATACAAGTAAATTTTGAAAAACAAAAAATTGAGTATTTTCCTCCACAAATAAATTTGAAAATTATTAGCCTTACTGTCTTTTTTAATTAACCGAACAATTCATTAATAATATATAATTGATACTATTAACCTTCTAATCTTAATATGCAAAATGCATCTATATATAATGAGTTGAATATAATGAGTTGATTTTTAAGTTTATTCTTCTTTTGTTATTTCTGGGTGCTCGGGCGATTTTAATGTATCCCAATCAAACGTTGCAGGAACTGTATCGCCCAAAAAACACCCCCAAGGTTCAAGTGCAGGTATTCTGTCAAAAATAACTTTAGTAATGGCCATAACTGGCAAGGCTAAAAACATACCCGTAATGCCAATTAAAGCGCCACTAAAAACGATTCCAAAGATTGCTACTAAGGCATTAATTTTTACTTTAGAACTTACTACTCGAGGAATTAAAATATTAGCATCTATAAGGTGTACAATTATAAATACGGCTATAACACTAAGTAATACACCTAATCCCGAAGTACTACCAAGAGCAACAGATAGACTTAATAAAGTTACTGATAATATACCCACGTAAGGCACTAAATTTAAGATACCTGCCACAACACCAATAAAAATTGCATAATCAATGCCAATAATCATTAAACCTGTTGAAACCATAATGGCAACAATAATCATTTCAAATAATAACCCGATAATGTAACGGTGGATTACGGATTTTACTTCGAATATAATTTCTTTTAGTACGCTGTGGTGTTGCACATGCACTATTTTGGTTAAGAAGCTAATAAAAAGGTTCCTATATAGTAGCATGAAAAAAGTATAAACCGGTACTAATATTATAGTTAACAAAATGGCGGAGAAATGATCGAGCGGTTTAGCAATAATTCCATCCCCATTTTGAATTTCCCGTGTTACTTTTTGTATATAATTGTTTTGTTTATTGTAACTAATATTAAGTTTTTCATATACCCAATATTGTAAAGTATGATAATGTATATTTAAGTGTTTTTGTATGTTCGGTATATCCCCAATAAAACTGGAAATTTGTTTACTAATAAAAAATAAAATACCTGTGCCCATAAGTATGGCTAAAATTAGGGTGGTAAATACAGCAATTATGTGCGGAAATTTTAATTTGCAATTAAAAAAAGAAACAATGGGTCTTAATAAAATAGCTAATAAAAAAGCAAGTAATAAAGGTACGAGTATAGGGTACATAAAATAAACAGCAGTAACAACTAAGCTTATAATTACCATTTTGCTTGCTATTTTTACACTATAATTATTCATTTTTTAATATCAAATTAGTTATTGTCAGTAAATTAAGTGCTGGTTTTCTTTAGCATTTTTAATTAAAATCTTTATAGAAACGGAATAACAATCAATATCATGGTGGTCAATATAGCAATTGAACCTACAATCCATGCTCTTGTCATTAATCTCTTTTGTTTCTGACTATACTTCATATTAGTTAAAATAAAATTTCATGCCATTTGTAAGAAAAAACACACATTTTGAAATATCAAAAAAGTTCCAACTGTAGACCTAATTGATTGTTCAACAGGTGCGAATGTGGCCCATGTAAAAATCCCAGTTAATCCATTGTACTAGCTTAGTTTTGCAGAGAATCTAAAAAAATCTGCGTGCATCTTAAAAGGTGCGGTTGGTTTAATTACTACTTAACAAGAAGCAAATAATATTATTGAACAAAATAAAGCTGATGTAGTTTTCTTGCATGCGAATTTCTTCGCGACCTTTATTTCCTAAGAAGAGCTACAACAGAATTAGGCATAGATATAACGTGGCTGCTTCGGTACGAATGCCTAAGAAAAATACTAATCTGTTTTTTGAAATAATAACCGAAAGGTTAACTATCTATTACTTACATTAAATAGTATAGTTAATGTTACTAAAAAATGGTTCGAACTTAGTCCTGTCCTGGGTACAAATAACATTATAAAATAATTTATTGTATTATAATGTAATTTTTCTTTTAGTGTAATAATGGTGGATTCATCTAGTTTTTAAATCTTTCTGCTTGGGGCTCTAAGAGCTTGAGAATCATCCATAAAGTTCGATAAATACAACCTGTAGGGCATCACAAAAACAAAAGCCTTTCTTAATGAGGGGCTTTTTGTTTTATCTATTAGAAGCCACCAAATAATCAGATAAACCTAATCCTTGTTGTTTTTGTTGTGGGGGGTGGCTTGGCGTTCCAGTAAATCTGATACAGTAATTTTTTTGCAAATAGCCGATAGCTCTTTTGCTTTGGCTAATTAAATTAGCGGCTTTTGTCATGTTATTTTATGAGCAACATCATTAACTTAGGCTAAGGCACTTTATATTTTTGTTGTAATAAAAAGTGTTTTAGTTATAGAAGATAATTTATATACCCATATATTTAAATTTGCAATAACAAATATTGTTTTATGAAAACACTCACCAAACAAAATATCAAAGCACTTTTAAAGCCGAGAGAAGTATCTTCTCATAAAGGAAACCACGGGCATGCTTTACTTATTGCCGGCAGTCAGGGAAAAATGGGGGCAGCTGTTATTGCAGCCAGGGCTTGCCTTCGAGCGGGGGTTGGTTTACTTACTGTAAATGTGCCAAAAAACGAAAGAGTTATTTTGCAAACCGGTATACCCGAAGCAATGCTTGTAATGCGTGAGGATAACAAACAAAATTTAGATATTATTTCGGCTATTGGCATAGGACCCGGAATAGGGGTGGGAAAGCATTCAGAAAAGCTGCTTGTAAACTTCTTAACTAAATTTGATAAACATTTGGTGTTAGACGCTGACGCACTAAATATAATTGCATCAAACAAAAAACTTTTAGCTAAAATCCCAAAAGAAACAATTCTTACTCCACATGCTAAAGAGTTTGACCGACTTTTTGGGTTTCATAAAAATAATGACGAACGAATTAGTACTGCCATAAAAAAAGCAAAACTACATAATGCTATTATTGTTTTAAAAGGACATAAAACACTTATTACTTATGCTGGCGAGGCTTTTTTAAACACAACTGGAAATGCCGGACTTGCAAAAGGGGGCTCAGGTGATGCACTTACCGGTATTATTACTGCCTTTTTGGCTCAAGGATATGAGCCTAAGCATGCAGCCAAATTAGGAGTGTATCTTCATGGTTTGGCAGCCGATATTGTTTTAAAAAATCAAAGCATGGAGAGCATGCTTATTACTGATGTGATAGAATATTTAGGTCAGGCATTTAAAAATACAATGCAATAATTAAAAAAACTAAATATCTACTTTACTTAACGATTTTCCTTTATGATTCTTTTCTTCTAAAGTTTATTTTTTGAATTCCCAATCACTTCTTTGTAAATTTCAGTAAAGGTTTTTTCTTTATGTATATGCCAAAGTTTTGAAAATTTAATTTCAACACCTTGAAGCAATTGGATACATAATTTTATATCTTCTTCAGGAAGATCATAATACATCATTTCGTGTATCTTACGTAATTTAGTATAACATCCATCAAGAATCTTTTGGCCTTTTTCGGTAATTTTCAATCGTTTTGAACGTTTGTCTTCTGGATTGGAATGTTCTGTTATATACTTCCTTTTCTTAAGCCTTTCTATAACTAAAAGCCCTGTAGATAATTCGCTGAAATTATGATTTATAACTTCTGTTTTCATTGGGTTTTTCAGGTTTGAAATAATAACTAAAAACTGAAAATCATCCATGTGCTCTAATCCGGTTTCCGGTAAAATCAAATTAAAGTAAAGCAGATTTAATTTATTAATCCGGTTAATTAACTTGGTAAGGATTATGTTATTGTTGGGTGGCAGGCCTGTTCCTGAAAATAAGTTGTTTATGTTTTTATTTTCTCTTTTAGTAATTAAATGATGCCTGCAAAAGTCATCAATGCTTGCTTGAGGATATTTTTCTACAAATTTTGCCCATTTTGTTACTAAGTCAACTGTTTTATTCAAAATATAATTACATTAATTATGATGCAAATTTAATAAAATAATATCAAAAATGATGTAATATTAAAAAAAGATATATATTTGCATCACAAATAATATTACTTGCACCACAAACAATAACATTCCCCTTATTAAAATGATTGCCAAATTAGAAGGAGTATCTAAAGAATATAAATTGGGAGACCAGAGCATAATGGCTTTAGATAAAACCGATTTAGTTTTAAATCAGGGAGAACTTCTATTAATTATTGGCCCATCAGGTTCGGGCAAAACCACTTTACTTTCTTTATTGGGTTGTGTTATTTATCCCAGCACAGGTAAACTTTGGGTAAACGATACTTATGTAAACGACCTTAACCAAAAGGAACTTGCTTTGTTGAGACTAAATACTATTGGCTTTGTATTTCAAAATTTTAATTTGCTTGCACCGCTTAATGCCGAGCAAAATGTAATGGTGCCTTTAACCTTAAAGGGCATGAACAAAAAAGAAGCCCAGCAAAAGGTTAATGATGCTTTGCATTTAGTGGGCATGGAAGACAGGCGTAAGAATTTACCTAAAGAGTTATCGGGTGGACAGCAGCAACGCATTGCTATTGCACGCGCTTTAGTATCTGAACCTAAATTAATTCTTTGTGATGAGCCTACAGCTTCTTTAGATAAAGACTCAATGGAAGTTATCATGAAGGAATTGCGCTCACTGGCAGATAAAGGTAAAGCAGTGGCTGTAGTAACGCATGACCCTCGTTTGCGCGAATATGCCCACAGAATAGTAGAAGTAAATAACGGAATTGTAACAGAAGTAACTGACAGAACTAAAATAACTAATTAATGAAAACTATAAAAATTACTTTAAGATTAATTGCCGCGCTAATTGTAATTACTTCCTGTGGGGGAGCTAAAAAAGAGAAAGCTGATGAAGCCACAAAGCAGGCTCCTACAGAGGTGAATAAAATTGTAGGCATGGCATCTGTTGAGCCCTTAACCCGCATTATTTCTTTATATTCTGATGTGGGAGGCATTGTAGATAAAATTAACTACGATATTAATTCGGAAGTGAAAGCTAATGATGTAATATTTGAATTGAACACACAAGTTGAAGAAGCTCAATTGGCACAAGCAAAATCAAAATTGGGCACGCAACAAGCTATGATTAATGTGGCAAAGGCACAATTGGCTTCCTTAAAAGTAAAACAAGATAACGCTCAGGTTAATTATAATAGAAATGTTAATCTATTAAAAGCGGGTGCCATAACACAACAGGTTACAGATGATAGCAAGTTTGCTTATGAGTCTTTACAAAATGATGTTTTAGCTTCTGATGCAGGACTAAAGCAACAAGATGCTAAGGTTAGCGAATTGCAGGCAGATATTAATTATTATGAAAGGGTAATTGATAAAAAGAAAATTAAAGCCCCTGCCAATGGTAAAATTCTTTCGGTTGATGTGAGACTTGGAAACAATGTATTAGCTTCTCAATCGGTTGGCGATTTTGCCCCTGATGGACCGCTTATAGCCATTATAGAGGTGGATGAATTATTTGCTACCAAAATTGCCGTTGGTATGAAAGCCTATATACGTCCACAAGGGCAGCTTGATACGCTTGCCACCGGAAAAATTTATTTAACCTCTCCGTATCTCAGAAAGAAAACCCTTTTTTCGGACGATGCTACTAATATGGAAGACAGAAGGGTGAGGGAGGTACGTGTGTTATTAGATAAGAGTGATAAAGTATTAATTGGCAGTAGGGTGGAATGCGCTATTCTTTTAAAATAAACATAGATGCTAAGTACCATAAAAACAGCTTTACTATTTATTAAGTTTGATAAGCCCAAATCTATTGGTGCTTTGGCAGGAACTATTATGTCTGTTTTTTTAATAGGACAGCAATGTGGTATTTTTATTTTTCTTATTAATGCCATGTCAAGCGTTGTAAGAAATAATCCTGAATATGTATGGGTGGTAGATAATAAAACAACCAATGCAAATGCACTTGCTCAATTAGATACAAGAGTAGGCAATGAATTATCAAGCGTGGAGGGAATAGAAAAGGTGTATCCTTTTGTGATGGTGGCAGGTGCAGCCAGATTTACAAATGGAACTTCGGCAGGACTTACTTTGATAGGTGTGCAGGTTCCTGATTTTGCAGGAGGTCCCTGGAATTTATTTGAAGGAAAAAAAGAAGTTATGTTAGAAGACAATGCTATCATTACCGACTATTTTGATAAGAAAGCATTGGGTGGTGTTGCATTAGGCGAGTATTTTGAGATTAACGGTCATAAGGTTTTTAATGCTGGGCTTACAAAAGGAGTAAGGGCTTTTGGCGGTGGGGTTTATTCTTTTACGACTATTGAACGAGCAAGATACTTGGGTAATATGCCCATAAATAAAGCGAGTGCTTTTCTTGTGAAAATAAAAAAATCGGAAAATGAAGCACAGGTAATTTCAAGGATAAACAATAGCATTAACGGTGTAAAGGCATGGAATAGTGATGACTTTGCGAAAGAAACTATATTAACCGTATTAAAAAGTTCGGGCATTGCTATTTCTTTCGGAACATTGATTTTGTTTGCACTTATTGTTGGCTTTGTTATTATCGGCTTAACACTTTACTCGTCCGCTATTGATAGAATAAAAGATTACGGAACTTTAAAAGCTATTGGAGCAACCAATGCTTATATCAGGAATTTAATTATTACACAAGCTTTAATATTTGCTGTAGTTGGCTTTGCCATTGGTACTTTGTTGGTAGAAGGATTTAGAAATGGCTTGGCAAAAGCGGGGACTTTGTTTGATTACCCTTTATGGTTAAGAGGTGTATTCTTTTTGTTAACGTTAATGATTGCCTTATTTGGTAGTTCATTTGCTATTAGAAGAATTAGAAAACTGGAGCCTGCACAAGTATTTAGAGGTTAAAAAAATGAGAATAATGAAACAAATAGTAATATTTTTTCTGTTGGGTTCTATGTTTGTTTACGGACAAAGTAATCAGGCTATGCTATCTTTAAATGATGCTATTCAGAGAGCCTTAGTAAACAGATATGATTTAAAAATACAAAAAACAAGTACAAAGATTACGGAGAAACAACTTAGTGAAGTTGGTACACGTAGTTTACCTCAAATATCTTCTGACCTTGATGTTCGTTATAATAGTCAACTACAAACCAATATACTGCCAGGCAGCATATTAGGACCTCCAAATGCTCCTAATAAGGAAGTTCAATTTGGCACAAAATATAATACGCTTTGGGGTTTAAACTTAAATCAACAACTATTTAATCCTGTAAATCTTTCTGATAGGAAGATTGCAAACATTCAAACCGAATATCAAAAGCAAAATGAAAAGCTAACCGAAATAAATATTAAGCAGGATGTTACCGAAGCTTATTTCACCGCCCTTTTATGGAAAGAAAAAGTAGATTTATCTGCCGAAAATGTGAAACGTGCACAAGAGGTTTATCAGGTTACACAAAATCAATTAAGTAATGCACAAGCTACCCAATACGATGTTCAACGAAATTTAATAGATGTTGAAAACGCTAAGGCAACGGATGAGCAAAACAAAAACAATTATAAATTATCTGTTAATGACCTTCTTTATAAAATATCTGACGACTCTATTAGGAATCCAATACTAACTGATAAAATTACCGATCTTATACAGGCTTTTAGTTTGATACCAAAAGATAATGAAGAAATAAAGAGAACAGAGCTTACTCAGGAAAAAATACAATTAGAGATTTATAAACTGAATATGAAGAAGCAAAGTTTAACATATCTCCCTACACTTTCGGTATATGGTAACTATTCTTTACAATATTTGAATAATGATTTTACACCTTTTACATCAAAAAACTGGTATCCGTTTAACTACTTTGGCGTAAAAGCCAGTATCCCTATTTTTGATGGAGGCTTGAAAGCAAAAACACGTCAAGAATATGAACTCAGGTCTGAGATGTCTAAGTTTAATTACAGCAAACTTAGCAGAGATTTTAAGCAAGAAGTACAAAGCACACAAACAGCTTTAAACAATGCATTGAGTGATTTAACTTACCAGAAAAAGAATTTATCATTAATTGAAGACCTTTATAAGATAGATACCGAACGATTAAAAAATGGAGCTATTAAACAAAGCGATCTTACAACTACTTATTATACCCTGCAACAAACACAAACCAATTACCTTAATTCGGTTTATAATTACTTGGTAGCAGTAGTCAGGTACAAAAAAGCATCAGGAATACTGTAAATTATTGATTTTGTTTAATACAGCCTTTTGTAGGATAAGTAAAATATTTAAAATCTGTTAGCCTTGTTTTCAGCAAATTATAAAGAAATATTTTGTGTTAAAGTTTATATTGTGTTTTGTACTCGTATGCTTTCTATATGAACAGCTTCCATATATGTTTTCATAAACTCTTCGCTTAATTCAACTTGTTTTGCTTTTTTCAAGGCTCTTTCTATTATTTCGCTATATCGACCCGATTGCAAAATAGTTACATTGCTTTCTTTCTTAATGTTTCCTATTTCTTTAACAACTTTCATGCGATTTGATATTAAAGAAATCAGCTCTTCATCTAAGTAGTTTATTTGCTCTCTTAATCTTTCCAGTTTATTTACAAAATTGCTTTCGTTTGAATATGATTTCTTCCATTCAATTTTATCTAACAATTTACTTAATTCATCCGGAGTTATTTGCTGGTTTTTATCCGTTAATGCAGACTCCGGATCAAAATGCGATTCTATCATCAAACCATCATAATCTAAGTCAGTACTTTTTTGTGCCACTGAATATAATCCAATTCTGTTTCCGCAAATGTGAGAAGGATCACAAATAAATGGTAAATCAGGAAACAAGCGTTTCATCTCAATAGGAATTTGCCACATAGGTACATTACGGTATTCCGTATTTCCATAAGATGTAAAGCCTCGGTGAATTAATCCAATATTTGTTATGCCCACTTTTTGCAAACGCTCTACCGCCCCAATCCATAATTTAATATCGGGGTTAACAGGATTTTTTATAAGAACTGTTTGCTTAGTTTCTTTAAGTGCATCAGCAATTTGCTGAACACTGAAAGGGTTGACTGTGGTGCGCGCACCTATCCATAAAACATCAACATCAAAGCTCAACGCATCTTCTACGTGCTTGGCGGTAGCAACTTCAACAGCCGTTTTTAACCCGGCAAGTTGCTTTGCTTTAAGCAGCCAGGCTAGTCCTTTTGTGCCAACGCCCTCAAAGCCACCCGGGTTTGTTCGTGGTTTCCAGATGCCGGCTCGCAGTATATCAACTTTTTTTTGTGCGGCTAACTCAATAGTCGTTTGCAATAATTGTTGTTCACTTTCGGCACTACATGGTCCGGCAATAATTAATCCTTTTTTATAGATTATATTTTTCGGATTATTTTCAAGTGTTGTTTCCATTATCTAATTTTTATGAATGTTATCATCCTTAATTTCTTCCGATTTGTAAGACCCGCCTTTATAAATGCCTAAAGTTTTAAGACTTATTGTTTCTTCTTCAAGAACTTTTAAAGTTTTTTCGAATAAGACTTTATCATTAAACTCAATATCTAAGTGAAACGCATAAGAGTTTTGATTGTTAGGGATTGGAACGCTTTGAATTTTAGTTAAATTCAATCCGCGTTCTTTTATGATTACTAACACATCACTTAATTTACCCGCTGCATTTTTTGTTTGCAGTGTAATGGATGCTTTGTTAGCTCCTTCTTCATAATCAGCTTCTTTGCTAAGAATATAAAACCGGGTAAAGTTTTGTTTTACATCACCAACACTATCATTCAGCACTTCCAAATTATAGATTTTAGCAATTGCCGGTCCGGCAATAACAGCCAAAGTTCCTGAAACATCTTCTGCAACCAGTTTAGCACAAGAAGATGTGTCTTTATATTCTGTTATTGTTACACCTTCGTTTCCGGCCAAAAATATTTGACTTTGCCCCAAAGCCATTGGATGAGAAATAATTTCTTTTATGTTCTCCAATTTAATCCCCGGTTTACCAAGTAATTGAAGTTCTATTGGTAAATAAATCTCACCTATGATTTTTAAATCATAACTCTCAATTAACTGGTAGTTTAATAAAATACTGCCGGCAACTTTATTTTCAATAGCAATTATACCATAATCAGCTTTATTGTTCGCTATTTTATCACATACTTCTTTGAATGAACCGCAAGACAATACAGATACTTCTTGCCCAAAATATTTTTTTGCGGCCAAATCGTGGAATGATGCTACGGAGCCTTGAATGGCAATTAAGTGATTTCTCATATTATAAAATGATAATGTTTAGTTCTTTTAATTCTCCGCTTAATTCATCAGGCCAAATACTACTTTGAACTTCAGCAATGTGTTTTTTCTGAAGCAACAACATTGCTAAACGAGATTGCCCAATTCCACCACCAATTGTGTAGGGTAATTCGCCTTTCAGTAGTTTTGTATGCCAATCAAGTTTTTCTCGTTCAACACTGCCAGTTAACAGTAATTGTTTACGTAACGACTCCGGACTAACACGAATGCCCATTGAAGAAATTTCGAAAGCTCTTTTTAAAACCGGGTTCCACACTACGATATCTCCGTTTAAACCTTTTTTACCTGTGCCGGTTTCTGTAATCCAATCATCATAATCAGGGGCACGACCATCATGTTTTTTTCCATCAGCAAGTTCGGCACCAATGCCAATAATAAACACAGCACCTTTTTGCTTACTAATTTCGTTCTCTCTTTCTTTTGGCGTTAAACCAGGGTATAATTGTTGTAATTCCTCAGAGTGAATGAATGCAATTTCTTGAGGAAGAAATTTTTTCAATTCGGGATATGATGCAGTAATGTACTTTTCTGTTTCAACTATTGTTTGATAAATATCTGTGACAATTTTTTTGAGATAAGATAATTGTCTGTTGCTTTCAAGAATTACTTTTTCCCAATCCCACTGGTCAACATACACACTGTGCACGTCTGATAAATCTTCATCAGGCCGAAGTGCCTTCATATCGGTGTACAATCCTTCTCCGGCTTTAGCTTTTAGTCGCGCAAGTTTTAGCCGTTTCCATTTTGCTAATGAATGAACTATTTCAACTTGAGTGGATGGCAAGTCTTTTACTTTAACCGTAACAGGGTCTTCAATTCCGTTAAGGTCGTCGTTAATGCCACTCCCTTTTGCTACAAGTAAAGGAGCCTCTACCTTAATTAAATTTAATTTCTCACTCAGGCGTAATGAGAATTGCGCTTTCAAACTTGCGATAGCGCTTTCTGTTTGGTACTCGGTTAAAGCCGATTGGTACGTTTTTGTTTTTTTTGCGATTGTTTCCATATGATTTATTTTTTATTAGTTTTTAAAATAAAAAAGCCCTGCGGATTAGGCGGGGCTTTGTTTTATATAAATAAAATGCCATGCCTCAGGGAGGGTAGTTATAAAAATTATAATTAAAATTATTTGTTCTCATTATTGTTCTTTTACCGTTTTAATTCAAAAAAAAGAGCCTTCGTTTCGGAAGGCTCTTTTGTATATTTATTGTACAATAGTCTTCCTGCTTCAATCTTTATAATTGAAGAAACAGAAGTTGCTATTGTTTAATTTTTGCATTTTATTACTTGTTGTGGCTGCAAATGTAATGCAATTTAATTTTAAGTTCCAAATATTTTTTTTCTTTCTCACTAATATAATAGGATTTAGAATTGCTAAAATGCTTGATAAACTCAATATTTAAAAGGGTTTCACACCGTTGTCTGCCGTCCCAAAAAAAAGTGAAAAAATATTTTTTTAGTGGTTAAATAAAAAGTTTAGTTACGTTTGAAATTAATTCATTAGGTTTGTATCCGATTAAAACATGAAAACACAAATTAATTTACATCATCATTTTCATACTGGCCTTCAGGCGAGGTGGAAATAATTTGTAAAAAAATTAAAATATTTCAAAACCCGTCTGAGTAAAACAGACGGGTTTTTTATTTTTATACTCCCTTCGATTACTCAGACACAACAAAAAAGTAAATGAGTAAATTAAAAATTGCAATTCAAAAAAGCGGGAGATTAAGTGAAAAATCATTAGAGCTTCTTAAAGAGTGCGGGATTAAACTATCAAACGGGGAAAGAAAGCTTAAAGCTGAATCGAGCAACTTTCCTATAGAGGTTTTGTTTTTGCGTGATGATGACATACCGCAGTATGTTGAACAAGGTGTAGCCGATATTGGAATTGTAGGTGAGAACGAGGTATGGGAAAAAAATAAAAACGTAAGCGAAATTGAAAAACTGGGGTTTGCCGGTTGTAAACTTTCATTGGCTATTCCTAAAGATGAAAACTATACAGGCTTAAGCTACTTTAATCAAAAAAAAGTGGCCACCAGTTACCCCAAAATCTTACAGAAATTCTTTGATGAAAAAAACATTACTGCAGAAATTGAAGAGATTGGCGGTAGTGTGGAGATTGCACCAGGCATTGGGTTGGCAAATGCCATATTTGATATTGTTAGTACAGGTAGTACACTACTTATGAACGGATTAAAAGAAGTTGAAGTAGTTATAAGAAGCGAAGCAGTTTTAATTGCTGATAAAAACCTGAATCATGAAAAACGAGGCATTTTGGAAAAATTACTTTTCAGGATTAAAGGTGTAAGAAATGCAAAAGAAAACAAATACATTTTGCTTAATGCTCCAAATGAAACCATTTCACAAATAGCTTCTATTTTACCAGGAATGAAATCGCCTACTGTTTTACCCCTAGTAAAAGAAGGATGGAGCAGCCTACACTCAGTTGTAAAAGAAGATGAATTTTGGGACATTATTGACCAACTAAAAAACCTAGGTGCACAAGGCATTCTGGTTATTCCTATTGAAAAAATGATTTTATAAATACAAATTGAAAATGAAAACAATACTATATCCCAATAAAAAAGGTTGGCTTAAGCTTAGACAAAGGCCACGTATTCAAGTGAAAGAATTAAATACTTTGGTTAACCAAGTGTTTGAAAAGATAAATGTTGAAGGCGATAAAGCTGTGTTAAACTATACTAAGCAGTTTGATAAAGTGAATTTAAAATCTTTACAAGTAAATGAAGAAACTATTAAAAGTGCCTCACAATCTATTTCATTAGAATTAAAACAAGCCATAAAACTTGCCAAAAGAAATGTTGAAAAATTTCACCAAGCACAAACCGAACTTTCAAAAAAAATAGAAACCACTGAAGGAGTTGTTTGCTGGCGCGAAAGCAGGCCAATTGAAAAAGTTGGCATTTATATCCCAGGCGGCACAGCCCCTTTGTTTTCTACTGTATTAATGTTAGGTGTTCCGGCAAAAATAGCGGGATGTAAAGAAATTATTTTATGCACGCCGCCAAATGAACGTGGAGAGATATCGCCGGCTATACTATACACAGCAAGCTTAATAGGAATCACAAAAATATTTAGTGTTGGCGGTATACAGGCTATAGCTGCCATGACTTTTGGTACAGAAAGTATAGCTAAAGTTGATAAGGTTTTCGGGCCCGGTAACCAATATGTAACTGCGGCAAAACAAACTGCTCAGAATTTTGGGGTAGCAATAGATTTACCCGCTGGCCCGAGTGAAGTCTTAGTAATTGCCAACAACACCTGCAAGCCGGCCTTTGTTGCTGCCGATTTACTTTCGCAAGCAGAGCACGGAGCAGATAGTCAGGTTATTTTGCTTTCAGATAACAAAACAATTATAGGGGAAGTATTAGTTGAGCTAAAAACACAAGTTGAAAAATTGCCCCGTAAAGAAATTGCAGAAGCTGCTTTAAAAAACAGCAAGGCAATTGTTTTAAAAACAATTATTGATTGTATAGCGTTTAGTAATTTATATGCGCCAGAGCATTTGATTTTAGCAATAGAAGATTCTCAAAGGCTAATCCCTAAAATAAGTAATGCTGGTTCCGTCTTTCTTGGTAATTATAGTTGCGAAAGTGCAGGAGATTATGCCAGTGGTACAAACCACACATTACCAACTAATGGATATGCTCGAAATTATAGTGGTGTTTCGTTAGATAGCTTTGTAAAGAAAATTACTTTTCAGCAACTCAGTAAACAAGGCATTAAAAATATTGGCCCTGCTATAGAAATTATGGCAGAAACGGAACAATTGTTTGCTCATAAAAATGCAGTTACAGTGCGACTTAAAAATTTATAATATGTTTGATTTGACTAAAATAGTTCGCAAAAATATTTTGAATTTAAAGCCCTATTCAAGTGCCAGAGACGAGTTCTCAGGTAAAGACGGTGTGTTTTTAGATGCGAATGAAAACCCATATGGCAAACTAAACCGTTACCCCGACCCTTATCAGAAAGATTTAAAGAAGAAATTGTCTGATTTAAAATCAGTTAAACCAGAAAATATATTTATCGGAAACGGAAGCGATGAAGTAATTGATTTATGCTATAGAATATTTTGTAACCCCGGTAAAGATAAAGCGCTTACTTTTTGTCCAACCTACGGCATGTATGAGGTTTCGGCAAATATTAATGAAGTAGAATTGATAAACCTGCCTTTAGATAAATTTTTTCAAATTAATTTAGAAGCTTTGGACAATGTCTTAATTGATGGAAATATAAAGTTGCTTTTTGTTTGCTCACCTAATAATCCTACAGGTAATGTAATCAATAATATTGATATTGTATTAAGTAAATTTAAAGGCATTGTAGTTGTTGATGAAGCCTATATTGATTTCAGTGATACTGATTCATTTATTGAAAAGATTAACAAGTATCCTAATTTAATTGTAGCTCAAACTTTTAGTAAAGCCTGGGGTTTAGCTTCAGTACGTGTGGGGATAGCTTATGCAAATGAAAAAATAATATCAATTTTAAATAAAGTAAAATCACCTTATAATGTCAGTTCACTTAATCAAAAAGCGGCTATTGATGTTTTGGATAATTATACTACATATAAAAAACAAAAAGACACTATTTTAAAACAAAAAGAAGTTATCGAAAAAGCGTTGAAAAGTATTTCCATTGTTAGAAAAATATATCCATCTGATGCAAATTTTATTTTAGTTGAAGTTGAAGATGCAAATAGAACATATAATAAATTGGTGAGCAAAAAACTAATAACAAGAAACAGAAATAATTTGGTTAACAATTGTATTAGAATTACCGTTGGAAAACCAGCAGAAAACAAACAATTAATAAAAGCTTTAAAAGAAATAAAACTATGAAAAAAATATTATTTATTGACAGAGACGGAACACTG
>Ga0210401_10003726_pt1 | contig 16169 bp, 16 predicted proteins | sample IncBWH32MmetaG_FD_150866 | JGI IMG/M metagenome (GOLD analysis project Ga0210401, IMG submission 150866) | Forest soil microbial communities from Barre Woods Harvard Forest LTER site, Petersham, Massachusetts, United States - Inc-BW-H-32-M | ecosystem: Environmental > Terrestrial > Soil >... | reverse complement strand
GATGGCCAGTTCGCTCCGGTCACGCCATTCCGGAGGAGTCATGTCCGTCCAGCGCATGTGACCCGAGACGAGGTCTTCGCGGGTGTATTGAATCATGCGGAGAAATTCTTCATTGGCTTCGAGAATCGGGCCGTTCAGATTCCACATGCTGATACCGATGACGTTGGCTTCGACCAGTCGGCGGATGCGCGCTTCGCGCTCGTGGAGTTCTCTGGTTCTTTCTGCGACGCGATGGTCGAGCTCCTGCGCGATGCGCTTCTGCTCGATCGAGCGGCGCGCCTCTTGCAGCCCGATCACCGCCTGGTTTGCCGCAACGTCAAGCAGGAGCCTCTCTGTCTCTGTTGGGAAATCCGTCCGCGCGGAACCCGCTATCAAGATCCCCATTTCATTCTGCAACCCAAGGCACCGGTGGGCGATCGACACGTTTCCTTCTCCCACAGGATTTGGGATCAGAAAAGAAGAGGTGGGTGGCTGGCCCGTGAAGCAAGGGCTGAGGAGCCGACCAAGCTCGTCCGGCCGGACCTGCAAATTTCGGCGGAACTGAGCGACCTGGAACATCTCGATGGGCGTGCCGTCAAGGGAATCAATCACCCGGAGATAGGCAAAATCCACGCGCAGCATGCCTACCAGCGCATCGAGCAGCGTCCGGCCAATCTGCGATGGCTCATGGCCACTCCAGATGGCGGGCAGGGCCAAAATGCTGACTAAATCATTGATACAAGCCCTGAGCCGCTTTACTTCGTCGGTTGTGTGCTCCGTCTCCAATTCCTTGGTCCAATGGCTACGCTCCCGATGCACGCTGCGCGGCGCGACGCCCCCGCAACTGCCGTAGGAACTCATCCGGCGGAACGAAGAATGAATTCTCCTGGAGAATTCCTCCAACGATGATCATTGGGTGCGTGCGCATAATGTCGATAACGATGTTCCCGCCAAACTTGGCGAGGTCGTACGTTCATATGACTGGGTCTTTATAGCGTGGCAAGATGTAGTTCAAGCGTGTTTCGTACTCGACGAGATCATCAACTCCCGGAAAATCTTCCAGAGCCCATTCCATGTGGGCAACCAGCCGAGTCAGCGCGAAGCCTTGCTGGGCGCCGCCTTCGAGCACCTCTTGAATCAAAGCGAGCATCCTGTCCTCATCGAAATGGCCGTCGCGCAGGTAGGCATCACCCCAATTTCGCAGCTCGAAGCGGCCGGTATGTTCTGCAGCGGCGACATCGATTCCCGCAGACCTCAGCCGTTGTAAATGGTTCTCACGCAACTTCGGATCGACAATATGGAAGGCCTTCTCGCCACGGTCAAAACCTTCCTGGATAAACGGAAGCAGCACGCGATACTCCTCGTCAGGACTGTGAAAGAAGGCGCAGACGTGCCGTTTTGCGCCGAGGACAGAGCCGGCGAGCCGAATGGGTTGGTCGGTTTCAGAGGAAGCTTCTCCACGAACATTGAAACGATCATTGGCTGAATCCATGGCATTCTCCTTTCATCAGATCGAGCTTGGGGTTGATAGCTATGACGGGATTTGCCGCGACTCGGTGCTCGGGCACTAGTGGTGGAAGAGAGCGACGGAAGGAACCGGCCACTGGGTCGAGACTCCACGGGACATCATACACCCGCTAGTGAACAGCAGGGCTTTCGCTACGAGAGGTAATAACTCACGAACGGTCGGCAAACCGGACGTAATCCGTTTCATCCGTCAGTCGGCCCGCTGTTCCCTCGCCGCCTCCAATTTCCGATCCCGGTCGGCCTGAATCTCCTGCTGCGCTACTCGGACGGATGTGGTGGTTGTAATGACCGCATTGCGCTGGCTGTTGCCGATGACATGGCCGTAGATTCCGAGAGTGATACGGATATCGCTATGTCGGAGCTGATCACGAACGACGGTGATTGGAGTCCCGCTTTCGATTAACTCAGACGCGACAGGGTGGCAGACCTTCAAGGATTCAAGCAGTGGCGTTGGTGAGATCTTCCGTGACAGAAAACCTACCGTCATACTCCCAGCCGGTCACTCGCATATTTAGCTAGACCCAGAACGAGATTGCGCGTAAAAAGGGCTTATGAACGATGTTTTCCCATCGCATTCATCCAACTTGTCGACCTCAATTGGGGACAAGCCTCATTTTGGGGACAAGCGAGATGAAAAAACCCGCCTTTTACAAGGATTTGGTAGGGGCGGTGGGGATCGAACCCACGACCTTTCTACGTCTTTCTACGCTTTTTCTACAGCCATCAAGGGGTCAGATTTCCCATCGTTATTGGCAAACGGGTTTTAGAGTAAAGTTACCTTGCAAATAAGAGGGTTAGGTTTTACCATCATTCGTGGATTTTCCGTATGTACCCGAGGCAGAATCCAACCTTCTTGGGCACTAAGTAGCACAGACACTCCTGCCTACCCTGAGTCTCGAAGGGTCTGTGTCCCCGCATGCCCAAGTGGCGCTGATGTGTCTATCCAATCGCAGCGCCCGCCTTCACGAACTACTTGCTTCGTACGCTAGATAGCATATAGTCGCTCCCAATACCACGCGTCGCCGTAGTCAAGACCGTAAGGCTTAACTCCTCGCTCGTCCTGATGCTGCGCGACCTCTGGTCGGCCAAGTCGGTTATCCCAATCGAACGTTCCACGAATTTCAACTAGGAGAGAATCTTGATGAATGCGAAGAAACTCGCGTCGATCCTCGGAATCACCCTGCTCACAGCCGTCGCTGGCCTGGCGCAGGATAAACCCGGGAACATCGCCGCTCTGGAATTTCAAACACCGAAGAATGGCATGGTGAAGCAGTACGAAGAAGGCCGCAAACAAAAAGCGGAATGGCACAAACAACAGAAAGACACGCAACCTCTCTACGTCTGGGAAATCGTCAGCGGCGAGCACACCGGCACGTACATCGTCGGCAGATTGGATCAGCACTGGGCCGATTTCGACAAACCCTCTGTTCCCGAGCAAGCTGACATTGACGAATACAACAAGGTCATCGGCGCGGCGGTGCAATCCGTGGTCACCCAGTACTACGCGGTGATGCCCAAGTCCAGCAACCCGGGCGACACGAAACCCACCTACAAATACAGCGAAATCATCACTTATCACGTGCGTGCCGGCAAAGAAACGGAGTTCACCGCCGCCGTCGTCCGAGCCAACGAAGCCATCCAGAAAACAAAATGGCCCACCAGCTACATTTGGCTCTCTTTAGTCAACGGCGGCCCCGGTGGCACCTACGTCTTGGTCATCCCCCACAACAGCTGGGCCGACTTCGAGGAAAAACCCGACATGAAGCCTTTCCGCCAAATGCTAACGGATGCCTTCGGTGGCGAGGAAGCCGACTCTCTAATGAAGCGCTTCGACGCGTCCATCGAAAGCACAACCTCGGAAATCGACAAGTTCCGCGCCGACCTGAGCTACCTTCCCAACAAATAAGCTCAACAATACGCCCAACAAATAAGTTCTGCATGTCACCGGTTCGCCGCGCAACAAGCGCGGCGAACCCTGAATGTAGGCGCCGGGCTTCAGCCCGGCGAGCAACTCGACAACTCGTAAAGCGAGCATCGAACAACAGCCCCCTCGGCACGCAAGTCCTGAGCAACTCCAGCAAAGAATTGTGGGAACCGGTTTGATCCTCCTCACCTAGCGGGCTGCGGAAAAGGGCGCGTTTGTCATCCCGAACCCGTGTTGTTTGCGGGTGAGGGATCTGCTGTTCGCAAGAAAGCCAAGGAAAAAGCAGATTCCTCACCCCGTTCAGAAACCAAACGGGGTTCGGAATGACATATTTCGAGTTTTTCCGCAGCCTGCTAGGCCATCGTCGTCACCCTCGTCCCGAAAATGGTAGACTTCTCCCGCATAAACCCTTGGAAAACTCCAATTCTCTGACGCGAGGTTCCCTCATGCGCAAACGCTGCGACGCTGCTTATGGGCTCTTGATCTGCATGGCGCTGTTGTACGCCCCCGTTGGCAATGCACAGTCCACCACCAAAAAGAAAGTCACCAGTCAAGCCGACCTCCCACGATTCAGCTATCCAGTTTCGGGTTCCGCTTCGGATCTCCTTCAAGCCGACGACGCCACCTTCAACGCCTTCGCTGCCAAAGTCCAAACCGATCTCGACTCCATCTTTCGCGACTACGACATCGCCGATAAGGCTACTCTGCGCACACTGCTTGGGGCCAAGCTCGACCTCCAGGAACTCGCCGGCTACTATCCGTCCGCGCTGAAGACCATCGACGCCCTCCGCGACCTGGGGGAAAAGCCTGCCGCCAAGCTAACCACCGGCCTATTCGCCCGTGCGCGCATCCAGGCGGCCATCGACACCCAAAGCACCAGCGGCACGGCTTACGAACAAGCCTTCAGTAAGCATTACAAGGAAGCGATCGACCCACTGCCGTGGGACGTTGTGCAGGACACCATCAAGGCTTCCTATGCCGGCGCGCGTGTCTTCACCAAGGGCGTGGCCATCGGCCAGGTGAAGACGGATCTGGATCCCGCTGTCCAGAAATCCGGCGCGCTCGATAATTCCGAGGCCTGGGACCTGGTTTCCACCCGCAATCTGATCCGTTCCGCCATCCCCTTGGGACCCGCACGCGCCGAGGTCCTGAAGCAATACATCGCGCTCCACAATGTCGTGAAACCCGATATCTGGGCGGCCCGCGAAGTCACTCTCTCGAAAGACCAAAAGCTCACGCCGGTCCTGGTGGCCATCTGGGACTCCGGCATCGACGTGTCCCTGTTCCCCGATCAGCTTTTCACCGACCCCAAGCCGACAGCCAGCGGAACGCATGGGCTGGCCTTTGACGATCAGGGCGGCCCATCGACGACGTGGCTCTATCCGTTGACCGCGGAACAGCAAAAGGAATACCCCGATTTTCGTGGCCAAATCAAAGGATTTCTCGACCTCCAGAATGGAATCGCCTCTTCCGATGCGGAAGCGGTGCAAAAGAAGTTCACTACGCTATCCCCGGACCAATTGCACCAGATGTTCGAGTCAGATAAGGTCGTCGGTTTCTACATCCACGGCACCCATTGCGCAGGCATCGCCGTGCGTGGGAATCCTGCCGCGCGCCTGGTTGTCGCGCGCTTCAACGATCAGTTGCCCGACCTTCCGTTCCCTCCGACCGCCGAATGGGCACATCAGCTCGGTGCGGCCTTTCAGCAGATGTCCGACTATTTCCGTACGCGCAATGTTCGCGTGGTCAATATGAGCTGGGGCGATGATCCCGGGGAGTTCGAGACCTGGCTGTCCAAAACGGGCGGTGGCGCAGACCCCGCCGAGCGGAAAAAGCGCGCCGCGGAACTGTACGCCATCTGGAAAGCCAATGTCGAAAATGCAATCAAGGGCGCCCCAAATACACTGTTTGTCACGGCCGCGGGAAACAGCGACTCCAATGCGGGGTTTATCGAAGATGTTCCGGCCTCCCTGCATCTGCCAAACCTCATCGCCGTTGGCGCCGTAAACCAAGCCGGCGACGAAACATCGTTCACCAGCTACGGCGACACGGTCGTGGTCGATGCCGATGGCTACAACGTCGAGAGCTTCGTTCCCGGCGGCGCCAGGCTGCAGCTCTCCGGGACGTCGATGGCATCGCCCAACGTTGTCAATCTCGCTGCCAAGCTCTTCGCGCTTGATCCTTCGCTCACCCCACAACAGGTGATTGCGCTGATCAAGCAAGGCGCTACCACCAGCGAAGACGGCCGCCGCCACCTGATCGACGAAAAACGTTCGGTGGCGCTGCTGCAGGCTCAAAGCAAGAGGTAACTGGCGCGCCTGTCGTAGGTGCGTTGTGTGGCGCGACCGATCGAGGTCGAGCGGAGCTGCCGGGCTGAAGCCCGGCGCCTACGTGGCCCAAAACGGGAATCCTATAATTACCTTGACATTAGTTTACCTTTGTGGTATCATTGCCACGAAATATCAAGGGAGGCATGCAAGAGTTCGAGCCGCGCCAATGGATCAGATAAGGCCCCTAACTCCTTAAGAATCAAGTCACTGCGCCATTCCGAACAACAACTCCTCTAGAATCAAATCACTGCACAAAAACAGGGGGGGTGGACTCGGCAACTCGACGAACGGCGCGACTGAACAGTTGCGGAAAATCTGTTTCTTTACGAGGTCGGGGCTTCAGCCCCGACACAGGGCAAACCTATCAAGGGGCTTGAGTCCCTGAAGCTGCTTTCCAGGCTTTCCGCAGCCTGCTCGGTCTGGCCCTCCGGTTGGTCAGTCTTGCGACGCTTTATATGTTGGGGCTGCGAATAAAGAGGAAAACCCGGGAGCGAAAGCTCCCGGGTCTTAGAAATGAAGGAATACTCTCGATGAAAGAGATTTAGAGCTTCAAATAAAGGAGGAAGCCCAGCGCAAAGGTGAACAGCGTGAGCGTTTCCACGAACACCAAACCGAGAATCATCGCCGCGCGGACGCCGCCTGCCGCTCCCGGATTGCGCGCGATACCTTCGCACGCCGCCGCTGCGATTCGTCCCTGACCGAGCCCGCCGCCAAACGCCGCGACCGCCACGCCGAAGCCGACCGCGATTACCAGCGTCGTCGTGTTAATTGCCCCCTTTTCGGCCGGAGCACTACCCTGCGCGAACGCCGCTGGCGCGATCAACATCACCGCCAGCAGCACCATGCAAACTACCGCTGCTTTCTTCATGTATTGCCTCCTCTTGAATTGCCGCCAGGAGGTGGTTCCCGGACACCGTGCAGCCGGGCTCACACTGGAACGGCTGATACAAACTCGATTAGTGCTCGTCCGCCGTCGCTAGACCGATATAAACCGCAGGCAGAATCGTGAAGACGTACGCCTGAACTACGGAAACGAAAATGTGCAGGGCGATGAAGGCGATCGGGATCAACGCGGGAAGTACGCCCAGCACTAAGCCAATCGCCGGATGCTTCGTCCAACCCCATAACGCTGGCGCGGCGAAGAGGCCAAGGAAGAGGGCATAGATCAGATCGCTGGCGAAAATGTTGGCCCAGAGACGGACCGTCAAAGACAGCAGCCGCGCGCATGTGCTGATGATTTCCACCGGAAACAGCAGAAGCGCGAGAAACCAAGAGCCTGTGTCCTTCGGAGATCCCGCAAACATCAACAGATAGTGACCAAGCCCATGATGGCGAATCCCCTGCCAGTTGAAATAGCAGAACACGATGATAGCGCACGCCAACGGAACGCTTACTTCCGCCGTCGGCGAACTGAATCCGGGGAAAACTCCAAACAGGTTGGCCAGCAGGACGAAAAGCGAAATAGTTCCCACCAGCGGTACGTAGTTTCGCCAGTCGTGCCCGGCATTCTCCGACAAAATGTCGCTGATTCCGAATCCCTCTTTGTTCGTCAGCAGGAGTTCCGCAACTTGCTGCGCCGCCCCCGGCCTCTCGACCGACAGCCGCGATCGAACCAACAACGCCAGCAAAGTGCCTGCAACAAGGACCAACAACCCCATGCAAACGTGCTCGGGGATGGGCATGTTCGGATGGTTAGGCTGGATGTGCAGCGCCGCGAGCAGCGCCCGCGCAATGCCCCCGAGGAAGTGATTGACGACCTGGCTGATCCAGCTTACGTGTTGTTCCATAAATCCTATTTTAAGCCTCGCTCGGCTTGGGTTTCGCTCTTGATCTCCACCGGGTGCCACACTTCGTACACACTGGCCGCGATTGCGGCGGCTCCTAAAGCCAACAAACCAAGCACCATGCTCACGAGGGGAATACCAAGAAGCTTAAAAATAACATACACGATGAATGCTATCAACCCGTAGCGGAACAGCGCGCGGAAGTAGGTTCCTACCGGGACGTGGGTCTTTGTAGCACCGGCTTGGGCGTTCGCTGCTTCGACCAACGCGTCCATGCCGCGCCGCAACCAGCGGAAATTGAGCCAGGCGAGAATGGCGCCGATGAGCAGGCCAGCAGCCCAGATCCAGCGGTAGGAAAGGCCTGTGGCGAGGGCGGCAACGGCGCCGATTGCCAGCGTCAGCCAGGCGATGCGGCGTTCCGTTGCCAGACCGGTTTCGCTGTCTGGGACCGTGGTCGAAATAGGCTGAGGGTCGGTGCTCACGGGTCAATTCCAATTCAAGGGTCCAGTTCAAAGGTCCAATTTAATCAGGTCCAATTTAATCAGGCTGGGTTCAACCGAGACGCCGGAGTACTTCTTTCAGTCCGGCGGCGAACCCGACACCGCCGAGCAACAGGGTGAACACGACTTTCGTGTGCAACCAGTGGTCGAGAAAAAATCCGAGCAAGCCGCCGAGAACTACCGCGCCAACGATGGTAAATGGCAGCTCCATGGCCAGAGCCGTGTTGGTCAAGTATTTTTTTGCTTTCGGAGCGTCGGGTGGAGATGATTTCGATTCGTTGGGTTGCTGGTTCAATGACTATGCTCCGTGGTTCAAGTGTCTACGGACTGTAGTCTAAACCCCGCCCTCTCGGAGAGGGCGGCTACAGGGTGCGGTGCTGAACAACTAGTGCCGTACCAACCCGATCAGTCATACACAAACACGAGTAGTCGTACGAGATGCAGTCTGAGTCTATGGCGCCGCTATTTTTCGAACAGTAGTTCGCCGGCGCGTTGCGTGGCTTTTACCACCGCTTTGATCAGCGTTACGCGCAACTTCCCTTCCTCGAGCTCGAGGATGCCATCGATGGTGCAGCCGGCTGGCGTCGTGACTGCGTCTTTCAGAAGTGCCGGATGGTCGCCTGTTTCCAGCACGACGCTGGCGGCGCCCTTCATGGTTTGCGCGGCTAGTAATGTAGACACATCGCGGGGCAAGCCAACTTTCACTCCAGCTTCCGCAAGCGACTCCAAGATGATGTATACAAACGCGGGCCCGCTGGCGGAGAGACCCGTTACACCGTCCATGTGTTTCTCGTCTACGACCACGGTGCGACCCACGGCGTCGAACATCGCGCGCGCCACGTCCAGATGTGTGTCGCTGGTGTGCGAGCCGCGACAAATTCCAGTCATGCCACAACCCACCGTCGAAGGCGTATTCGGCATCGCGCGAATCACCGGCACTTTGGCGCCCGCGTGCTGTTCGATGTAGCTGGTAGGGACGGAGGCGGCGACGGAGATCACCAGCGTTTTCTCGTTCAACTCCGGCGCGATTTCTTTCAGGACGTCGCCGACGACCTGCGGCTTGACGCCCAGCAGCACGATGTCTGCGCCGTGCACCGCGTTGCGATTGTCGGTGGTAACTTTGACGCCTAGTTCCTTCGCGAGCGTGGCCGCTTTCTCCGCGTGCTTCACCGTCGCGGTTACGTGCTTCGGCGCAAAGAGGCTTTGCTTCAGATAGGCTCGCAGCAGGATGCCGCCTAGTTTTCCTGTGCCTAGGACTGCTAATTTTTTGTCGGAGAGCTTCTGGGTCATGGTGCAGACATTGTTGACGGGTTCGGCTATCTGGTCAATGTCAGAATCGCCGAGCCCACGCCGCCTCGCTCGAATTTCGGTTCGAAGCTATTGATCCTAGTAGCACCTCGCAAAACGTGTCGAAGCCCGCGTACCGCCGGGATGGCAATATAGGATATCGGCCATGCCTTCCCCTTCGTATCGCGGCGGTTCGAAGACTGCTCCAGCCGAGCGGACAAGTTCGGGCTTCGCTTCCGTGCTGCGGAACACGATTGGGTTCTGCCTTGAGTGGGGCATCGAAATTTTGGTGCGCACAACCGGGAAGCGTGTGCCTAAGACGGACGCGCCGTGGCTGAATTGCTTCCTGGGCCAGCCAGGGCGAATCGGCACCGGGATTTACGAGCGCATCGCCGCTGAGGCAGGGCTTCGCATCGACGTGCCTGGAGACGCCGGCCTGATTCCCGATTTCGCTGCGCTGCGCGGGCCCTCGTTCAATCCGTACGCCGTGCGCCCGGAGATTCGTGATTTCTACGAGCATTCCGCGCAATACCAACTGGAAGTATGGAGTGAGGTTTCCCTGACGGGGCGCTTCTTTCTGTGGCTGCTGGTGGAATTCATCAGCCGTCGTATGGATCAATTGAACTTTCCGATTTCGGCGCTTGAAGTGGCGAAGGGCATGAGCAGCGAGGTGATCCAGCTTCTGGAGCCCGGCTCGGGGCGCCTGATAGCTACGGGATGGTTGCGCCGGCTGAAATCGTCGGGAAGTGTGATCTACGCGGGTTTGTATTCAACGGTGTCAATTCCGGGCGAAGAAAATCTCTGTGTGAAGGTGACGTTTCCGTGCCGGGGCAGCGCGAATGTTTATCTGCGTCCCGTCGCGCATCCGGATGGATCGTTCGGACTGGATTCTTCGGGATCGGGATTTGGCCGGTCGGGATTTTATCGGCTCGTAGATGGCGGTCCAGATCATTGGCGCGTGAGAAATTTCACGACGCTACACGAACTCTTTCACGTTTATGTCGACAGCGAAGCAGTGCTCCGCGTCGATCACACCGTCTCTTTTCTCGGCATCACAATCATCCGCTTGCACTACAAGATGCTGCCCTCCGCTGCGGCCCAAAAGCGCGAAGGCGTCAAGAACGCAAGGATTCCAGTTAATCAGCCGGTGTGAATGGACGCGGCTAATCGTGGCGGGCGCCGTGCAACACATGGACCGCGTGCGGCAGCAGGTGTGCGACCGCTTCGAGCGACTCTACCGCGCCTTGCGGACTCCCGGGGAGATTGAGAATCAAGGTCTTGTGTCGGGTACCAGCGATGGCCCGCGACAGGACCGCCGTCGGCGTTTTCTCGAGGCCTTTGCGGCGCATCTCTTCGCCGATGCCGGGAATCACGCGGTCTACGATCGCTTGCGTCGCTTCCGGCGTGTTGTCGCGTGGACCGATTCCGGTGCCGCCGGTCGTGGCGATTAAGTCTACACGGCCGGAGTCGGCTAGTTCGCGGAGTTGCTGGCGAATGTCGGCGGGATCATCCGCGACGTGCAGGGCGGCGATGACTTCCCAGCCGAGGCCGCGGCAGAATGCTACGACTGCGGGACCGGACAGATCCTCGCGCTCGCCTTTCGCTACGGAATCGCTGATCGTGAGGACCGCCACTCGCATTGTGGCGGTTACTGCGTTTCGACCGTGGTATTTTCGCGGCTGGCTTCGTCCATCAGGCGCATCGCTTCCATAAGCAGACCGGTGGTGTTGCGCGTGGTCGTGGTGCGCGTCGAAGCATTGGCAGCGTTGAAATCGATTTCAAAGTCACCTTCGGCCCACAAAATCACCTTGTAAACCGCGTCGTCGCCTTCAATGTTTCCGATTTTGGCGTCGCGACATTGCCCACTGGCGAAATAGAGCTCGCCTTGCTCGCCGCCCTTTCGCACTTTCAGGCGGCACGATTTTTGTCCCATTTCGAGCGATTGCAGCAGGTCGGTCATGTTCATCTCTTCGAGGCGGCCCTGGATCACGCCGGGACGGGAGGCGCTCTTCTGGAGCTTCTCCAGGTGCAGGCGGTCGACAACCTTCTTGGTGACGCGCACGAGATCCTTGATCAGGAACGGCTTGGTGATGAACTCCTCGACGCCGTCCACCAGCGGGCGCAGCCGTTCTTCGATATCGGCGCGGCCGGCCATGAATAGAAACGGGATGTGGCGCGTTTTGTCGCGGCCGCGGAGCTTCTCGAAGAGCTGGCGACCGTCGAGGCCTGGCATTTTATAATCGCAGAGAATTACATCGGGAGGCTCGTCGATTACCTTCAACAGCGCGTCGGCACCGTCCGCGGCAATTACGACCTCGCAAACAGGCTCCAGCCCTTTTTCGATGAGATCCCGCACCAAAGGATTATCATCCACCAGGAGGAGGGTGACGCTCTTTCCGCTGGCGGCCGCTGCGGTCATCGAGAACGGCTCCGCCGCCGCGCAGAGGCGTTGGTCCGGCCGCTCTCTAAGCGCGACTTTGCTTCACGCTGAAAGTCGCCGCTCTTTCCGCCGGTCTTGGTTAGCAGGCAGATGTCCGTAATCTCCATCCCTTTGTCGAGGGCTTTGCACATGTCGTAGACCGTGAGGGCTGCGGCAGTAACGGCGACCAACGCTTCCATTTCAACGCCAGTCTGGGCGGTCGCCACAACTGTAGAGCGAAGTTCCACGCCATTCTGGCACAGGCGTGCGGTCACATCAATGTGAGTGAGCGGGAGTGGATGACAAAGAGGTATCCACTCGGCGGTGCGTTTGGCGGCGGCGATGCCGGCGATGCGGGCGACCTCTAACGGGCTGCCTTTGGGGTTTTTCAGGCGGCGGACGGCGGATACTACGCTTGGCTTCATTTTTACGAAGCCTTGGGCTATGGCGGTGCGGGTGGTGACTTGCTTTGTTGAGACGTCCACCATTTGAACCTGGCCCTTTTTTCCGTAGTGGGAGAGTTTGGGCATGGTTTAGTTTACTTGGACGGAGGGGATCGGAGAAAAGAAGGGATTGACGCAGAGGGCACGGCGGTCGGAGCGCCCTTCGAGGCTCAGGGTAAACAGAGGACACGGAGAGATCCAGGTCATATCACGTCCTTGCGCAGGAGGATCGAAACAGTTTCGCCTGCGGGAATTTCTTCGCGATCAGCGGGAACTACCAGGAAGCAGTTGGCGCGGGCGAGCGCGGCCACGTCACCTGAGCCCTGCCAGGTTAGAGGTTTAACCTCTGGAGTGGACCCTTGCCATTCGACGCGGGCGGGTAGGAAATGTGCCAGGCCCGGTTTTTCTTTCAGGGCTACCCCCAGCTGTGCCTGGACTAACGGCAACGGGCGGGCTTCCGCGCCGTTCAGCAAATCGATGGCGGGGGTGACAAAGAGCTCGAACGTGACCATCGTCGAGACGGGATTTCCCGGGAGGCCAAAGATGAAAGTGTCACGGCAGCGCCCGAACACCGCAGGTTTTCCGGGCCGGATAGCCACCGCATCAAAATAAAATTCTGCCTTCAGATCCTTCAGCACCATTTCGACTAGATCATACTTCCCCATCGAGACGCCGCCGGACATCACCAGCACATCTTCTCGGAGGCCGCGCTCGATTTTGGCGCGTAGAACGTCCACGCGATCGGGAGCGTTTCCCAGCAGGACCGGCTCACCGCCGGCGAGTTTGGTTTGCGCGGAGAGAGAGACACTGTTGCTGTTGCGAATCTGGAATGGGCCGGGCTTCTGGTCGACCAGGACGACCTCGTCGCCGGTGGAGAGGATGGCGACGCGGGGCTTCGCGGCGCAGAGCAATTCGGTCTGGCCTACCTGCGCTGCTAATGCGACTTCCGCGTACCCGAGGCGGGTGCCCGGCGTCAGGATGGCTTGGTTGGCTTGCGCTTCGCTGCCGCGAGGGACGATGTTCTGGCCGGGCCGAGGGTCACGGTCGAAGCGTACCTTGTCGCCTTCGCGTTGGGTGTGCTCGATCATGACGACGGCGTCGGCACCTGCCGGGACCGCGGCGCCGGTCATGATTTGCACGCAGTTCCAGCGCGCTAGTGGAGCGGTGACGGTGTCGCCCGCTTTGATCTCGGCGGTGCAGCGGAGGTCGGCGCCTTGGGGGGCGTCTGCTGCGCGGACCGCGTAGCCATCGCGGGTGGAGCGATCGAAGGGTGGATACTCGCGGTCGGTTTTAATTTGTTGGGCTAGGACGAAGCCCAGGGCTTCCCAGAGGTTTACGACCGTTGTCGACCGGGGGCCTTTTTTCTTGGCGATTTGATCGATTACGGTTTGGCGGGCTTGCTCGTAGGTGAGCATGGTGGTTGGTTATGTCCTGCGCTGTTTTCATCTTGCGGACTTGGGGCGCACCCTTCGAAACTCAGGATGAAGCAGTGCTGCGCCCCTACAAGTGAAATCTAAAGGCGCCCGCTTCCCTTCGAGGCTCAGGGTAACAGAAAGCGGGCGCTACAAATTCGGCGACGCTTTCTGCTAGAGCCAGCGGGCGAATAGTGTGCCTTCCGGGACGATGGTTGCGTCGCGCTCTGGGCCGGTGGAGATCATGCCGATCTCGACTCGTAAAAATTCACTGATGAAACGCAGGTAATCGACCGCAGCCTTGGGCAATTTGCTGGCATCCTTTTCGCCGTAGGTGGGTTGGCACCAGCCGGGTAGCGATTTATATTCGGGTTTGACATGCTCGTATTCTTCGGAGAGAGCGGGCATTTCATGGAGCGCCGTGCCCTTGTACTTGTATCCGATGCAGACCTGAATTTCGCGTTGGGTATCGAAGACGTCGAGTTTGGTCACCACCAGCGAATCGATGCCGTTGATCATTTTTGAGTAGCGCAGCATGGCAAGGTCGAGCCAGCCGCAGCGCCGGGGACGCCCGGTTACCGCGCCGAATTCCTTCCCACGCTCGCGGACTTCCTGCGCCTCGAGATCGGGCATCTCGGTCGGGAACGGTCCGCCGCCGACGCGCGTGGTATACGCTTTGGAGATGCCGAGCACGTTTTTGATCTTGGTCGGAGGAACGCCGACGCCCACGGTGGCACCGCCGGAGATGGCGCTCGACGACGTCACATACGGGTAGGTGCCGTGGTCGATGTCCAGCATGGTGCCCTGGGCGCCTTCGAAGAGCACGGATTTACCGTGATCGAGCGCATGGTTGATGAGTTCCGCGGTGTCGCAGATATATTCGCGAATCTTTTCGCCCTGGCGCAGCGTTTGTTCCACTTCATGAGAGAAATCGATGTCCGCGCCGTACGCGCCCTTGGCCAAGCGGTTTTTCTCCGCCACGACGCGGGCGGCTTTTTCGCGGAACAGTGCGGGTTCGAGGAGGTCGCAGGTGCGCAGGCCGCGGCGCGCCATTTTGTCCTCGTAGGCGGGGCCGATGCCACGGGATGTCGTTCCGATTTTGTTGGCGCCGCGGGCGGTTTCGGCGGCTTTGTCGAGTTCGCGATGGTAGGGAAAAATCAAGTGCGCGCGATTGCTGATGTGCAGGCGACCCTTTACTTCGATGCCAGCCTTCGCGAGGGTTTCGATTTCGGCGACGAGCGCGCCCGGATCGATGACCACGCCGGTGCCGATCACGGCATGCTGCTGTGGACGCAAGATGCCGCAGGGGATCAGTTGCAGGACGTATTTATCCTTGCCGATGATCACGGTGTGGCCGGCATTGTGTCCGCCGGCAACGCGCGCGATGTAGTCGAAAGAGCCGGCGAGGTAGTCCACCACCTTCCCTTTGCCTTCGTCACCCCACTGCGCGCCTACGACCACTACCGATTTCATTCGCACGCTCTCCTTGACCGCACTTATCCGAGCACTTTGCACGGCGTGTGACTGCTGTTGGGAATAACCTGCTACGAGAATACTTCTAATCGTAAGCTGAGGCGATTTGCAACGCAAGGTGCAGTCCCGACATGCCAAATACCAACAGCGTAAGCCAAGCGTTGAGCCTACTCCGTGGCGGATCTTAGTTCCTTGTAGCGGAAGCAATCTACCATGTGATCGTTCACTAAGCCGGTGGCTTGCATCAGGGCGTAGCAGATTGTGGAGCCTACGAAGCGAAAGCCGCGTTTTTGCAGGTCTTTGCTGAGGACGTCGGATTGGGTGGTGCGGGCTGGCAATTTATTGTGGGACTTCAGCGCGTTTTGTTTTGGCTTGCCGCCGACGAATTGCCAGATGTAGTTGTCGAAAGAACCGAATTCTTTTTGCACTTCGAGGAGAGCGCGGGCGTTGGTGATGGTTGCGTCGATTTTCAGGCGGTTGCGGATGATGCCGGGGTCGGCCAGGAGTGCTTTCTTTTTCCGGGCGTCGTAACGCGCGATTCTTTCGGGATCGAAGTTGGCGAAGACTTCGCGGTAGCGGGCGCGCTTTTTCAGGACAGTGTCCCAACTTAGTCCGGCTTGGGCGCCCTCGAGGGTCAGGAACTCGAACCAGATGTGGTCGTTGTGAACCGGGACGCCCCATTCTTCGTCGTGGTAGGGGATGTTGAGTTCGGTGGTGGCCCAGCGGCAGCGAGCGATTTTTGGTGACGGCTCCGTCATCTGGGCGTTGTCTCCACGGTTGAAGAAGAGCGCCCGCTTCCCTTCGAGGCTCAGGGTAAACAGAAAGCGGCCGCTACAACTGCGGGAAATTGTAACGCTTGTTGCTTATTGGCGGGTCGAATGAATCATCAAGGTGTTTCCGCCTAGCAGGACAGGGTCGGAGGCCAGCTCTTCGGTCCAGCGGTCTTTTCGACGGGGCGCGCTTGTTAGCTTTGCCAGCAACTTGATCAGCGCCACGATTGGCCAGTAGAGCCATTGATTGGCTTTCTTGCGATCGCGGTAGACGCCCTGAATCGCGAAGCCGTTTTTCTCGAGATAGTAGCGAAGTTCGCT
>Ga0210401_10003725_pt1 | contig 16171 bp, 12 predicted proteins | sample IncBWH32MmetaG_FD_150866 | JGI IMG/M metagenome (GOLD analysis project Ga0210401, IMG submission 150866) | Forest soil microbial communities from Barre Woods Harvard Forest LTER site, Petersham, Massachusetts, United States - Inc-BW-H-32-M | ecosystem: Environmental > Terrestrial > Soil >... | reverse complement strand
GCACCTCTCAAGGGAACTGTGTATTTCTCTTAAATAAATTCTGGTATGTGCTTCCAATTCCTGTAGAATCCCTCCTTATTTGCGTACTAGTAGTTCTAAGACCCTGGTTCCACGTTCATCCATACCCACGTACCATATGAAAAGGAATGGCTTGCAATCTAAACTGATCCTGCCTCCTATGGGCGGCGAATTGCATCTAAATGAATGCGTGAAGAGGGGGCCATCCTAGTGAAGGTCAGTAAGGCATTCAGCGAACGAAAAGCTCGAAAGTGGTTGTGGTTTGCCCTTGGTGCTTTCGTAGCCTTGCAAATCTACTTTGTGCAGGAAATGGTTGCAGCGTTGATGCTGTTTACAGGCATTTTTATCGTCGGCGCGGTCATCGCCTTGGTCTTTTATCTTATTGATAGGGCCAGCCGTTGGGGAATTGGGGTAGCAGAACAACAGGCCAAGCGGGCCATATCAGCGGCTGAGGAGATCAGTAAAAAGCAGCTCCGCCGTCCACGTTCAGAGCCTGCCCAGTAATCGCGCTGGCCTGGTCCGAGCAAAGAAAGAGGGCAGCAGCAGCGATTTCGTTGGCGGTTTGGCCGCGACCCTGAAGGATTGTATTCAGAAAACCGCTGAGTTGTTCCTCCTTGGAAACTCCCAAACGGTCCGCCAGCGTTTGGCCTAAATCCTTTGACATCTTCGTTTCCGTTACCGGGCCCGGACAGATTGCGTTTACGCGTACCCCTTTTCGGGCCGCTTCGGCTGCTGCAACACGGGTCAACCCCAGCATTCCTGCCTTGGCCGCGGCATAGGGCGACCCCCAGCCAAAGGCCGACTTTGCGGACAGGCTCGAGATATTTAGAATCACGCCCGATCCGCGTGCATACATTTCAGGAAGCACCAAGCGCGTAAGGAGATAGGCGCCGCGCAGGTGCACGGCAATCACGCGGTCCCATTCCACCGGAGTAATTTCCTCGACCGGCTTCACGGGGCCGTACTCTCCGGCGTTGTTCACCAGGAGATCGACCTTCCCAAATTGGGAATTGGCCTCATGAATGAGGGTGTCGCACTGCTTTTCGTCGGCGACATCTGCGGGAACGGCCGCCGCGCGCCCGCCCGATTTGCGAATTTCCCCCGCGACCGCTTCAATTTCCGATTTTGTGCGCGCGGCGACCACAACGGCTGCGCCTTCCGCGGCGAATTTGAGGGCAATGGCGCGTCCAATCCCGCGCCCTCCGCCAGTAATGACCGCCACTTTCCCTGTCAGCAGCATTCACGCCTCCCGAACGATTGGGCAGAATAACATCTGCATCGCTAGGGACAAAACCGCGTATCGCGAGTCACGATTAGTGACAGCAAGAGGAAGCATGGAGTGGTATCCTCGATTCGTGCGCGCTACGCCACGGTGTCGGATTTCAAGGGCGGGCGGCTCGGCAAAGTCGCTCCTGCTTTGCTCCGCCTCAATTGCCGTTGTGCTCGCACTTCTTGCCTCGATTGCCGAAATCGATTCACCTGCCAAGCCGGTCAACAATTCCTTGGGGTCCACTCGCGCTCCTCTGGGCGATCACTACCTCCTGCTGGTGAACACTGCGATGGCCAAGCAAATGGATGCACAGAAAATGGCGCAGTTCGATCGCTCGCCCTACGATGGGCTGGCGGTCTCATTCGCAGGCGCGTATGACGCTTCGCCGGTGGTTTCTGCGGCCGCAATGCAAGCGCAGATCGCAAGCTGGAATAAGTTTACCGGCAAGGATATCTGGCCATGGGTCTACCTGAACCGCATGGTCGGCGCGAACGATGCGGAAGGGAACACTCTAACTGAAGTCCCTTACTTTCAGCGCTTTCAGGGATTGGATCTAGACGGCAAAGCGGGGGCGCAAAATGATTTTCTGGAAAATTGGCGGAACGCGCTGCACCTCGCCAAGGAGACAGGCGTTCCCGGAATTGTTTGCGATTTGGAATTTTACAATAATTACAAAGCGTACGACCTAGCCGAACTCGCGCTCATGATTTCCAGGCCGCAACAAGACGTCGTAAATTTGCTGAGGCAATTAGGCGCAAGAATGGCAGACGTTGCCTCGGCAGAATATCCCGATGCGACGCTTTGGTTCTTGTTCACCGGCCTCACTCGCACCGACTACAGGGTCATTGAAGGCCGGCCATTCTATCTGGCGGCCACCTATATCGCGCAAGGGCTGCTCGACCAAATTCAGCAGCGCAACCTTGCGCTAAAGGTCTTGTCCGGCGGTGAGGTAGGCCTCGGCTACTGCCACACTTCCGTCGATGATCTTCGCCAGGCGATCGAAAAGCGGTCCGCTGCTTTCGCGCCTCTTCTGCAAAAGTACAATGGCATCCTGGAATTGGCCGGTACGATGACGCTGTGGAGCGACCGCTCCGCAAAAAAGAACTGGGTGGCGCAGGGTGCTTGCGGCGCCTCTTCGGACAATACCGTCGAGGACCTCATCCCGTACATGGAACTCCTGTTCCGCTCTTACCGCTATAACTGGCTTTATGGGTCGCCGAATGGCGGCTATCTCGCCTTCCAGTCCACAAGCGCACGTCGGTTTGACGCAGCGATTACGGAAGCAAAAGAGCGAGCGTTCGGGATAAGTGGTGGTCGGCCCGGCCACTGAGACCAAAGGTGGCGGGCTTGAAACGATTTGGCTTTGGAAGCAGCTAAGTTTTCGATCCGAGGGCTTAGCAGGACGCGGCGTAGTGCCCTAATTCAAAAATTATCTTGATCGTTCTGGCATTTAGGAGGTCGGGGCTTCAGCCCCGAAGTTCAGGTCTAATCTCTCTTGGGCCTTATCTTCAGGGCCTGAAGGCCGCAGCGAATGCTTCCCTGAGCGTCCGACCTGAAGGTCGGACCTCCTAAACACTAACATCAAATTCGATTATCGGTCCCAAGTGGCGAAGAATCCCACATTTCAATAAAACGACTTTAAAGGAATTGGGTTCGTGGCCTCAGGCTAATCCGTCGACCGTCGCTCATGCCTTCAATTGACGCGCGATGAACGCCTTGACCATCGCCTGCGCTTGGTCGGTTAGCGGCCCGGGGTTGGCGACCCACTCGTGCTCTGCGCCTTCGAAGATCTGGAATTGGATGTCGCCGCCGGCCGCTTTGTATGACGCAACGAACTTTTTCTGAATCTCCGGCAGCACGTTGTCGTCGAGCGAGCCTGCCATGATCAGGAACGGCACGAGCGTGATTTTCTCGTGGCGGTCGAGGATTTCCTGCGGATTCGATTCGTGGATGGTGTCCCACGGGTTGAAGAAGACAGTGTGGTTCTTCATCATGCCGTCGCGCTTCAGCCTCTCCGCATTCGCGTACCGCGCGAGCGGATCGCTGACCGGCGAGCGCATGGCGGCGTAAGCTATGGTGGCGTCAGCATGCGTCGCTTCGGGAAGGGGAATGGCGTTGTAACGTGGATCGTGCGGGCGCATGCCCAGGAGTTCCGCGACCTGGCCGCCGCTCGAACTCCCGTAGATGCCGATCTTTGACGGATCGCCATTCCATGTAATCGCTTTCGATTTCAGCCAGCGCACGCCGTAGTTAGCATCCTGAACGCAAGCTGGGTACGGAGCCTCCCCTGCCAACGTCATATCAATGGCCACCACGAGCACACCACTGCTCGCGATGGCGCGGTCCATCGGCTCTTCTGCGGTGCGGTCTTTAGCGTTCCAAGCGCCGCCGTGGAGATCAAGCACGGTAGGGAACGGCCCCGCCCCTTTCGGCTGATAAATGCGGGCCTTCAGCATCCGTCCGGCCGAGTTGCGCCGCATCTCGACCTCGCTCACCGTGATGTCAAACTTTCCCGCCGGGTCGTACGCCGTCTTCGCGGTCTTATCGGCGGCAAAAACGAGGCGCGATCCAAAGACCGATGCAATGGGTAAGCTGGCGGTGCCGATCGCAGTCAACGACTTAAGAAAATGCCTACGTCCTAGAGCATGCTTGTTCATACTAGCCTCCATACATAACGATCGCGAACTGTGTCTCGCAGGCGACTCCCGAGACGGCTTGACGTCCTGGATGAGTATCCTTATACACCTGACACCCTGCGGAGTGAACAAAATTGTCCATCGTCGCATGGCGCTCGAGAACCGGGATTCTCGGAAACTGGGCCGCTGCCGCAGCTTTTGAATGCTGGTGTTATTGGCGCTATCCTAATAACCGGCACCCATCCACCCAAAGATTTATTCACTGGAGGCACCAATGTCGAATCCTGGCCGCCGCGATTTCTTGAAGAATTCGATGGCTGTGGCGCTCGCGCCCGCCGTAAAGGACGCGCTGCGCGTTTCGGATTTGCCAGGCGATCCGGGGCCCGCGCAACAGCCCCGCGAGGATTTTTTCAAGGGCTTTAAGACTGAGCAGATCAAAACGTCGGGGACAATCATCAATACCGTTTACGGCGGCAACCGCAACGGCCCGCCTTTACTCCTTCTCCACGGAATTCCGGAAACGCATGTGTTATGGCGCAAGGTCGCGCCGGCGCTAGCGCAAGATTATTTCCTGGTGATGACGGACCTGCGCGGTTACGGAGACAGCGGTAAGCCTGCCGGAGGCGGAGATCATTTCGCCTACTCGAAGCGGGCCATGGCACAGGACCAGGTGGAAGTAATGAAGCACCTGGGATTTGAAAAATTCGCGCTTGTGGGCCATGATCGCGGCGGCCGCGCGGCGCATCGCCTCGCTCTGGATCATCCGGAAGTCCTCACCAAGCTGGTGATTCTCGACATCGTGCCGACTTACCTGCTTTACCAGGGCATTACGCAGGAGTTTGCGACCATCTTTTACCATTGGTTTCTCCTCGTTCAGCCCCCTCCATTCCCTGAGACGCTGGTGGCGAACAGCGCCGAATATTTCCTGAAGTGCACTTTGTTATGGCTTGGAGGAAATAAAATCACGGACCCGCTGCCGGAATGGATTGGCCCCGCGGTATTTCAGGAGTATTTCCGCACCTTCCGCAGCCCGGAAACGATCCACGCGATTTGTGAGGACTACCGGGCGGCAGCCTCCATCGATTTGGCGCACGACAAGGCGGACCTGGACAAAAAGATTCAATGTCCCCTGCTGGTCCTGTGGTCAGAAAAGGGGCCGTTCCATCGCTTGTACAATGTCTTGCAGACCTGGCGAGATCGTGCTGTACAAGCGCAAGGAAAGGCCATGCCGACGGGCCATTTCCTTCCCGAGCAGATGCCGGAGGAATTGACGCAAGAGCTCAAAACATTTCTGCGGAGTTGACGACGGTCTTTAGTGGCGCACGCTTCAGCTTGCGGGGTTTGGTTACGAGGACCTCGCGCCTTGCCTCAACTAAACCCCGCAAGCTAAAGCATGCGCCACTGGAAAGCCTTGCATGCCAGGGCCTCGTGGTATAAAACGTCTTCCGTCCCGCGACCGAATCAAAATTGTAGTGTTCTCGCCCCGGCGCCGAGAGAAACATGAGCCGTCTCGGCGCGGACGCAGCCCGAGTTGAGAACTCCAAGGAGGGTTTGTGAGCCAATCCGTTAGCACCATGAACAACTTGGAAACCGTTTCCACGCGCAAAGCTTCCAATATCGTGATCGCCTACACCATTTTGCGCTTGTCGTTTGGGGCCAATATCCTGCTCCACGGTTTGAGCCGCATCCTCAACGGACGGCCGGCGTTTCTCGCGTATTTGACGCATTACTTCGAGCACGCGCACCTGATTCCGGGGGGCCTGTTGCCTGTGTTCGGCGCCGTGCTGCCCTGGGCCGAAACGACGCTGGGCTTGCTTCTGATGCTGGGGCTGTTTTCGCGATTTACGTTGATTGTTGGCGCGCTGGTCATGACGATTCTGGTGATCGGCACGAACCTAGCGCAGGACTGGCTGGTCTCGGGGCTGCAGCTTCCCTATTGCTTCATCTATTATTATTTGCTTATTCGCCTAGAACAAAATCGCATGTCCATGGACGCCTGGTTTGGTATGCGCGGAAATTGAACAAAGGACATGGGAAAACCCGCACCCTTGGAAATCGCCACGCTGCGGGTTTTCCCAGGATTCAAAATAATCCTCCGGTTTCCCCAAAGGCCCGGCCCGCAACTTCAATCCTTCCAGCCGGTTCCCAGATGCCCCAACCGTCTATTGCGCTGCGAGAAACTTGCCTCGGCAGGGTGGTATGCCCGTGCCGGGGAGCGTGTTAAATTTTGACCTTGGGTGTATTCCCGCGATAGCGCCATGCCGGTTCAGAGACCACCTCTTGCGCCACGACCAAAGATCTCCCATGTAGAGATCTATTGGAAAACTGTTACCTATCGCACGGTCGCAATCTACGTGCTTATGATTTTCGCCGTAGTGATGGCCACCTTGTATTTGATTTTTCCGGAGACATTTAGCGGTGCGATGACCAGAGTGTCCGAAGCGATCGGAGCGAGGACCACTCCCACCGCGGAATTGACTGCCAAGCAAGCCAAGTTCGTGAATCTTGATGGCCGCGTGCAAGTCAAAAAGGTGAATTCGGTGCAGTGGGTTTCCGCGGATTACCGCATGGCGCTAGACAAGGGCGACTTGATCCAGACCGGCGCAGACGCGGCCGCGCGCGTCACCTTCGCTGACGGCACGACGTACACAGTGCAGGCGGACACTCTGGTAACGGTGGAAGAAAATTCGGTCGGACGGGACAGCGAAACGCGCGTTGCTATGCACATTACCTCCGGCGCCGTGGACTTGGCTACCGGATCGTGGGATTCTCCGAAATCCAAGGCCGAAGTTTCCTTCTCGAATGCGGTCGCCTCGGTTCAGCAGAACAGCCGCGCGGCGGTACGCAGCGATCCGAAGACCAGCGAAAGCGAAATTACCGTTTCGGCCGGAACTGCCCAACTCTCGACGACCGATGGCCGCCAGCATGTCGATATTGGCCGATGGGAGCGAGTCACCGTGCCACCCAGCGGAGGAACCGTCGTCAAGACCAACGTACTTGCGCCTCCAGACCTGGCGCAGCCGATGAACCTGCAGCCGCTGATCGTACCCGACCCCAAGCGCGCCCCGGTGCATTTCGAATGGAAACCCGTGCAGGACGCTGTAAGCTACGAACTGAGGATCAGTACAACTTCCATGTTTTCACGAATCGTGGAAGACCGGAAGGTGACGGGGACTTCGGTGGAGATTGCCGGCCTCGATCAGGGTGACTATTTCTGGGATGTTCTGGCCACGGACCAGGAGAAACGGGTCAGCGCCCCGAGCGATACCTTCAAGTTTACGCTCGCGACACAAGGCAAGGGACAGGAGATGTTGCTGGAGGTCGGAAGTACCGAGTTGCATGGTAACGTGGTAGAGATCACCGGGCGCACGGAGCCTGGCGCGGCGCTCATCATCAACGGCGAGCAGGTCGCGGATATACGGGGAGATGGCGCGTTTAAATATTTTACGGCCCCCTTGACGCGGGGCAGCCAGACGATCGTTCTTACCGGTCAGAACCGGCGCGGCGGCACGGCGATCAAGCGCGTCGAGATTGTGATTCCGTAACCCGCCGTCGCGCTTGGGCAGAGGCGGACTCCGGGCGAGGTAAAATATGTAAGGGAGGGGAGGCCGGGCGGCACCCCATCCGTAGCGGCATCCAGTTGCCGCTTGAGCAGCCCGGCACTGAGGGAACTATGTTGAATAACGGTTACAACCTGCGCTCGGTCTTCAGTCTGTTTTCTTCCGACTTGGCGATCGATCTGGGGACAGCCAACACATTGGTGTACTCGAAGGGCAAAGGCATCGTCGTCAACGAGCCTTCCATCGTGGCCATCAACAAGAACAGCGGGGAAGTGGTGGCGGTGGGCAAGGAAGCCAAGGACATGCTCGGACGTACGCCGGGCAATGTCGTGGCCATCAAGCCGATGAAGGACGGAGTGATCGCCGATTTCAAGGTGACCGAGAAAATGCTCACCTACTTCATCCAGAAGGCGCATAACCGGCGAATGCTGGTACATCCGCGGATCGTGATCGGTGTGCCGAGCGAGATCACGCCAGTCGAGAAGCGGGCCGTGCAAGACTCCGCCTATCGCGCCCGGGCCAGCGAAGTTTACCTCGTGGAGCAGGCCATGGCCGCCGCGATTGGCGCGGGCCTGCCGATTGAAGAGCCTTCGGGAAATATGGTGGTAGATATCGGCGGTGGCACGACCGACATCGCCGTGATCTCCATGAGCGGCATCGTGTATTCGCGTTCGGTGCGGGTCGCGGGAAATGAAATGGACGAAGCCGTGATGCAGTACCTGAAACGCAAGTACAACCTGCTCGTGGGCGAGCGCACCGCGGAGCAAATCAAGATGGAGATTGGTTCCGCCTATCCCTTGGAAAAGCCGCTGACCATGGAAGTGAAAGGGCGCAACCTGATCGAAGGCGTGCCGCGCACGGTCACGATTGATGACAGCGAAATCCGCGAGGCGCTTTCCGAATGCGTGGCCACCATTCTGAATGCCTGCCGCGTGGCGCTCGAGCGCACCCCGCCCGAGCTTTCCGCCGACATCAGCGACCGCGGAATCGTGCTCACCGGCGGTGGCGCGCTGCTCAAGAATCTGGACAAGCGCATCCGCGAGGAAACTGGTTTGCCGGTTTCGATCGCCGACGATCCTCTGGCATCGGTGGTGCTCGGAACGGGCAAAATGCTGAGCGATTTCCGGCTGCTGCGCCTGGTCTCGATCGATTGAGCGAGGTGGATGGACAACGCAGAATTCCGAATGCGAGTCGTATCGCGTATATGGGTCTCACATTGTTCTTCAGGAGGTCGGACCTTTAGGTCGGGCGTCCAGGATTTTTAGTAAGTGGCCTTTAGGCCCTGAAGCTTAAGGGGTTGAAGCCCAAAGAATTACGAGCGGGCGCGTCGGGACTGAAGTCCCGACCTCCTAAACCGAAGAATCAGAGCTGCCGCGTTCGACTTAGGGCGGCATTTGCTGTAACGAAACTTTTGAAAGCTGGCATTTTCCCAGATGATTGCAATTCCTTCACGGCACAAATCGCTGACGTTGCTTGCGGCGGTGGTCGCTACGCAGGTGCTGCTGCTGGCCGTGCAGATCAAGCGCGAGCGGCAAGTGCGGCTCATCCGCGTGTGGGCCGTCGAATTGATTTCGCCGTTGCAACGCATTGGTTCCTGGACGATCAATGGCGCGGCACACGGCTGGGGCGGGTACATCGGCCTGCGCACGGCCCAGAAGGAAAACGACTCCATGCGCGCCGAGCTTGACCGCCTGAAAGTGCGCAATGCCGAGCTCGAGGGCCGCGCCCTGGAGGCGGAACGGCTGGCGGCGCTGCTCAATTTTCGCACGAGTCATTCCGATGCCCCTATGGTAGCCGCGCGTGTCATCGGTGGCAGCCCTGATTCCGGAAGTCAGGTTGTGAGTATTGATCGAGGTTCGCGCGACGGGATTCGTCGCGACATGGGCGTGATCACGCCGGACGGCGTGGTCGGCAAAATCTTCGCGGTCTATCCCGACATTTCGCAGGTCCTGCTCCTTGGCGACAAAGACAGCGGTGTGGGCGCACTCTTGGCGGACACACGCACACAAGGACCCGTCAAAGGAACAGGCGAGCCGCTACTGGCGCTCGAGTATATCAGCGGGGACGAAAAGGTGACGGTGGGTGAGGCGGTGTTGACCTCCGGACAAGACCGCATTTTTCCCAAGGACTTGCCCGTGGGCAAGGTCGTGGACTTTGTGACCGACCCGAAGTCGCCGTTTATGAAAATTCGGGTTAAGCCGGCCGCCCATCTGGACCGGCTCGAGGAAGTCCTGGTTCTGCAGAGCAGGCAGGACCTGAATTTGAAGAAGGAACCGGAGGCCGTCTCTGCGCCGGCCTCATCTTCGGTTGCGCCGAAGCCGGCCTCGACTCAGCAGGCTAAAAAGCCAACAGACGAAAACTAGCCCAATCCTTGGGATGGTAAGCAGGAGACGATGGACAGCACGGAAGTTTATATCGGGCCCGAACCGCACATTGAAGTGCACAAGTATTACGCCGGCGTAGTACCCGTTGTGGTGCTTCTGGCGCTGGTGCTGCAAGCGTTTTTCCCTGTATACATCCATTCCGCCAACTATCTCGAATTGCCATTGCTCGTCACCCTCTATTTTGCACTGAGCAAGCGCAATCCTTCGTCCGGGCTTTTGCTGGGAATGGTGGTGGGGCTGCTCCAGGACAGCCTGAGCCGCACCCCGCTCGGGCTCTATGGCATCGCAAAAACACTGGTAGGGTACCTCGGCTCCTCAATCGGGTCCCGGATCGACGTGGAGCATCCGATTGCGCGGTTCCTCCTGACGGCCGGTTTTTACTTGTTCCATCACGCCGTCTATGCTTTGACGACCCGAATATTGCTGGGTCAGCGGAATGAATATTTCGTTACGGGTCCGATCCTGATCGCCTCGGTGGTCAACGCAGTGATCGCTACGGGGTTGTTTCCGCTTTTGGACCGGTTCCAGAGGCCGTCCTGAAGCGAGGGTTAAGGGTTATCGGATACGATGCGCAAGTTCTTGCACACCCAAAGTGCAAGTGATAGTGTGGTCGATGTTTAGGTGTGGAGAAAACCCACAAGGTGTGCGGCGATGAGGACCGCACGGAGTTGATCTGGCCATTTCTTTAATGAACGATAAGCGGCTGCCGACGGAGCGGCTGACGGTTGTTTCCTATGTCATCGTTGGGGTGATCTCGCTGCTGTTGTTTGGTTTCTGGAAGCTGCAGATCATTGATTCGGACCGCTATGCGCAAATGGCCGAGCGCAATCGGGTGCGGTCGATTCCCATCATCGCGCCGCGCGGCTCCATGCTTGACCGCGAGGGCCGCGTCCTCGTAGATAACTACCCCTCCTTCAGCGTTTTGTTGTTGCGGGATGCTCCCGAACAAGTCGAGAAACTGCTGCCGCAGATTGCCGACGGACTGGGCATGACGCTGGATGACGTAAAGCAGCAGATCGAAGCTTCCCGTGCCATGCCCAAATTCCAGCCCATCGTGATCAAACCGGAAGCCAGCCCATCCGATATCGCATTTATCGAATCGCATCGTGTCGACATTCCCGTGATCGAAATGTTGATGGTTCATCGCCGCCGCTATCCTCATGGGGACATGCTTGCCAATGCGGTCGGCTACGTGGGTGAAGTCAGTGCGGAGCAAGTGGAAGCTTCGGATTCCAGCCTGAAACCGGGCGACATCGTCGGGAAAACCGGACTGGAGCATCAATACAACGCCACTCTGATGGGCACGGACGGTTTGCGGCGAGTGATCGTGAACAGCATCGGCAAAGAAGTGGGCCGGTTGGAACAGAAGGACGCGATTCCCGGCAAGCCAATCCAACTGACCATCGACTACGACCTGCAGAATATTGCGGATACCTACATGGCGGACAAAGAAGGCGCCGTGGTGGCCATGGATGCGCGAAGCGGGGAAATCCTGGCGATGGTCAGCCGGCCTACCTTTGACCCCAATGATTTTGCGATTCGCATCCCTACGGCAGAGTGGCAATCTCTCAATACGGACCCCCGGACTCCCCTGCTGAATCGCGCGATCCAGGGACAGCTTGCCCCCGGGTCGGTTTTTAAGATTGTCATGTCCGCGGCGATGCTCGAATCCAAGGGCGTGCCGGAGAATTTCACCGTGGTTTGCCCCGGACACGCTGATTTTTACGGACGCATCTTTCACTGCTGGCGGCCGGCGGGACACGGTGTCGTTAATCTTCACACGGCGATAGTGCAGTCCTGTGATGTGTTCTTCTATACGCTCGGCCAGCGGCTGGGAATCGAAACGATCCATGAATTCGGCACCGGCTTGGGCTTGGGCCGCCGTACCGGAGTCGACTTGCCGGGTGAGGAACCCGGTCTAATGCCCTCGGAAGAATGGGTGCAGCGCGTTTTCCACCACAAATGGTATGCCGGTGAAACGATTTCGGTGGCCATCGGGCAAGGCTCAGTCACGGTGACTCCGATTCAACTCGCCCGCATGATCGCGGCGGTAGCCAACGGCGGCGACCTGCCCCAGCCGCACCTGTTGAAAAATCTCACCACAAAGATGGATCACTTCCCTCTGTCCGAGAGTACGGTCGAGCAAGTTACACAGGGGATGTATGGCGTTATCAATGAGGGCGGCACCGGTTCGAGCTTGAAGCTTCAGAATATCGAGTTTTCCGGAAAGTCAGGAACCGCCCAGTTGATGAGCTACGGGGCGGGCAGCAAAATGGGAAAGAAGGGAAAAGAAACCAACGGGTGGTTTGTGGGTTACGCGCCGCGGCGCAATCCGGAAATTGTGGTTGCGGCCGTCATCCAGGGCAGCAGCGAGCACGGGGGAGTAACGGCGGGCCCCGTAGTGCGAGACATCGTCAAGGGTTACTTCGATAAAAAGACCGGCGTAAAAATTCAGGAGTATACGGCCAAGCAGGCGCAGCCCAAGGTTCTTCCGACCTCCGTGGACGATCCATCATTGGAGCCGGATCCGCCCAGCCGCTAGAATTCGATGCCCAAAGGCACAAGTATTCGCGATTATGACTGGTGGCTGCTGGCGATCACGTTCGCCATCTGCGGCGTAGGGGTCCTCGAAATCTGGTCCGCCACGCATGCGAGCCACCTTGCCGGCATGCACAATCACCAGGTGGAATGGATCGGCTTGGGTTTTGTGCTGATGCTCCTGCTCTCGCGCGTGGACTACCACACCATTATGGACCAGGCGCCCGTCCTGTACCTGATTGCGATCATCGCGCTGATAGCGGTTTTGGCCATGGGACACACGCGCTTTGGAGCCAAGCGCTGGCTGCCCATCCTGGGCGGTCTCTTGCAGGTGTCGGAATTAGTAAAGTTGATTATAATAATCGTGCTGGCGCGGTTTTTTTCCGAGGTGCGAACCGAGCAGCTCAGCCTGGCGGATTTGTTCAAGGCCGCTGCGCTCATGGGATTGCCGCTGGCTTTGATAATGCTGCAGCCCGACCTGGGCACAGCGCTGGTTCTCGTGCCGCTGGCTGCTGCGGGGGCTTACCTCGCGGGATTGCAATGGAAGCATTCTCTGGCCATCATCCTGCTGGCCGCGATCATGGTGCCGGTGGGCTATCATTTTCTGAAGCCTTACCAGAGAGAACGTGTTACAACATTCCTGCGGCCGGAAGAGGATCCCAAGGGCGCGGGGTATCAGATCCTGCAGTCGAAGATCGCCGTGGGTTCCGGCGGATTTTGGGGCAAGGGACTTGGCAACGGAAGCCAAAATCAACTCGGCTTCGTGCCGGTGCGGTATTCGGATTTTATCCTGGCGGCGCTTGCGGAAGAAGTCGGCTTTGTCGGAGTTTTCGTCGCGCTGCTTTTGTATATGTTTCTGCTGTTGCGCCTGGTTCAGAACGCCCAGCGCGCGCACGATCGAGCGGGCATGTTTCTGATCATGGGCGTAACGGCAGTGTTAGGTTTTCATGTCCTGGTGAATGTGGCCATGGTGATTGGATTTATGCCGGTCACCGGAATTCCGCTGCCATTGATGAGCTATGGCGGATCGGCCACATTGTTCGTGTTTTTGGCTTTAGGGCTGGTGATGAACGTGCGTCTCCGGCGTTTCGTCAACTAAGCCCGCAGAATTACTTTCCGGCCCGCGCCGCGTTGTGAATCAAGTACACGGCCCGCCGGTAAGAAACAAAAATTTTGGAGTGAGGCAAGTGCCCAGCGGAAGGACAAATTCAATCCTAACTTCCCCGGCCGTCCCGCGTTTTGGGACCGAGCGCACCTTTTTGCATGCGGGCTTGTATGCGAGCCCGCGCCCGATGCGCCAGGCCGGAGTGCGGCCATGCCCTCCGAGGAGTTTTCATGTCGAAGGAGCTAGTGATCTCCGCGACCCCGCACGAAACGCGGGTCGCGATTATGGAAGATGGACAGCTTTGTGAAATTTACATCGAACGCGAGAAGGAATTTGCTTTAGTCGGAAGTCTTTACAAAGGCCGCGTCACCAGAGTTCTCCCGGGTATGCAGTCGGCCTTCGTGGACATTGGCCTCGATAGCGACGCCTTCCTCTACGTCAGCGATTTTCTGGAACATCTCGAGGAGTACGACCACGTGGCCCCGGTCGAGCCCAAGATCCACAGGCCGGAGCCGCGCAGCGCCGAGGTGTTCCCGCCGTCGACCATCAACGGCGGTGTGGCTCCCCCGATTGCCGAAGTACCCGAACCGATCGTGGCGGCCGCCGAGCCCGTTGGAACTGTTGAGGGTGCGCCTGTAATCACGCCTTTAGAAGGCGAGAGCTTTCAAGTCGCCGCTGCGGGCCAGCAGAATTCTTCCGAAGGCGGCGCGCAGCCCGCAGCCCCGATCCAGCGCAGCCAGCATCCTCCGTTCCCGCAAAGAAATGACCGCGGGCGCGGCGGCTTTGGCAATCGCGGTGGGCAGGGCGGGCGCAACCGGCGCTGGGGACGCCCCGGACAGGGGCGAGGCGGGCGCGACCGGCGGCCAGGGCGCGATTTGCCGCCCTCTAAGTACGCTTCACCGGCCGATTCCAGGCCGCGCGAGTCCCAGACATACGAGCCGCCGGCGGCCACGGATTTCGAGCCCGTCATCCTGCCGGGCGAGTCGCTCTCAAAATTCAAAGATCGGGTTCCGTCTGCTCCTGCGCCGGCTTCCGCCGCTCATACCTCATTCGGTGCGGAGGCTTCTTCTGCGCAGCCTGCGACGCGGTCCTTTACGGACGAGGAATTGTCCGCGGGATTGCCGGGTTCGCTCTTCGCAACTCCGTCCGCCGCGATTCCGGAGAAGCATGAAACTCCAGTTGCGGACCTGCGGACCGAACCGGTCGCCGGCGTGCCGGAGTATGTTGACGCTTCGCCGGACGCGAAACGAGAAATCGCTCGCGATCTCGACAGCCTCGATCTCGAAGCGGGTCCGGGGGCGATCACGGACGCGCATGTCACCAGCCTCTCGGAGGAAGACGTAACCTTACTTGCCGAACAGCTGGCTGAGGCCAAGCACGAGGAAGCGCAAGCCGATGCCGAAGAGCGCGCGGATGCCGCGGTCGAAGCCGTGGCCGAATCGTTTGTGGAGCCCGCCGAAATGGAAGAGTTGCAAGAAGCGCTTGACAGCGATCAGGACGCTGATCGGGAAAACGATCACGAAAGTGATACCGAAAACGATCACGAAGGTGATACCGAAAACGATCACGACGACGATCACGAAGACGCGTCAGAGGAGGCCGACGCCATCGCCGACGAAATGCATGACGAAGTGCTGGCGGCGGAGGCGTCTCCAGGGCATGAGGAAGAACGCCTGGGACCGCACGAAGAAGGACATGGAGAAGAGCGCGGGGGAGAACACGCGGGGGAACACGCCGAACTTCACGGAGAAGCGCACGAAGATTTCCATCCCGCCACAGAAACTCCGCTTCCCGGCGAGGCGCCGCCGCCCACGGGCGCCCGCGTTTCCGAACAGCCGCGCGCCCGCTTCCAGCGCCCCATGCGCCGCGGGGGACGCCCCCAGCGGGGAGGACGCCGCCCCGGACGCCCCCATCAAGCGCCGCAGTACGGGCACCCGAGGCACGAACAGCACCGCCGCCCGCAGCTCATTTCCGAGATGCTGAAGGCCGGAGAGGAAATTATAGTTCAGATTGCAAAAGAACCACTTGGTAAAAAAGGTGCGCGCATCACGAGCCACGTCGCGCTGCCCGGGCGCTTCCTCGTCTACATGCCCACGGTTGACCACATCGGCGTCTCGCGGCGCATCGGCTCGGCCGAAGACCGCTCCCGTTTGCGGCGCCTGGTCACCGAAGCTAAGGGCACCTTCCCCGGCGGCTTCATCGTCCGCACGGCCGCCTCTGGCGCGAGCGACGAAGAGATTCGCACCGACGTCGAGTTCCTCGGCCGCACCTGGGACACCATTCGCGCCACCTCCGAGCAGCGCCGCGCGCCTTCCTTGCTGCACCGCGACCTGAACCTGGTCCAGCGCATCCTCCGCGACTACCTGAGCGACGATTACGCCGCCATCTGGCTCGACAACGAAGAGGAATTCACCAAGGTCGTCGAATTCGTGGGCCGCTTCCAGCCGAGGATGGTTCCGCGCGTGAAGCTGTACACGAAAGAAGCCCCGATCTTCGAGGAATTCGGCATCCAGCAGGAACTGGACAAGGCGCTGCGCCCCAAAGTGTGGCTCAAGTCCGGCGGCTACATCGTCATCAACCACACCGAAGCGCTCGTGGCCATCGACGTCAACACCGGCAAATACGTGGGCCGCGGCTCGACGCGCCTCGAGGACACCATC
>Ga0210401_10003723_pt1 | contig 16177 bp, 19 predicted proteins | sample IncBWH32MmetaG_FD_150866 | JGI IMG/M metagenome (GOLD analysis project Ga0210401, IMG submission 150866) | Forest soil microbial communities from Barre Woods Harvard Forest LTER site, Petersham, Massachusetts, United States - Inc-BW-H-32-M | ecosystem: Environmental > Terrestrial > Soil >... | reverse complement strand
AACAAGGAATACAGCATTCTTGAGCTGCTCAGCTTACGCAAGGGCACAACCCTGACCAAGGAGATGATGCTCGACCACCTTTATGGCGGGGTGGACGAGCCCGAGCTCAAGATCATCGACACGGTCGAGGTGCGCGCGGGTCATCTAACTAACTATTTGGAGCCTAATGAGCTGCGCAGCCGCCGGAAGTAGCAAGAGTGCGTCGTCTTCCGGTCTGTATCATCCGTAAGGAAGTTCCCGGCGAACTCGGTTGGGTGAGCGAGGCGGCGAAAGTGTCGCTGCACTCACTGATATTCCATTAGATAGGGAGCGCTGAATTGTGGACAGTGAAACCGGTCGAGTCGAGCAACGGCCTGTATCAACGTCCAATGATATCGACGATTTTGCGAACAGAATTAAGCGCATTGCCCAAGAGCATCGCCCTTCGCGTATGCCATTCTTCCGAAACTTGGCGGTGCTGCCGTATGATGTGGTGAGCGACCCGGGGCTTCTTGGAAGCATCCATCTCATCTATCAGTCAGCAATGCACGCGACTCGTGCCGCTGTCTATTTTCTCCCGTATTTGGACAGCCCAGCTTTGCGAAAGCGCAAATTGCAGATCTTTATTGATGATGACGGTCTTGCTAACGGCGATACGCACCATTATCAGCTGACCCGGGCGTTCCGCAACATCGGAGCACGATGCGTGCTCGAGGACGAGGAGTTCGGCACTCCGGATGAGCTGACACGACGTCTCGATGCAGAAACAGCCGATTTCGTACGCTTGGTACCTAAGCTCTATGCTAGGTCACTCGGCCCCTGGTGCGTGGTTGAGGTTCTGTCAATCGACTGGATGCGCGCCCTCGCCGACGCCTTGGCGATCCACTTCCAGGGGTTTGCAAGCGAGCCGTATTTCGTGGATTGTTTTTCGCAAATGGTCGAAGAACGCCACGCCCAGGAGGCGCTGGCCATTACCCAAACAGTGTTGAGGCGCCGTCCAGAGCTGATGGCTGCAACCTTGAGCGACGCTAGGTCCATCGCCATTGCGCTTGATAGCGTCTGGACGCAGTTGGACAGGATCGTCGCAGACGCGCGAGCCGGGCATAGCAATGCGGCCGACCGCCTCCCATCAGGTATTTCTTAACGGGACGATCCGTCTTGTAGCCTCGGGTGGACAGCTTTTCGCGCGACTGCTCACGAGATGTTCTTACTCTACTCCGACCTCTTGCCGGAACTTACAAGTCTCCTATGCATGACGCTCTGCGCCGCCGATACTGCCGTAACCTTCACGCAGAAAGATAAGAAGATAAGGCGCGCGATCACTCAGGGTATATCGGGCCTAGCCGCCGGCGTAGCCGGTTGTCCCAAGGCGGCTTCGATATGCGCGCGCAGATCGCCTGGTCGGAAGGGCTTCTTGATCAACTGGTATTGTTGCTGATCGGCGGCGGCGGCCGCCAGGTCGGCGCAGCCGGAAATAAACACGATGGGAATCAGCGGGTGCAGGACGCGCGCCCGGTGGGCGAGTTCGCGCCCGTTCATGCCAATCATGACGAGGTCCGATAACAGAATGTCGATAATGCCGCCATTGTTCAACTCCTTGAGCGCAGCGTCGCCATTGGCCGCCTGTAACACCTCGTAGCCTAGTCCGATCAGAACGTCCGTCGTGATCTCCCGCATAAAGTCGTCATCATCAACCACGAGCACTACGGCAGGACCCGTTCTAGCCCGCGCGAATGTTTTGGCAGGTTGGGTACGGGCCTGTTTGGCCTCCTCGGCGCCGCGCGCCACTCTGTTGGGAAAATCGTCGATAGCATCGGACCTCGATGCAGGCTGTTGCTCAAGTCGGTCGGTCCTGCGATCCAAAGTTCGAGCGCTCCATAGGTTAGCGGAATCTCGGCAGGAAGGCGCGCACGTGCCTTCCCTCATAGCGGGCCGATAGAGATCAATGATCGACAGTATACCTACAAAGGGTTAAGAAAGGAAGGGCGTTGTCACTCTCGCAGAGCGGCTATTTGCCGCCCGGTGTGGCTGGCGCTGGTACCCCTGATATCTCGCACGAAATGTTGCTTAAGAAGACCAATGAAGCCGATCGTTCCGCTCGCGAAGCTAGCCATAGGCTGGCTGACGATGTTCGTCGTTGGGATAGACCTCTTCGTTATCTCTCCCCTGCTGCCGCCGATCGCCGCGTCCTATCAACTCCCCCCAGAGCGGATTGGGTTGTGCGTAACCGCCTTCGCGGCAGCCTATGTGCTGAGCGCGCCGCTTCTTGGCCTCCTTTCGGATCGAAGCGGGAGACGATCGGTGCTGGGTTGCTGTCTAGTTGCCTTTGCCGCCGCCAATCTCGTGACCGCGCTAGCCGACGATCTGCCGCGGCTGATCGCAGCGAGGCTCTTTGCCGGTGCCGCCGCGGCTGGCGTCTCGCCTTCCGTGTACGCCCTCGTTGGCAGCGCGGCGTCACCGGAACGTCGCGCGACCTGGCTTGCGGTAGTGGTTTCGGGTCTGTTGCTGTCGCTTGTACTCGGCGCGCCGCTCGGTGCCATCGCGGGCGCGGCGATAGGCTGGCGTTTTGTTTTCCTCGTTCTGACGGCGTTCACGCTCGGTCTTGTATGGCCGAATCTCCGCGTGTGGCCACGCGATCACAGGGCGGTCGCAATTACGCCCGGGCCCGCGGTCAAAGCGTGGATCCTGTCTGCACGCATGTTGCCGATGGTCGTATGGAGCACTGGCCTCTACGGTGTGTACAGCTATCTTGGCGTCGGGCTCACTCAAATCGGCTTCTCAGCGGGCCAAATTGCGCGGGCGATCCTATTCTACGGCTGCGGGGCAATTGCCGGCGTCCTGATCGGCGGGCGTGCGGCAGACCGGTTCGGACCAAAATTCATGGCTGGCACCAGCCTGATCGGACTTTCCGGCTGCTTTTTGCTGCTGCGCTTTGCGCTTGATGCCGGCATCTTGTTTGCCCCCATGCTCAGCCTGACCTCGGCCGTCGCACAGCTGTTTTTCCCGGCCCAGCAGGCAGGGTTGGTTAATGACTTTGCGGCCCGTCGCGCCACTGCCCTCGCGTGGAACAACAGCGCCTTATTTCTCGGCATCTCGCTTGGCTCGTTGTCCGGCGCGCAGGCCATCGGGATCGGCGGGATTGATGCGAATTTGCTGGTCTCTGCTGGGATCGTCCTCATTGGATGCGTGCTGAACAGTCTTGTCGTGCCAGGACCTTCCCGGACGCCGCGCAGGGCCGATCGTGCTGGAGAGCTGCCCGCTAAGGTTCCGTCTAGCCGCTAGGCTACCCGCGCCAGACGGGCCGACAAAGAGACGGCAGCCATATCATAAGCCGCGATGATCGCCTGAACCAAAGCTGGCGCGTTGGACACGGTACCTGCCTGCGCCACCGTTTCCAGGTGTCGACAACGCGATGACAGCTCGACGGCCCCGATCATTCCGCTGCTAGATTTTAGTCGATGGCTCGCGCGGTAAAGCAGCGCTAAATCGCCGTTTGCAGCGCCCTCTTCGAGGCTCCGGAGGAGGGCCGGCGTCTTCTCAAGGAACAGGCGGACCGAACGCTGCGCAAGGTTGCCATGCCAGCCTGTCTGAATCTGGGCGAGTTCATCGAGCACGTTCTCGTCGATCGTCCCGGTAGGCATCGGCATCGCGGCCTCGGGGGTGGAGCTGATGGCGCCGATCTGCGAGTCCATGCAGGTGGGGCTGAGCCAGGATTCCAGCATCTCCCTGACCTGCCCTCTGGTATATGGTTTGGGCAGGTAATCATCCATCCCCGACCCGAGACAGCGCTCGCGATCGCCTTCAACGGCACTCGCCGTCAGTGCGATAATGGGTGTGCGCCGCGCTCGCTCTTTTTCGCGTGTACGTATCTCCGCGGTTGCTTGGAACCCATCCATTACCGGCATCTGGCAGTCCATAAAGATGAGGCTGAACTCGCCTTTCCGATGGTGTTCGAGCGCCTCCAGCCCATCCATTGCGGTCTCAACCTCGCAGCCGAGGCTTTCGAGGAAACCAATGCCGACCGCGAGGTTGACGGGGTTGTCCTCAACCATCAGTACCCGAGCGCCTAGTGCGCACTCTAACGGCACCAGCGGCGGCTCAGCCGCTTTAGCCGTCGGCGACTTCATATTTCCATCGATCGAAGCGAGGCAGTCCCGCATGGCGGAACGCCGCACCGGCTTCGTAAGTCGCCAAGCCACTCGTCCCGACAGATCACCGAGATCTCGATCCAATAAGGTCAGCACGACAAGGGGCAGGCTTGCGGCTGCGGGATCGGATCCGACCATCGAATCGAACTCAACCACGCCCATTTTGGGTCTGTCGAGATCGATTATCGCCATCCCGTAGGGTTCGCCGCGAAGGGTGGCGCTGCGGAGCAAGGAGAGCGCTGCGGTGCAATTTTCCGCCCGACGGACGGGAAGATCCCAGCTCGAAAGATAGTCGCTCAAAATCGTGAAGCCAGGCTCGTTTTGCTCGACGACCAGAACTGGCCGTCCGCCCAGCGGCGGAGCAACGAATTCGGGCTGTCCCGCCTCGTCCGACTGGCGGCCGAACCGGATGGTGAAGCGGAACCTCGATCCGTATGCGGGCTCGCTCGACACGTCGATCGATCCGCCCATAGTCTCGCAAAGCTGCTTGGCAATAGTCAGGCCAAGTCCAGTCCCGCCATAGCGTCGCGTCGTCGAGGTGTCAGCCTGCGTGAAAGCGTCGAAGATATGTGGCTGCCGATCTGCCGCGATGCCGATGCCGGTATCCGTGACCTCGAACAAAAGCAATACCGAGGCTTCCTCGATTTCGATGGGATCAACGCGAACCCTGACTTCTCCGTGTTCGGTAAATTTGACCGCGTTGCCGATCAGATTTGTCAGCACCTGACGTAGACGGCCAGGGTCGCCGATCAGTGCCGTCGGCAGGCTCGACGGGAGGAAACAGCTCAGTTCGAGACGCTTTGTCGAGGCGACCTCGGCGAAGAGGTCCGTCGCGTCTTCGACGGCGTTGCGCAAGTCGAATGCCACGATCTCGAGATCGACCTTGCCGGCTTCGATCTTCGAGAGGTCGAGGACGCCGCTGATAATGCCGAGTAGCGTCTCGGCCGAGTTTCGAGCCCCTTCAACATATTGCCTCTGCTTCGGGGCGAGGTCCGTTTGCCGTGCCAGCTCCAGCATGCCTAGAACACCATTCAGCGGCGTTCGGATCTCATGACTGACATTGGCCAGGAAGCGCGACTTGGCTTTGTTCGCCTCGTCAAGATCTATTGTGCGCCGTTCGAGGGTCGCGTTCAGCTCACGCATTTCTGCCTCGGCGCGACGTTGTGCGGCTTGCCGCGTGGAGAGCGCGTCAGCCATCTCATTGAACGCCATACCGAGACGGCCGATCTCCGAGCCTGAATCGCTAATGCTGGCGTGCGCCTTGTAATTGTCGTCGCGCCATTGGCTGGTGATCTCGACCAATTCGCCGAGGGGCCGCTGGATAAATTTGCGACCGAATCCCCAAACCGCAAACAACGCGGCGAAGAGCCCTGCCAGAATAAGTGCGATCCCCCGATCAGTCGCGCTGTCGATCGCCGCAAACGCCTCTTCTTTGGATTGGCCAGCGCTCAGAAAGAAGTCCTTCGGAGGCAGGGCCGCCGGCACGTACCCAAAAATTCGGGTGATCCCGTCGACGCCTTTCGTCTCTTCCCAGCCGGTCTCGTTGCCATCCATGATCCTTTCATGGGTTTTCCGCATATTCTTGCCGACCAGTTGCCCCGGATGCGGCAGCCGAGCGATGATGTTGCCCTCTCTATCGGCGATCAGGATCGATGCAGTAGGAGACAGCCCGCGTTGCTTCAGATGCCCTGACAGCCAATCGAGATCGAGGCCAGCGAAAACGACACCGGAAATGCGGTCCGCATTGTCTTCAAAGCGCGCGGCAAAATGGATCATCTTTTTGCCGGTGGTCGGATCGGCCCAGTAATTTCCGACCGCCAGCCCATCATGCGCCATGGCGCGTCTGAAAAACGCCCGATCGGCGACCACTTCAGCCGAGTCGTCTCCGCTGGTGCAAAAAACACGGCCTTGGCTATCAGCTGCGCCGAGCACCGCGTAGTTTGAATATTGCGCTTTTAGTTTTGCAAAAAGCAAACTACAACTTTCCGATTGCCGTAATTTTACAGCATCCAATTGGGCGAGGGTCAATAGCAGCTGGCGGGCGCCTTCGCGCAGCTCGCCGATTTCCTCACCGAACTGATCGGTAGTCTGGACGACCTGTTTTCGAATATCGTCCGCACGCGCCAATCTCAAATAGTATTCATTGACGGCCTGAATCACAAGTGCCGGCAGGACGGCGATCGTCACCAACAAGAACAATCGGCCGGTAAGGCCAATGCGGAGAGCACGACGCCACCACAACCCGCGTCCGGCTCCCGCCTCAACTCGATAGGGTCCTCCACTCGCGGGGTGCCCGATCATCTGCAACTCCTCAGCGCATCCGGAAAGGCCCCGGCCTCAGTTGCGTGGCCGAGCCGAGGGTACGGTCGACAAGATTTCACAGTATCGACCTAACTCAAGCTTAATTCAAAATTGTCAATCTGGGAACATGCAACAGCAAAATCCAACTGTCAATTACAGGAGCGATCGAGATCGAGGGTTGCCCCTTTCGTTATCGTCTGTTTGCTTATTAACCTTAAAGAGCCGATCCGCACTGGCCTCGATGGTGACCTGCATTTATCCCATTTCCCCAGAGTAGGTGTGCAACTGCGCGAGGCCGCCGATGCGCTTGGCCTCATCTGGCAGGATACCGGCCTTGGGCTGGTCTTAGGTGATGGTGGTGCATTCGACGGCGCAGCGGATGAGGTAATCGTCCAAACCGTCGGGCAAGTTGCGGCGATTGAACCGGTAGGACCATTCCCGGAGATAACGCACCAGGTGCTCGGCGCTGACGCCGTGATGGGTGCCGACGAGCCAGGCTTTGATTTTGCTGAACGCTTGCCCTTCTTGTTCTTTGGTGCCGGCACCTTCGTCGATGGCGACGACCCGGCTTTTGTCGGGGCTGGCCGGTGCTGCGTCCGCGACTGCTCGGATCGCCGCCGATGAAGAACCTGCCCCCGCGAAGGCGGGGGCCCCGTCCGCCTCCCAAAAAGCCGCACAGCGAACAGGCCGGTCCTCGCTTAGCTCGTGGCGCAGCCTGTGGCTATGGTCCAGGCCGTCTGATACGGATCGCCGAATATAATCGGATTGGCACGTTTTCGGCTGCCGGCCGCGACGGAAGCCGAACTCGGCGCCTTTCTGACCGGAGACGTTCGCCGCCGGGGTCGCATCACGGCGATCCGTGCGCTGCCGGCAAAGAAGCGTGCTGGCGCTTCATCGCGTGCCCGTTCACCAAGGATAATAGTACTCGTGGCCCGGAGCGATGTGGCACCGGCGAATGTTGGCGCAGATACCATCGCCGAAAGCGCAGAGTTGAGACGCTCGGACGCTACAGGGCCGGCCCGCAGTATCCTCCCGTTGGTTGCTGCTACTCGCGGCTGCAGCGCAGGCGCAAGGTTACGGTGGTGCCGCGACCGACCTCGCTGCGGATTGTCGCCGTGCCCCCGGTTTGCTGGGTAAATCTATATACGATGCTAAGCCCAAGACCGGTCCCGTGACCCGGCTTCTTCGTGGTAAAGAACGGTTCGAACGCGCGGGCCGCCACCTCTTGCGGCATCCCAGTCCCAGTGTCCGAAATTTCGAGTTGGACGGATTCTTCCGCTCTGCTCCCAGGCACTTTCTGAGATGGCCCGCTGTTGGCGGTTCGGATGCGCAATAGACCACCGCCGGGCATCGCATCGCGTGCATTACTCACGAGATTGATAACCGCGAGTTCGAAGTCGGTTGGATCCACATCGACCAGCGACAGATCGGATGCGAGGTCGGTTTCGATCGCGACTGCGCTACCAACGGTGCGGGCAAACAGCTTGGTCATGCGGCGGAGCCGGTCATTGATGTCCACTCGGATGGCCGAATGTGGCCCCCGGCGCGCAAAGGCCAGAAGCTGTGCCATTAGTTTTTCGCCACGCTCGATGGTCTCGAGCGCCAGGACGACCCGGGACTGGAGCCTGTCTTCCGATTGCCGGCCGCTCAAAGCCTCCAAGCAGCCTCGCAATATGGCGAGGACGTTGTTGACATCGTGAGCGATCCCCCTGGTCACCTGACCGAGCGCCTCGATCTTTTTAACCTGGAGTAACTCGGCTTCGGCCTTGGTCCTCTGCTCCATCCCAACGCTCTTTTGAGATCGGCGCAAATAAGCCTCCTATGGGCCGGGGGTGAAGGCCCGCGGCGCGAGGCCGGGCAGCAAAGCTGCCGCCGCCGATTTAAGCACGGATCGCCGGTTCACCCATGAACCCACTACGGCGACGGCTGCGCTAGGCGCTTTCCAGTCGGTCATGACACGGCAAGACGATCGAGCGCGGGAACGAAGTCGGCGATCAATACATCGTGCCCTTCGGTCAGAGGTGTCAAGGAAGTCCTCCTCGCCTTGAATCGCGCCGTGAATAATGAATGGCGCACATTAGGTTTTCCAGCACAGCCTCGGTCGGAACCTGGTCGATTGATTTCAAATATGACGAATGGCCGGAATCGAGCGTGCGGGATCGGGTCTGCATGACAGCAGCGCTGCTGGTGCTGGAGCCGATCTTCGCAGCCGATCTTCCGTCGGAAATCTACGCCTACCGCGCCGGGCGAAACGCCTAGCAAGCGGTTGTAGACGCGGAGGAGCTGCTATTCCGCGGCCACCCGGACGTCGTCGACGCCGACCTCGCGGACTACTTCGGGCGGTTTTCGGGGCTTCACCCAGCCTGATCATCGGACCCTGTCACAATGGCTGCTGCCGATCGCCATGACGACAGCAAGCGCGGTGTCTGTGGCCGAGGCGCTGATGGTCGAACTGCGCCGGCGAGGGATCGCCGCGCCTGGCGTCAAGCACAAGCTGATCGTCGAGCAGCAGGTCACCAATTAAGTTGTGGATATGGGGTTGCTAGCACAGACCGCCGAACCGGCCAAAGAGGTTCTCGGCGTCGAGCGGATCGCGGTCGTGGCCGACCGGGGCTATTTCAAGATCGAGGACATCGAGGCCTGCGAGAAGGCCGGGATCGTCCCTTACGTGCCGCGGCCACAGCGCGGTCCCTCGGTTAGAGCGGGTCTGTTCCGTAAAGATGAGTTCCGCTACGACCCAACTTGTCGAGCGGCTGGCGAGAGAGCTTCGTTAAGATGCCGCCGAGCAGCTCGACTCCGCCGCTGTTGTAATTCCACTGCTGCGCGGCAATCAGGATGCGAGGCCGCATTGCCTCGGCCGACGTGCCGGCCGAAACCGCGCAGGGTGTCGTCGTAGTGGATCTTCGATTTGTCGCTGGCGGCGAGCCGCTTGGCGACGCTGTCGGTCAAATGCACGCGGTGACGCCGTGGACGCGTATTGTCGTGGGTCCGGGGCGGCCTGGTGCCTTCGACACCAGTTCGCCCCGCCTGGGGGGTCAGAGTGGTTACGGCTGCTCTTCGAGGATGCGCAGCCGATCGACAATGCCGATTTGCTGCCGGACCATCGCGCGCAGCTGCTCGATGATGTCGGGCCACATGTGATCGAGCCGTAGCACGATCGCTGAGGTCACCCGCATCTCGTCGCGCAATTCGCGGATGTCGCGGCCCAAGGCGGTGATGTCGACGTTCTTGGCGATGCCGGCGAGGTCGGCCTTGGTCGCCATGTCGGCCCGCATGTTGTCGAGATCGGCTTTCGTGGCCAATCCCTCGATGTCGGCTTTGGTGGCGAGTGCCGCCAGCGCCTCTTCGATGAAGGCCTGTAATTCGGTGGGTATAGTGCTTTCAGCCATTGGCCTGTCCGTCTCCTGTGTCAGGCGGTGGTCAGAGGTCTGGGCCGGGCTATGACCCCGGCCTGGGCCTCGCTCCGGATGTCCGGAACAGCGGAAATATATCGGAAAATCACCGGCCCCGGATATGTCATCAGTGGGCGAGGTGAGGGAAACCTCGTAGAAACTACGGGGGTTTAGCGAGGTGCCGGGGTGCCTGAGTCCGACCGGCGGCCGGCGACACTCAGAAATTTCCGGCCTGCAATTTCTGGGAGTGCTGCTCGGCTTCGGCGACTGACGCAGGCCGGCGTTTGATGAGGAGTCGGCCGTTAACTAAGCAAACGGTCGGCGCACTTGATCCCCACGGTCGGCGGGATCAATAGGTCAATGCGTAACGGCCAGGGTGTAACGCATTAGCTTACCGTGAGTAGAGCCGGTGCGCCGGGCCGGCGACCGAGAGTAAGTCATTTCCGGTGGGATGCGCGACCGGAAACAGCTTACCTGGAATAGAGCCCGCGCACCGTGATCCTACCGGGGGTAAGGTATTTCGGGACAGACCATCGTCCCGCATTGGCCTATCTGGGGTAGACCCCCGGTTCACCGGAACCAGCGCCGCCACCACGGGGTGCGCTCGGTGGTCAGGATCGCGAACATCCGCCGCCGCTCCTCGCCCTCGAAATCGAGCCGCCGCCGCAAATCGGCGATCACCGAATCCTTGTCGACGAGCCGTTCCCGCAACAGTTCGATCTCTCGCCGTTCGAAGCCCGTTCCAGCGGCGGTCTGTGGGGGTTGCGAATCGGTCGATCGGCCGTTGCTGGAACCGTTCGGCTGGAACACTGGTGGATAGACGCGATGCAGCTCGGCCGGGTCGATCGCCAGCGAGCCGTCGGGGTTGCGGGTCGCTGAAATCTTACCGGCCTTGACGTCGCGCGACAGTGTCGACTTAGCCTTGCCGACCGCACGCGCGGCCTGGCCCATGCTGTACATCACCGTTGCCGTCGAACGGTGCAGCAACGCGTTGCCTGTTCCTGGCGCATGATTCCCCCTTCTCGGCCCGGGAACGGGCCGCAACACCGCGCGGCACGGGGGAAATGCTGCGCTTTAGCGTTCGATCGAACGGCCGGGGGAAGGCCGTGGCACCCTTCTACCGCAACCGCGCGGTTGCGCAAGCCGGCCGCTTATGCGACGCTGATCGCGAGCAACACGATTACTCGCCGCCGGGCGACATACCTCCTCTCGGCGGCGTTTTTTATCCTACCGCCATGCGCGGCCGCGGCGAGCGCCGGCTGCGGCGCAGGATCTCGACCACCATAGCGATGCTGCGGTGCAGCTGCTCGAGGTTCGCCCGGTTGTGCGGCATCGCCTCGCCGGCGGCGACATTCATCACCACGTCGATGAGCTCGAGCTGTCGCAGCTGGGCGGCACCACCATTGTGCAGTTGGCAGATCCTGAACCAGCCATATCGCGGTGCTCCGGGCTGGTGATCGGCACGGTCCATTTGCGGCTGCTGCCCTGGCCGGACAGGATGGCAGCCCACAGGCCGCCGACGGAAGTACTCGACAGGTTGCGCGCCCGCCTGACCCGGTCCAACCAGGTTGCGACCGTTGCCAGCATCATCTGGTCTTCCTGGCTGATCGGATGATGGGCCAGCAGGATGGCGGGGTAGTCGACGAGCTCTACTGCGGCGCCGCTGCCGTTGGCGGCGATCTTCTTCCTGGCCATCAACTCCTCCGTCCCGAGGTCGACGGGATCGCGCCCGGTGCGCCGGCCGATCCTGGTGGTGGCGCGGCGCTTGGCGTTCGCCTTGCGCGGCCTCCCGCGTTTTCGCGCATGACTGCCGATCCGCTTGCGGCTCACAGGTGGAACGCCTCGATGGTGAGCGCGCCGTCGGAGAGCTCGATCGGCCGCCGGATCATCGCCGGTCTGGGGGCTTGCTGGTAGCGCTCGATCCGGCTGATGGAGGCGTCGCTTGTCTCCACGAGCCAAGCCAGCGGCGCGCAGCTGAGCCCCTGGGCGATGCGCCACTCCCGCAGCGCATGCGCCGATGCAGGGTCGGGCGGCCGCGGTTCACGGCGGGAAGGGGTGAGCATGAGCGACGCTCCTCGGGAAAGGGGCGCCGGCGAGCCTGAAATTTCGCGTGTCGGTCGGTCAAGCGTCGGACACGCGCGGATTAACCGAAACTGCGAGAAGGGTGGTTACGCACAGCAAAAGCGGGTTTTGAGCGCCAAAAGTGCGGTTTAGGCGCGCTTTTCCTCCGTGGAGGAAAACAACCCGTCGCCGTGTCCGACGCTCCCAAGCACGGATCGCGGCTCCGCTTGGCGTTTTGCCGCCTCGTTCGAGGGCGGGGGGCGGAAATTAAATATTTAGCGCGCGTGCGGATTTAATCATTATTTCCCGCGGATGGCAGATCACCGCGTCTCGACGCAGCAAGGCAGCTTACTTGCCTTTGAAAAACTGCAGGGTGGTTGGCGGGTGTCCGATTGCTGGCGTGATCGCATTCCGCCCGCATCGTGTTATGTTTTCGAGGCGGGCCGGTGCCGGATACACCGGGGCCGCCTCTGACCCTTGATCGAGAAAGGACATCGAGCCGGATCTTGTCCTTGGTATCGGCGATCCGTCGGCGACCAAGGTAAGCGTCATGTGCTGGTCGCGTGGGACACCTGTCTTCTTCAACGCGACCCGCGATGTTCAAGGGCAAAGCCCTTGGCGAGTTAGGCGTATCGTCTGGCGCCGCCCCGCCGCACCAAGTAAGGCCAATAAGCCGACACCAAATAAAGCCAGCGTCGACGGTTCAGGTACGGGCGCGTCTGCGTACGCGCCGGCGTCCTGCGAGGCCGTAACGGCCTCAAAGCCATGGCCATAGGCCGCGCCGTAGCCAGTGGTTGGCGTGAGGACGCCAGCCGCGTCTGTCCAGAAGTTGCCGCCCGTGGCGGCCAAAGTAAATGTGACTGTAGTATCCCCCTCGTTAGCAGCGCTGCCCAGATCAAACGTCCCGAAGTGATCTTCGCTTCCCGGTCCGGTAATACCTCCGGGAAGATTTACTGTCGCGGAAAAGCTCCCGCTAACGTTGATATAAGCGGGGGTGTCGATAGTGCTGGGGCCTGGTGCGCCTGGCGCTTCGAATTCGACCGTTGCGCCGGTGTAATGGCCCAGCGAACCCGTCGTACCTGTGACGATTACCTTGACTGCGGACCCGTCGGGGATGAGAGCCGGAGCGGTTCCGGCACCACAACCGCCAGTACATTCGGGCTGGTTTAGCCAAAAGTCGATAACGTCGGCGCGCGCTTGGGATGCGATGGCCAAAGGGCCCGCTAAAGCGACCATTGCGGTCAGGTTCCGAATTGCCTTCATCTAAACACCTCTAAATCCTCAAAACTCGTTAACCACTCCGTTGAGGCCCGTGACCGATGGCACGGCCAACCGTTCTAACGACATAGCCGCAGCACGCACCGCACCCAACTAAATTGATCGTTAATTTTCTATTTTTAATTAGACTTCGGAACCTGATTGGACGCGGGAGGTTGTTTACCAAGGTAAACATTCCGCCGCTCTGCCGACGTCGGCCTACGGATCGCAGTCAGGACGCGGGAGTAACATCCGGGCTAGCCGATCATTCCTCGAGCACGGATCATTGGTGAGGGGTCGCCTGCAAAGGGGTTTACTTCAGGACTTTGGCACGCTGCATATTGCGCCACAGCTGGTCACGGTAGCCGACCATCGCCGCATCAAAGCCGGCGAGTTTACGTCCGACCGGAGTGATGCGTAGCCTGCAGGCGGCGCCGTACTCGTCGGCAAAATCCGCGGCGCGCTCGAACATCTCGCCGATGGTCGCGACCTCAACGGTGCGCTTGGGCAGCGGCGAGCCGAGCTTGAACGAGACAATTCGGTTGGCTTGTCGGTCCCAGTGTGCCGGCGCCAGGGTGACATCGAATTGCTTTAGCTTGCGGGTTTTCATCACACTCCTCTCGGGGTGAGGGGTATCAGGTCTCCTCCTCGGGCGCGCCCGGCTGAATAGCGGCCCGCCCAGGTGACCGTGGTCATCGCGGGGAATGGCGGTGCCGTGGGTTAACCAGCTGATCTGCGGCGGCAAGCCATTGGAGGCGCGTTGAGGCGGCGCTCAAGCCCGGTCGATATAGGCAGGGCCCGCCGCGACAACAACAAAAATGATCGTTAATTTTCCGATTATTATGACGCGCCAGACCGTCGGACACGCCCGCCGTATCGTGCGTCCAACATCAGCATTCCCGCCGCTGTGCGCGATATCCCGCACGGATGCGGCGTCAGCGCGTGCGCTACGCTTTTGTGAGCCTGCTGGGCAAAATATCCGATAATTAACCATACAATTATATTTACAAAATATTGCTAAAATCTAAAGTCAAAACCGGCGACAAAGGAGCGTGCCATGGCTCGCCTTAAGGGGATGTGGGCGTGCAGCATAGCGCTGGCGGGGCTTGCCGTAGCCCAACCGGCGCATGCCACTCTCGCATTAACCGTGAGCGACGCGAATGCGGGCGGGCCTATCAGCGCTTGCAGCGGCACTGACGGCGGGACAGGAATACTCAACAAAACCTGCAGCGATGCAAACTTCTTATTGATCAATATTAATTCTCTGGGTTCCCCTCTGATTCCGGCCCCGGGTCTTAGCTCTAATCAGGTGACGCTCACCTCCTCTTCTGGGGGGATCTTCCCGGATATCCTCACGATCGATGTCGCTCAAACCAACTTAGCTTTTCCCGGTGGTGATGTAACCGTGAACCTCGCGGTCAGTACCTTGGTTGGCCCGGGACCGCTGATGTTGGAGGCGGACGCGCCGGGTGGCACGTCCATATTCGCTCACACCTTCACGACGATCGACACTCAAATCTTGCCGAGCATTACTCTAGGGGCTATAGCCAGCGACGATGCGATCTTCTCGCTGACCTTTACCGCGCCTAACCAGACCACGGCTGCCAGCATCGTGCTCACCGCAGTGCCGCCGACACCGATTCCAGAGCCGGCCTCGCTGGTGTTGCTCGGCGCGGGCCTGCTCGGCCTCGGGGGGGTCCGTCGTCGGTGGCAGACTGGCCAAGCCGCTTGAGCCCCGGTGCCGCCGCGGCCGACGAGGTTCGGTGCGAGCTATCAAATCTTTGGCCGGGAATATCAAGCGGGCGCGCCCGGCACCGGCTATCTCAAACATCGCGGGCTAGTTCCTCCCCGGCCCGCTGGTTTCATTAGGTGTTTCTCCTTCTGCACCCCGCTCGGAACAATCCGGGCGGGGTTTTCCGTTCCTAGGCTTCGTCGACGTCAGAAGATTTGAAACGTGCCCATCATCGGCCACTCGTCGAACACTTCGGGAGGATGCCCTCCCCAAAGTCGAGCATTCCTGCCATCGCACGGAGAGCGGGCTAAAGAGTAAACTGAGGTGAACGACAGGTTATTTTGTTGGGGATACTAACATTGAAACGTCGCGCACGCTTGACTATAACTGGGGAGAAGCACCCGCGCCTTTGGTGTCATGCGAGCAACCATCGCCCGGATGCCATGGTTACCGGGAATCTCCCCCGATGAAAACCGAATTGTTCCCCGACGACGATTTGGCCGTCGGGCCGGTGCCTGCGCCGGATCGCCGATCAGCTGCACCGGCTCGCACCTTCGCGGACAGACCTGGTGCACGAGCTGCGTCGCCTCGCCCTCGGCCTCGACCAGAGCCGGCCCCTGGCGAAAGCCGGGTCGTGCCGCGACGGCCTCGATCGATCCCGCTGCGGATCAAAGTGCCAGTTGGCACTTTGACGGCGATCCCAGTCCCGCCACGGGACTTGGAAAGGGTGGATGTTTCGGCCACCCTTTCGTCCTGCCGGCACTGCCTTCGGCGGCGGGCGCAGCAGACGCGATGCCATCGGCTGCGGCTGCGTAGGCTCGACTTGTTCGAATGGGCGGGCCGACAGGGCAAAAACTAGAGCCGCACTGATGCTGCTGGGGTTCCCCCGCGCGTTTTGGATTTCACTCTGCAATGTCGTGGGGCTTTTGTGCAGCTTAGCCGCTTAGCCGGCTTGCTTTGCTATTCTACTTTGCACTACCCAACGAGGTACCGGGTGCGCCGGGCGTTCTCCAAATTGAGGGGGCTTCTCCCGGCTGGCAAAGACAGCAACGGCACCACAAAACATATGCCCATCGGGGACTTGCTCTTGCCGTTGTCGGAACGATCATGGAAGGCGTTCCGCCGGTCTTCATGACCATCGGAAGCGCGCGCCGCCGCCGCCGTATTCCGGCGCCCGATAACGACGATCTCGACGCCCCGGCGCCGCCGAGAGCCAGTCCGCCCTCCTACCCGCGGATGACGCATCCGTGGCTGATGTCGGTCACAGCGGCGGGAATGGCCGATACCGACCTGGGTACAGCGCTCGC
>Ga0210401_10003722_pt1 | contig 16180 bp, 16 predicted proteins | sample IncBWH32MmetaG_FD_150866 | JGI IMG/M metagenome (GOLD analysis project Ga0210401, IMG submission 150866) | Forest soil microbial communities from Barre Woods Harvard Forest LTER site, Petersham, Massachusetts, United States - Inc-BW-H-32-M | ecosystem: Environmental > Terrestrial > Soil >... | reverse complement strand
CGAGATTTTCCCAATCGCGAGGCCTACCATCGTGCGCACCGTGACCGGCGCCTCCGCCTCAAACAGCTTGCAGGAAATTTTTCCTTTGTCCGTCTCCAATGTCCAGTAAAGCCCCGGCTTGCGCTTGTCGGCGGGCATGGCCCCATCGCCTGCAATCGGGAAGAGCAAGAGCGTTGCGGCGAGCGTCCCGCTCATAAAAACTGCCGTGATAAACGTCGTCAGGTTTCGCGAACGAATTAGCGTTGGCATTGACAGTTTCCTAGGTGGTCTCCGTGTAGCAATCCGAAAAGACTTTGTAGCGCCCACTTTCAAGTGGGCATTCCTTGTGTCGAGATGGTGCGGGTCCGCCGAGGCGGACCGTAGTTATATCTATTTCTTGACGTATTTCTTCAAATCCATAGGCCCGACTTCTGCTCCATAAACGTTGCCTTCGTGATCGACGGCAACTCCCTCGGCGGCACTTGAAGCGCCCTTCGGCGCCGGATCGGGGATGAAGGCAGTTACTTTGCCGTCCTTGGCGCTGCCGATCCGGATTCCCCGCATGCATCCCGGATTATATCCATACCCCGGTTGATCCGTGGACTCTGAGTCAGCCACATAAATGGTGTCGTCCTTGTCTATAAAAATTCCGCTCGGCCGGCCAAACTGTTTCCATTCGGCGATGAACTTGCCATCCTGGTTGAAGATCTGAATGCGATTGTTGGAACGGTCACCGACAAAGAGCCTCCCTTTGGAATCGAAAGCCAGGGTGTGAGGCGCGTTGAACTCGCCGGGAGCCGACCCCAATTTCCCCCACTCCTTAATAAGTTTTCCATCTTTTGTGAATTTCACGATGCGCGCGTTGACTTGCGAATTCGGAGGAGAACCGTGCCCGTCCGCGACAAAAATATCCCCGTTGCGTGCGATCGCCACAGCCGACGGCCGGTTGAACGTATCCCGCGTATTGCCAGGGACGCCGGCCTTGCCGAGCGTCATCAAAACTTTTCCATCGGGGCTGAACTTGAATATCTGGTGCCCCTTTCCGTGTTTGCCCGCGTCGTCGCTTGTAGCCATTCCTCCAACTCCGTCGGTGACCCAAACATTTCCATCTTTGTCCGCAAAAATTCCGTGTGGAAGGATGAACATTCCCGCGCCAAAATTCTTCAGAAGTTTACCTGACGGTTCAAACTCGAGAATCGGAGCAAGGTTTGAATCCGAACAACTGTTCCCGCCACACCGATCGTAGGTCCAGATGTTGCCATCAGGACCGATGGCCACGCCCGAAGTCGACCCCCACTTCCTGCCGTCGGGCAATTGCGCCCAGTTGGTGACGGTCCTATACGGATTCGGCGAATCGTTTGGAGGGGCATAGCTCGCCTGGGCTCGCGCGTTCCCCCCGGAAATGGCAAGAATCGCGATACTCAATGCGAGCCCGAATCCCAGTTGGCGTGCACGGCGCATGATTCCTACTTACTCTCGATGTTGATCGCGTAGTAGCTGACTGTTTTTGTCGAAATTTCCTTCCACCAATGCGGCGTTTTGGCAGGAATCGTGATGACGTCGCCCTTGCTCAAATGAAAAGTTTCTCCGCCTTCAAGCGAAGGTCCTCTCATTTGGCCTGGAGCGGTTTGCTTTGCTCCGATCATCTTTCCGCCCGTGATGAGTGTAGCCTCGCCGTCAACCATGATGAAAATATGGTTCGTATGCTCGTGATATTCCGCTTCGCCAGCTTCCCGGTGATTGGCCAAAATGACGAGACCGGGATCGTCCACAATCGGCCCGCCTTTTGCCATAACGGCCGAGACTTTGTCGTGCGGAATGTAATGGACCGCCGCCGGAACGCCCTCTCCCGTGGAAGCGGCGGAAGCAGTAAACAGAACAAACATCGCGAATAACGTAGCCTTAGCAAGCCAATGTTTCATCTTGTCCTCTTCTCAAACCGGATTTTGATTGTTCTTTGGATCTTATTTTGTCTCGCCAACCGGCCGTGGCACATGCATGGTCATCAACACCAGCGCTCCGTTGGAGGGTTTGAACTGATGCGGCGTGCCTTCGGGAATAATCGCGAAATCTCCCTTGCTGATCGTCTGTGACTTTCCACCATCAATCGACGTGCCCGAAAGATTCGCGTCGTTGGTGCGTTTTTGGCCCACGACCGTTCCGCCAGTAGTTAGCGTCCCGGCTCCATCGATCACGTAAACGAGTTCCGCTTCTTTTTCGTGGACTGCGACCGCGCCCTCGACGGGCCGATATTCAAGATTCGTTACATACGGCGCGAGGGACAGAATATGTTCGGCGGCCATTACCTGGCCTTCCTTCCGTTCTGCCTTGGCTTTGGCGAACAGCGCCTGCACTTCCGTAGCGGACGTGAATGTTTTCATCATGGCCGCGTCAGCCTGTGCGGCAGGCGCCTGAGGCAATGCAGCCGGCGTCGCTGATTTAACTGCCGGCGAAGCGGCCGGTTGCCCGGCCATGACGACCACTGCCGCCATGAGTGCCAGCGCCATGCTTATTCCAAGAGTGCGCATCTAGATCTCCTCGTATCAAGATTTCCGTTGTGACCTTCCGGATGGGCACACTTATACACCCGAGGGCCTCCCCGGTGAACTCAAAATGATTTTCGCCGGCTATCTCTTTCTTGGCGACGGCCATTGGAACTGAAAATTGATTCGGGACTCCGCGGAAGTGATATAAGTATGGTCCGTCGAAGCATCCAATTTCACGTAGTTCGCAAGAGGGGAATGGTGAACTTCCTAAGACAACCGCGGAGAATTACATGGCAAAATTATTAGCCCATTGGATCTTGAGCGCGCTCTGCCTGCTCCTGGTGGCTCATTTTGTACCGGGATTTTTCGTGAAGGGTTTCGGCACGGCGCTCATTGCGGCGGTGGTCATCGGTCTAGTCAACGGCACGATCGGCATACTTCTGAAGATTATTACGTTTCCTTTCATCATCCTCACCTTTGGAATCTTCTGGCTGCTGATCAACGCCCTCATGCTGAAATTCGCTGCGTTGTTCGTGCCTGGATTTGAGGTGCGCGGCCTCTGGCCCGCATTTTGGGGGGGATTGATCCTGAGCCTCCTGAACATGACAGTCCGCCAGCTTCTAAAGAGCCGCGGCGAATAACGCAGCTAAAACCCACAAATTGCAGTCGATCCAGCGGGAATATACAAGCACTACGATTGTTTTCAGTAGTCTTCCACAGGCTTGCGGCTAAACGGGGATTTCGGAGTTCGAGGCGCGCGGGCGCTGCGGTAATCCTCGAGCTCCGCGTTGGATATCGCGAAATGAGTGTCCGGCGGATGGTTCGCGGAAGCCGCCAGCTCACGGTGTAGCTTGCGCGAGCAAACGTCGGGCGCATCCTGAATGCGCAGCAGGCGCTCATTGAATGCTTCGGTGGGAATCGTCAGCGTGAATTCGCGAGACTCGGTCGAAGCTTCCCGCACGGTGAAGGTGTACTCACGGACCATTGCCTTCACTTCATAGCCGAGAAACTGCACGATGATTTCGTGGCTCACTTGGCGCCTGCGGCCAGCGCGGAAGCAGTAGTGACTGCCGCTGTTTTCTTTATTTTCCTGGCCCGGCGCCTTTTGGGTGGTGTTCCTTCCGCGGCATCGACGACCATGATGCTGGTAACGAATTTTTTCATGCCGTGCAGGTCGAAGTCGATAGAGGTGTGCTCCGAGTTGGAATCCGTGACCACACCAAGCCCGTATTGGAAGTGCTTGATATATGCGCCTTCTTGGAGAGCTTTCAAATTGCCTCCTCGCGTCGAACAAGCCCGGCATGCGCCGGTGACAGCCGCACTTCCGCCCCATCGACCTGAAAAAAAAGCCTGCAAGTGTGAACTTGCAGGCCTCCAAGAATTCTAAAGGATTACAAGAGCAACAATTTCGCTTGTATTTTAACACGGTCTCCCGCAGAGGCCTAACAATATCGCCAGCAAATTTAGGACAGGAACTGCGGGAACCGCTGGAATTGCTATGCACACTGCGGCCTGACACGACCAATAGAAATAAAGAAAGAATGACGTCAATTCACGGGAGAGAAAATCCAATCGAAGGGCAAAATCCGCAGAAGCCTTGCTTTCGAAACTTTCCCACGCCAGCCGCAACGGGGGTTCTCGCAGGCAATTTCCACTTTGGCGAAGATTTTCATAGCCTCGTCTTCAGAAAGAGCCGCCTTTGAGTATTTCTGCTGTAAATTGATGTTGTGCCCATCTTTGGGGCACGCAAAGACAATTCTGTAGGCTTGACTCATAGCTCATCATAACACTCAAATCCGCTCTTGACGAATGCGATTAGGGCCTAAAGTTCCATAATTGAACGTCTTAGACACCTCGGAACATGGATTCTAGTCCGGCGGATGGAATAAGTGTTTAGGCGTCTTGTATTTACCGGCGGGGGTTATTTCTTTGGTGGATACTCCTTCTGGTATCCGTTTCGACTGTTTTTTATCGAAAAACTGCCGTCGGCCCGCGCCGTCAGTTGGATGTAATTCACCGCCCCTTCGTCGGGGACACCTGTCGCGGCCGTGCCGCCGGTTCCTAGGTTGGCGATGAACTTCTCCGGCATGTTGTGATCTGCGGCATCCACGGCGTAATGCAATTGCCATAGATCCTCCAGGCCGGGGGAGGACTTAAGCGTCTCGAAGGTGGCCACAGCGCCCCCCTTCTTTGCTCCGTTGTCCAGCACTGCGACACGGGGACGCTCGGCGTGCACCAAGATCGGCAGGCTGGAGATGTCCTGCCCATGATGCGAGACGACGTACACGTCCAGGGCACCGATCAGGTTATTCGGACAAGCCAGATCGTGTTCTTTATTCCAAGTCAAATCGCCAAAATCACCTAAACGGAATTTGCCCAGCGAGATCACCACACCCACCGACTGCTTGTTTTCACCGGCAATCAGGGGGTCCAAAGTTTCATCTTTCGGGGTGAATCCCGAGCAAAGCGAATTAGCCGACCCGGCTCCGGGCAGCGGCTTGGAAATCGTTTCCGCGGCCGAAGAGATCACCTGAACGTCCAGGCCTTTAATTGGAATTTTGTCGCCGGGTTTTACTTGCATGTGCTGGCCCTTGCCGCGGACCGTCAAGTACGCGGCGTAATTTTGCGGGACGTTTCGAGTCTCTTCAGCGCTCGGTCCATGATCGACAAAGTTCTTGATCGGGATGAGCCCGGCGAGTTCCACGACGCCACCGGCATGGTCAGCGTGATAGTGAGTCAGGACGAGGTAATCGATTTGGCTGACTCCAGCCAATTTCGCGACGCTGGCAATACGGCCGGCGTCGCGCCCCCCGGGCCACCCCGTATCGATCACCAGGGATTGTCCGCTGGGCGAAACGAATAGTGTCGATTGCCCACCCTCTACATCAATGAAATAAGCTTCCAGTGTGTTCTTCTGCTGCGCCCGCACGGCTGGAGATGCCAGCCCGATCACGAACGCAATCGCAAGCAAAGTCCTCTTGCGCATGATTCCTCCTATGATTCAAGTATCGAGCCCTATAGGTGCAAAGTTGGCCCGTGGCGCAGGCCTCACAGGCTGCGGAAAAGGTAGATTATTTTGTCATTCCGAGCGAAGCGAGGAATCTCTCCTGGTTTTAAGTCCAACAGAATGAGAGATTCCTCGGCACGCAGCGTGCCTCGGAATGACAAAAATTTGGGTTTTTCCGCACTCTGTGAAGCCTGCGCCGCAAACCGCCGTTTACTTAGATGATTTTGGCCAGAGGACGCCCTCGTCTACCTTCGTCACCGGACCCATGCCTTTGTAGATAAATTTCTGCAAACGCTGGCCTCGATATGTCTCCGTCGTATAAATGTTGCCTTTCGAGTCTGTGGCGATGCTGTGGACGGCGTAGAACTGGCCCGGCTGGCGTCCCCCGTCGCCGAAATTCGCGACTTCCTGAAGCGTGTCGCGCAACAAGATATGAATCTTTTCATTCGCTCCATCCGACAGATAAATGTACGTCTGCTTCGGATCCTTGGAGAAGGCAATGTCCCAGACCGATCCGTCTCCCAGCGTTCTTTTTTCGATGATTTGTTCCTTGACGAACGTGCCGTCCGGTTTGAACACTTGAATGCGATCATTCACGCGGTCGCAAACGTACAGCAGATTGTCGTCCGCCAATTGAGCGCAGTGCACCGGGCTCCTGAACTGCTGGTCGATCGGCGCGTCCGGATTGTAATTGCCCATATCGGTATCGTCCGGCTTGTGACCATAGGCGCCCCAGTGCCTCTTGTATTGTCCGGTATCGGCGTCAAACACGATGACGCGCTTGTTGCCGTACCCGTCGGCGACATACAGTTCATTGGTCTTCGGGTCCACGAACATTTTCGCCGGACCCTTCAGGTTTTCGACATCGTTGCTGCCTTTGCTTTTAAAGGGGTGCCCGAGTTGCATCAGGAATTTTCCGTCCTGGGTGAATTTCAGGACTTGATTGTCCGCGTAGGCGCCCGGCTGGCTTGCCTCGGGCAAAGTGCTGGCTCCCGTATCCATAATCTTGGGATCAACCGTGCGGCCATTTCCGCCAATCCAGACGTTGCCCTTGTAGTCCACGGTAATTCCGTGATTGGAATTCGGCCAGTTATATCCTTTTCCGGGGCCGCCCCAATGGCCGATCAGATTCCCAGCTTTATCGAATTCGAGAACCGGCGGCGCAGTTACGCAGCAATCCGCGCCAGGGGGATTTGTGTCGCCATATTTTTCCTTGAATTCCAGCGAGCCGCCTCGATGTATGATCCAGACGTTGTCTTGCGCATCGACCGAAACGCCGATCGCCATTCCGATGACCCAGTGGTTCGGCATCGGTTTGGGCCACATCGGGTCCACTTCAAACATGGGGGCCTGAACCGTCGCGGCCTCGACGGCGGCTTTCTTCTCCATCATTCTTGATCCGAATCCCAGAGCGCCGATGACCGCGAGAAAAGTCACGCCAATCCACAATTTTCGCTTCATGTTAACTAACCTCCCCCGAAGGGCCACAATTTACCTGAGTGCAGGCGGACCAGAGCCCTGTCCGCATTAGCCTGATTTGAGATTGCGATGCAGATAGCGCCCCGAAGTATACACAATTCAGTTTCAGGCGGCGTCGAATTTTGAAAACGAAGCTGTACCAATTCAAAGTATGCATGGCAGTCAAGAACCTAGTGAAAACTGCGACGCACGTTCTATTGCGGCTCAAACCGATTGCTGTTAATCTGTATTTCTGATGGCAAAGAAAAAAACCACCCTCGATAAGGCGGTCGAAAGAACGGCAGAAATATTGCTGGCCCACTTCAGTACGTTGCCGCCTTCTGAAGCCAAGGCCATGCGCAAAGAAATCCACGACTTGGCTGTCAGGCCTTCCCGCTCTGCAAAGCGCGGAAAAATCTCACGATCTCCGCGAACCGCGGATCCTCGTCGGTTATCCCGTGCTTCCGCAAAACCTGCATAAATTCCCGCTCGTCATTGCGTTTGTAAATTCTGCGTAATTCACGCAGAAGAGCATTTATTTCTTCCCGCGTGTACTTGAACTTTTCCACCATCAGTCCGTGCACCCCAGCTCCAACAACGTGCGCGAGCGTGCGCCAGGTCGGATGGCGTTGTCAATGGATGGGTTTTGCTTAGAATGGTTGAAGATAGTCTTAGGTCATTGCGGGCAAACTCTACTCGTCTCCCGTAATTCTCGCTGCATTTCTCCGGTATGGCCAGCACAAGGAGGATCGCCTAATATTGCTTGTCAGCAGCCGTCTCCAACGATTACGCTTTCGGTCCATGCCCCGCAAATCCATCGCTTATGGAATTTTCTCTGCGCTATTGGCGCTCTTGTTCCTCGCGCCGGGGCACCCGCTTGCCGCCCACGATATTCCCAACGACGCGACGGTTCAGATGTTTTTTAAGCCTGCTGGGAATCACCTGAATATCCTGGTGCGCGTCCCCCTTAAAACCATGCGTGACCTGGAATTCCCCGAACGTGGTCAAGGCTACTTGGATTTCGACCGTGTGGACCCGATGCTGCGGGAAGGCGCAAGCCTATGGGTTTCCGATTTTATCGATGTGTATGAAGGGGCGGAACTCCTGCCAAAGCCGCGTGTTGTCGAGACGCGCCTATCGCTGGAGTCCAATCCGTCTTTCGTATCTTACGAACAAGCGCTCGCGCACGTCACCGGTCCGAAGCTCTCGAATAGCACCACCGTTTTCTGGAACCAGTTGATGCTGGATGTGCTCTTCGAGTACCCCATTCAATCCGACCAGTCGCGTTTCTCGATTCATCCCGCGCTCGACCGTCTGGCTGCGCGCGTCGTCATCGCCCTTCGTTTCCTGCCGCCAGGAGGAGCGGTCCGCGCCTTTGAATTTCTCGGCGATCCTGGCCTCGTTCGCTTGGACCCGCGCTGGTTCCAGGCTGCGGGACAGTTCGTGGAATTGGGTTTCCTTCACATCCTGGACGGGACCGACCATCTGTTGTTCCTATTTTGCCTGGTGATCCCGTTCCGCCGCTTCCGCTCGCTCATCCCCGTCGTCACGGCATTTACCGTCGCGCATTCGATCACGCTGATCGCCTCGGCCTATAACCTCGCGCCGGATGCGCTATGGTTCCCGCCGCTGATCGAAACACTGATCGCGATGTCCATCGTCTACATGGCTCTTGAGAATATCGTCGGCGGCGCCACGGTGCAGCGGCGGTGGATGATCACCTTCGGATTCGGCCTGGTTCACGGCTTCGGCTTCTCTTTTGCTTTGCGACAGACGATGCAATTTGCAGGCTCCCACCTGCTGGCCTCGTTGCTGTCCTTCAACGTCGGCGTAGAACTTGGACAACTTCTCGTGCTGGCATTGCTGATCCCCGCTTTAGAGATTCTCTTCCGCTATGTGGTGGCGGAACGAATGGGCACAATCATTCTCTCCGCAATTGTGGCGCACACGGCATGGCACTGGATGATCGACCGTTACCAGGTGCTCAGGCAATATCAAATCCGCTGGCCAGGGCTCGAGGCAGCCCCACTGGCGAAAGCTCTGCGCTTGCTGATGCTGATCGTCATTGCGGCGGGCCTGGTCTGGCTGGTATTCGGTCTCCTGTGGCCTCGAGTGGTCCCGACGGAAGAAGACCCAGCAGTGCGCACGCGATTGTAGGAGAGACATTCTCGGCCGTCCTGCATGTGCTTAGGTTGTGCTCAGTATGACCATGAAGATGCCCGTTCCGTCCCGGAAGGCACGGAACGGAACGGCCGCTACAAAACCACCATGCGTTGTTGGTGGCAGGTTTTGTAGCGGCCGCCCGTTTTTTGGGCGGGCAGCCGTTTGCTCCATCCAGTGCCAAGCTGAGCCACAACATGTGCTTGCCTTTGCTTGACATCGTACCCAACGCGTTTACACTGAGCGAGTCCCAAAAAATCCATTTTTGTGTTTTGAGCTATCGTCAGGCGGGGATGCGGCCAAGAAAATCAGCTGAAACAATTTTCGATCGAATCGCGCTGGTGCGTCCCTCATGATTAACGTGCGCGAGGAAATCGCGAATGCTCCCATCGGCCGATACCATCGCTTTCTCGCCCTGCTCATTGGTATGGTTGTGTTCTTTGACGGCTACGATACCTTTAATCCCGCCTACGTCATTCACTACGTGATGAAGCCGTGGCATTTGGCGCCCGGCCAGGCCGGGCTGCTCGTTTCGAGCGGGTTGATCGGCTTCATGATCGGTTCGTTGCTGCAAGGGAAATTTTCAGATCGATACGGGCGGCGGGCCACGTTGCTCGTGGCGCTCTGGATCGTCACGGTTTTCAGCTTTGCCACAGCAGCCTTCGCGAACTCGTTCTGGACATTCTGCGGACTCCGATTACTGACTGGCCTCGGCATGGGCGCGCTCTTGCCCCTGGGCGTGACCTACGTCAACGAATATGCCCCGCGCCGCTTGGCCAACACATTTTCCATGTGGGGTTGGGCATTGGGCTGGGCCTCCGGCGGCATCGTCGCCGCCGCTATCGGAATCTACCTCACTCCAATGTTTGGCTGGCAGGCTTTGTATTACGCAGCGTCGTTGTCGATTGTCCTGGTCCTGATCTGCCATGCTGCTCTTCCGGAGTCACTGCAATTTTCCGCGATGCGCGGCGATTGGCGGGGCATCTCTGAGGTTCTTAGCCGATTAAATCCTTCGCAAGCGGCGCGCTATACGGCGCCCGGCGAGAAATTCATTTTCCCCGAGCCCAGCGATCGCCCGGCGTCCGTATCGCTGCTTTTGTCCCCCGGCTACCGTAGGACGACCCTGTCCGTTTGGGTGGCCGGTTTTTTTATCCTGTTCGGAATCTGGGGTCTCTCGGGATGGGTGCCCACCGCGATGATGCAGCGCGGCGAAGGGTTCGCGACAAGCTTTAGTTTCGGAGCCTTGATTCAGGCCATGGCTTTCGTGGGTTCGCTCTTATGCGGCTACATTGCGGATCGAGGCGGCAAGGATCGCGAAGCAATGGCGGTGTGGTGGCTCGGCGGCGCTGCTTCGGTAGGTATACTCGCTCTGCTTAACATTCACGCGCTAAACGTCATCTGCGTCGGCGCTGCAGGCTTTTGTATTCTGGGCGGGCAAAACGTCCTGAACAATTTCACAGCGGCGTCTTATGATACAGAAGTGCGCGGCACTGCCGTCGGCATGATGCTGGGAGTGGGGCGCGCCGGCGGAATTCTGGGTCCTTACATTACCGGCCTTCTCCAGCAACACACGCCCGGCACTGCTGGCTTGTTCGTGGCCATCGGCGCGGCATCGCTGATCGGCGCCATTGCCATCGTTTTTGCGAGCCCTCGCCCATTGCGCGAATTCGTGGCAACTGCGGATACGATTCGCGCGTCTTAAACATCCGCTGATACGCGGAGGAGAAGAGAATGAAGCAGGACAAGCCAGTCGCATTGATTACTGGCGCCGCCACGGGCATTGGCCGCGCGGCCGCGGTAGCTCTAGCAGCGAGTGGCTTTGATACGGTAATCAACTACAGCCGCAGCGAACAAGCGGCGCGCGAGACTGCAGCGCAAGCACAAGCCAAAGGCGCGAAGACTTTGCTTTTCAAGTGCGATGTGAGCGATGACCCGATCGTGCGAAAAATGCTGGCAGCCGTCGATCAGGAATTCGGACGCCTCGATGCGCTTGTGAACAATGCCGGCACCACCTCGAACATCAAGCCGGGCGATTTCGAAGCCATGACGCCAGAGGAATGGGATCGCGTCTTCGCCGTGAACGTCCGCGGAATGTTTCAAGTGACGCGCGCGGCCACGCCTTTTCTGAAGGCCGCGCGCGGCAGTGTCGTCAACACGGCCAGCATTGTGGGCCTCCGTCCCGGACCCCAGCCGCTGCCCTATGCTGCCAGCAAAGCCGCGGTGGTGAGTCTCACCAAGCTGCTGGCGCTCAATCTCGCCCCGGATGTCCGCGTCAACGCGGTAGCCCCCGGATGGATGGAAGGCGATTGGATGCAACGAATGCTGGGGGACAGGTACGATGACTTGATGGCTCGCCGCGCGAAAAGCACGCCCCTGCGCCGCTGCGCGACCGCGGAGGACGTGGCCGAAGTCGTCGTCAATCTGATTACGAGCAATCGCTTCGTGAACGGTGAGATCATTGTGATCGATGGTGGCTTTTCTGCAACGACGTAGCAATTCTGTGGCGCCGGCGTCTCGCCGGCGGTTTTCTGATCCACATGCACCGCAAAAAAGCCGGCAAGACGCCGGCGCTGTGAAAAGCATGCGATGAATGCTGAGGTGAAGGCGTACATTTCGTCGATCGGAATTGTGGTGAGGGGAAAGGCGAGAGGGAGGGGAAACTCGTGCTGGATGGTGTCGTTCCATTTCCGCCAGAATTTGCCAAACGCTACCGCGAAAAAGGCTATTGGATAGATAAATCCCTGGCGCAGGAATACAGAATTGCTTTTGACAAATATGAAAAACGAGTCGCCGTGCTCGACCGGGATCGCTCCATCACCTACGGCGAACTCAATCGGATGTCGGGCAATCTGGCGCTGAATCTGCTGGAAATCGGTTTCCGCCCCTTAGACCGGGTCGTCGTGCAATTACCGAATGTGGCCGAATTTGTTGTCCTCTACCTGGCGCTTCAGAAAATCGGCTGCATTCCCATCGCCGCGCTCATGCCGCACCGCTTTGCGGAAATCAGCCAGTTCGTGGAGCTGTCCGGCGCCACAACTTGTGTCGTTCCGGGCCAGCAGGTTGATTTTGACTACTGCGCCATGGTCGAGCGCGTCCGCCAAAAGCTTCCCACGATGCGTCTTGGCATAGTTCTTGGACCTGCGCGCCCAGGTTTTCTTTCGCTCCCCGAATTGATTGTGAAGCCGGCCAGCCTGCCTGTGACAAAACTATCGGAGATTCGCATCGATCCTGTAGATCCCGCCATCTTTCAACTTTCGGGTGGGACAACTGGAATTCCAAAGCTGATTCCTCGTACCCATAACGATTACGCCTACAACTCCAAGATGGCTTCCAAAGTTTGCGCCATTGGAGAGGATTCGGTAGTGCTCATTATTTTGCCGATCGCGCACAATCTACCCCTGGCGTGTCCCGGCATTCAGGGCGTTCTTTTTCACGGCGGACGCGTGGTCCTAAGCACGAGTGCTCGTCCCGAGGATGTTTGCGCGCTAATCGAAAAACATCGGGTCACTCATATCAAAGTTGTCCCCGCACTGCTGATCCGCTTGTTGCACGATCCGGCCGTGAGCCGTCACGACCTTTCTTCCCTGAAGATCATTCAAAGCGGCGGCCAGTCCATGCTCCCCGAAGTGCGATTGCTCTCCAAGAAGCTCATTCCCAGTGCGTTTGTGCAAGAAAATTTCGGAATGTCCGAAGGGCTTCTGATGTTTGTGCGCCTTGACGACCCGCTGGACGTCAGCCAGGAAACCGTGGGCCGCCCGGTCTCTCCGGACGATGAAGTGCGGCTCTTGGACGACGATGATCGCGAAATTCTCGGCGGGGAAGTCGGCGAACTTTGCTGCCGTGGCCCCTATACTTTGCGAGGTTACTTCGGCGTTCCAGAATACAATGCGCGCACATTCACTTCCGATGGATTTTATCGTTCCGGAGACCTGATGCGACGCCACAAATCCGGTAATTACATCGTCGAGGGACGAAAAAAGGATCTCATTAACCGCGGTGGCGAAAAGATCAGCGCCGAGGAAATCGAAAACCTCATTCTCTCGCATGCCGCGGTGAAGAATGTTGCCTGCGTTCCAGTGCCGGACCCGGTGCTGGGTGAACGGATGTGCGCCTGTGTATTGCTGCGCGAAAAGGCCCGCCTGAATTTTGATGAATTGAAGAATTTCCTGCTAGCCAAGGAAATCGCCAAGTATAAGCTCCCCGAGCGATTGGAAATCATGCAGGATTTTCCGCTGTCGCCGTTTGGCAAAGTCTCGAAGAAAACGTTGACGGAAATGATTTCCCAGAAAATGGTTGCGGAGCAAAAAGGTACGGACAGCGCTTCGGCGTAGCCGCAACAGGTAGATAGGCAGAAAATCGCATGCGAATCATCGATGTCCATTGCTACCCGAATACACGCGAATGGATCGCCTGCCAACAGCCCTATGTTGACGCGCTGGCCGCATACTGGAACCGGCCGTGGTTGCCCAAGCAAGAGGAAGAAATCGTCCAGGAATTCACGGCCGCGGGTGTCGAGGCAATTCTCGTGGCGTTGGATCTGGAGACGACAATCGCCACGCCCCCTTGTTCGAATGATTTTGTTTCGGCGATGCAAAAGCGCCACCCAAAGCGAATCATCCAATCCTGGGCGGCCGTCGATCCCTTCAAGGGGGAGGCGGCTCTGCGCGAGGCGCGGCACGCTGTGAAAGACCTCGGGATGTTGGGATTCCACTTTCACCCGATCATGGGCCATTTCGCGGTGAACGATCGCCGCCTCTACCCGCTCTTCGAACTCATCGACGAATTGAAAGTGCCCGTCATGATTGACGTCGGCACCACCGGCATGGGCGCTGGAATGCCCGGCGGCATGGGCGCCAAGATCCGCCACGCCCATCCATCGGCCATCGACGAGTTGGCCGCCGATTTTCCAGCCATGACGATCCTGGCCGCTCATCCCGGCTGGCCCTGGGTAGACGAGATGACTGCGGTAGCCTTGCACAAAGGCAACATATATTGGGAGCTGTCCGGTTGGGCGCCTCAATATTTTCCTGCGCAGTTGAAAAAAGATATTCGCGGGCGCCTGAAGGACAAAATTATTTTTGGCAGTGATTATCCAAGCATCCCATACGATCGCCTGCTGCGCGAATGGGACGAACTCGGCTACACCGACGAGATCAAGGAGCGTGTCTTCCACTTAAACGCGGAACGCGTTCTTGGCCTGTAGCGCTCGCCTTTAGGCGAGCATTTGCTTGAACTCAAGGTGCCCGCCGGAAGGCGGGCGTTACATATCCCAACTCCGAGAGCGATTCAGGGGGTGACAATTGTCTTTTCCCATCCGTCGTGTCGTCACCGGAAAAGATGCGACAGGCAAAGCGGTCGCCATGATCGATGGCCTAGCCCCAAGCGCTCATCGTCGACCGGAAGGGGGCATCGCCATCACCAATCTTTGGGTGACGGATTCCATTCCAGCCGATCTTTCGAGTTCCGAGGATACTTCCACGCACAAAGTCGGCATCCCCCCGCCTCCCAACGGCACAATTTTTCGCGTAGTCGAATTTGCCCCGCAGAAAGAAATTACGGCCGACTATGAAACCAGACTAAAAATGATCCAGGGAATCGGTCTGGCCCCCGAAGGTCCATCCCGTGAACGACCGCGCGATCCCGGCATGCACCGGACCAGGACGGTGGACTATGCCGTGATCTTATCGGGCGAGATCGACATGCTGCTTGACGATTCGGAGGTTCACTTCAAGGCGGGCGACGTCCTCGTCCAGCGAGGCACGAATCATGCCTGGGTGAACCGCAGAGACACGCCGTGCCAAGTCGCCTTCATCCTTGTCGACGCCAAGGACTGAGCTGCGAAATTCACTCTCGGTGGCACTTCTGGTTTTCCGTGCTTTCCCGGTATTCAGCTTTTCAAATCTCAAGGCGGAGGAATCGAAGAAAACCGAAGAGCTCGGAGAAACTTTCGCCGGGCAGGTTACTCGACATGGGCGTCAAACACACCGGTCTCAACTCGCCCCTTGCGCTTGACCTGTACGAAGATTCGATATTTGCCTGCCCGGGGAAAGCCGTAAGGAAATCGAACTTCCGGAGGAAGCGGTCCAGGCTCGGACATGGACATTGACGTTGGCATAGGCATTCGCATGGAAGCTGTCTCTTGCGCTGCGTATTCACCGCCACCTAACCCCGCTTGCGCCAGATCCAGCGCAGCCATCGAGACCGATCCCGCCGGATGCACATGGGCAAAGCTACCCAAGTCCGAGCGTACAAATTCGGCGTGTCCCGCCATTCCCATGTACGGCTCCAAGTCTTGCGCAGGCCGCCCGTCTTTGTCTCGAACGGCGAATGTGAACTCCAGCGGCACACCGGCCTTCAGCGTACCAGGGGGTAGCTGCCAAACGATGTGGCCCCCGTCTGGAAGCGCCGAGTTTGTGGAATCCGCGGCCATCACTTCCAGCGGTGCGCCGGACCACATGGAATCGTCACCCGCCAGCGGCTTTCCTGAAATTTGCGGCAGATCCAGGCTTCCTACGAGAGTCCACGGGTAGCCGCGTGGATCGACGACGTCGGCGAAAACTTGATAGCGGCCTGCGGGTATATCGGGCAAGTCCAGAGCAAACGCCTCATCCGGTGCGGGGACCGGATGAAGGTGCCACATGGCATCCAATTGCGGTACGCGAAGGAGAAACATATGCATTAAGTGGCCGTGGTCGGGGATAAGGTCACTCAAGCGCACATAGGTAGGAGAACGCAGGCCATTGCGTCCCACGCGAATGTTCTCAGACCCCACACGAATTTCCAGCCGGTGGCCGTCAACAAGTTTCAGCGCCGCGGCCGGAGGCTTGAAAAAATCCACGCTACGCTGGAAATCCTTCGCATTGGATCCCCACCATGCTTTGCCCAGAAAAAGTATGGACGCGACCAGAACCGCGGTGACCACCATAGCCCGCCGCGCGCGACGGTTTCGCGCATCGCTCGGAACCTCGCCTCCCTCCAGGTTGCCTTCGCGCACAATGGCGCCGACCATGAAGACCGCGCCAATGGCCAGGAGCAGCATTAGCGCCAGCAAAAGCGCGACAAGAGATTTCTGCATGGGGAGAGTCCTCTG
>Ga0210401_10003720_pt1 | contig 16182 bp, 10 predicted proteins | sample IncBWH32MmetaG_FD_150866 | JGI IMG/M metagenome (GOLD analysis project Ga0210401, IMG submission 150866) | Forest soil microbial communities from Barre Woods Harvard Forest LTER site, Petersham, Massachusetts, United States - Inc-BW-H-32-M | ecosystem: Environmental > Terrestrial > Soil >... | reverse complement strand
GGCTAGTGCGGTCCCGGCTTCATCTCCCGTTGTCAAGGCCGATTCACCTGACGATTGGGTCTGGGTACCGACCTGGCGAAGGGCTGCGCCGCTCACGTCCCGGGACACGCCGCAGGGGCCATGGCTCGTCTTTGATGAGGCGCAGGATGATGCGACCGTCGCTCGGCTATTAGCCGAACGCGGCGAGCAGGTCGTGCTTGTTGCGCCCGGCGGCGAATTCGAACGCGTCGATACCCACGCGTTCCGCCTCGATCCAGATGAATACTCGGATTACCGAAAGCTCGCCGAGACACTCCAGGCGGACGGGCTCATGCCCGAGCGGATCGTGTACCTGTGGAGCCTCACGAGAGGTGGACATACAAGCTTCTATAGCCTGCTCTTCCTCTCTCAATCTTTGATGGGTGTCGGCCGAGCCGAATCACTCGAAATAGTGGCGGTATCCTGCCGCCTTTACGACGTAACCGGGAGCGAGCCGCTTCAACCGGACGCGGCCTTATTACTTGGGCCCTGCAAAGTCATCCCGCAGGAGTGGCCCCACATCCGCTGCCGGAACGTTGATCTTGCGGTCAACAAAGACGCAGCAACGCTCGTAACCGAGCTGACCGCAGGAAGCAACGAACCCGTCGTGGCATATCGTGGTGGACACCGATGGTTGCAGGGATTTGAGAAGCTCGCATCGGCGGTGCCTCAGACGAGCATTTTGCGCGATGGCGGAACGTACCTATTGACTGGCGGCCTTGGTGATGTCGGCCTGGCTCTCGCTGAGACCATCGCCCGGGCGGTTCGCGCGAACCTCGTACTGGTCGGACGCTCTGACATTCCGGCGCGCCGCCATTGGACGGCCTGGATCTCCACACACGGTCACCAAGACCCGGTGAGCCGTAAATTAGCCCGAATCCAGGAGCTTGAGCGGCTAGGTGCGCGAGTATTACCAGCGAGCGCGGACGTGTGCGACAGCACGCAGTTGCGGGCCGTCATCGATCAGGCGCGCGCCGAATTCGGGCCGCTGCACGGCGTCATTCATGCTGCGGGAGCCACGGAATCCAACGCTTTTGGTCCGATCAAGGAGATGACGGTAACCGCATGCGAGCGGCACTTCAGACCGAAGGTCGATGGGTTGCGGGCACTCGACACCGCTCTTGCGGACGAGCATCTCGATTTCTGCGTGCTCATCTCATCACTGTCCGCGTTGCTCGGTGGCCTCGGGTTTGTCGCCTACGCCGCTGCCAACGCCTTCATGGATGCATATGCGGCCGCCCTGGCACGGGGTGGCGTAAACTGCATGAGCATCAACTGGGATGGCTGGGACTTCAGCGGCAATTCAACCACGGGACGGCTCGCGCTGAGTCGGGAAGAGGGTATGGGGGTATTCCGGCGACTGCTTTCGTTAGGGGATTCCGTTTTTCCGGTGCAATTGGCGGTCTCGACAGGTGACCTCAACAACAGAATTGACCAATGGGTCCGGTTAAATTCGGTGCGAGCCGAACCCTCTGCCGCGCAAGAGGCGCCAATCGCGGCAACACATGAACGCCCCGTCCTCGACAGCGACTATGAGTCGCCGATCAACGATGTCGAACGTTTCGTGGCTCAAGTCTGGCAATCGCTTCTTGGAATCGATCGTATCGGTCGGCACGACAACTTTTTCGCACTCGGTGGACACTCCCTGCTCGCTATTCAGGCTGCCTCACGCCTGCGCGACACTTTTCGCGTGGAGGTCTCGGTGCATGCGCTCTTCGAAGCACCGACCGTCGCTCGCCTCGCGGGCTCGATCAGCAACGCGCTCACCGTGGCTACACCCGTTGAAGGGCTGGCCGAAATTCTCGACCAAGTGGAGAGCCTGTCCGATGAAGAAATCGCAGCCTTGTTGGTTAAAACCTCCGAGCCACCGCCGCCCCAGTCACCAGAGCGGCTGCTGACCGGCGAAATCGTTCAAGAGTTGAACAGGGGCCGGGCAACGGACGGATCCGCGAAGTTGGCGATCCAACGTTTCTACGACGCGGTCAACGGACAACTCGAGGCGGGTATCGCTGGGGAGTACGCCTTCTTCCTCAACTATGGGTACGTCGCCGATGGACGGAGCGAGCGAGCCGTCCACCGGCTCTCCGGCAGGGAGTTGAACCGCAATGGTGCCCAGCTTGTCCTAGAGGTTGTTGGCGACTGCCAGCTTGCGGGTCAACGCCTACTTGACGTGGGCTGCGGTCGCGGCGGAACGATCGCGGTACTACACCGATTCTTCTCTCCTAGTGAGATCGTCGGCGTTGACCTCTCACCGGTCGCCATCGAATTCTGTCGACGGACGCACGACTTTCCGGAGGCCAGGTTCGTCTGCGGTGATGCCGAGCACCTGCCGTTCCCCGCCGGAGGCTTCGACGCGGTGGTGAATATCGAGTCCTCCCACAGCTATCCGAATGTAGTCGCTTTCTACGCCGAAGTGCTTCGGGTTCTCAAACCAGGAGGAGTCTTCCTGTACGCTGACACCATGCCCGCCGACGACGTGGCCTCGCGGCTTGAGTTGCTCACCGGACTTGGGTTCCGGGTTGAACTTGCCCGCGACATCACATCGAACGTGGTACGCTCTTGCGATGAGCTCGCTCAAATAAACGCGCAGGCCTTCGCCGTTGGGAACGCTCCCGAGACACTCGGCAACTTCCTAGCCGTTCCCGGCTCGGAAAACTACAACAGCCTACGTTCCGGCCGCTTGCTCTACGGAATCTGGCGCTTGAGGAAGATTTGACTATGCCCGCTCCCCCTCATCCCGAGAATGACGCGCTGGCCGCGCGCTTTGCTGCGCTTACGCCGGAACGGCGGGCAGTGGTTGAGCGCTTGCTCGGGGAACAGCGAGCAGTGCCGCATGGAGTACGGGACGGGTTGATGGCGCTCTCGTTCGGTCAGCAGCGGTTGTGGTTTATGGCGCAGTTGGACCCGGCCAGCTCGGTGTACAACACGGTGACAACCGTTTCGCTCCCGGATCGGGTGGATCTGGACGCGTTACAGTGGGCAGTCGACGCGATGGTAGAGCGTCACGACAGCTTGCGGACCACGTTTGTCGCGACCGACGGAGAGCCCTACGCTCGGATCAACTCGGACCTCAGAGTGGTTGTAGAAGTCGATGCCCCGCCGACGGCGTTTGCGCAGCGACTATTCGACCTGGAGCGTGGACCGCTGCTGCGGGTAGGGGCGATGCCCCAGCGGAGACTACTAATGGTGTGTATGCACCACATTATCACCGACAGCTGGTCAATGAGGATTTTCCTGCGGGAGTTTTGGGCGTTATACGCGGCTCGCACGCGAGGCGAGCTGGCGAGATTGCCGCCATTGCCAGTTTCGTATGCCGACTACGCCGCCTGGCAGCGGCGGGAGCTGTCCGGTACCCGATTGCGGATGCTTTTAGAGTTCTGGCGCGCCGAGTTGGCGGGTTCACCGACTTTAGACCTGCCGACGGATCGTCCGCGACCGCTAGTGCCCAGTTTTCGGGGTGGCAGCGTATCAGTGCACATTCCGGAGGAGGTGACCGCGGGATTGCGGATCCTGGCGCAGGAGCAGGGAGCCACGTTGTTCATGGCGTTGCTGGCGGCTTTTTCTCTATTATTGGGTCGCTACAGCGGACAGGATTGTGTCGCGGTGGGATCGCCGGTCGCCGGCCGGACCCGGAGTGAACTGGAAGGACTGATCGGTTTTTTCGTCAACACGATTGTGTTGCGGTGCGACCTGCGCGGCGAACCCAGCTTTAGGGAACTCCTGGCCCGGACAAGACAGACCGCGGTTCGCGCGTATGCCCATCAAGACCTGCCCTTCGAGAAACTCGTCGAAGATCTCCAACCTGAACGCGACCTAAGTCGTAACCCGCTCCACCAGGTCATGTTTCAGCTCGAGAAGACGACATCGGTAGCGGCGCCGATCATGTTTCAGCTCGAGAAGACGACATCGGCAGCGGCTTCGATCATTTCGACCATCGTCGAGAAAGAAACGTCGGTTTTCGATCTCTCGCTCGATCTCTGGGAAGGACCGAAGGAACTGAGTGGAAGCGTCGAGTACTCGAGGGAGCTGTTCGACCAAGCCAGCGTGGAGCGATTGGTAAGGCATCTTGGGATTCTGCTCGAGGGCCTGATCGCCGACCCCGACGCACCGGCCCACCAGGTGCCCTTGATGAGCGTCAGCGAACATGAACAACTCGACGCTTTTAACGCCACCACGGCGCCGGTACCGAGTCAGTGCGTCCATGAACTGATTGACGCACAGTCCGTTCGCACCCCTGACTCCCCCGCAGTCGGCACTCTGAACTATCGCGAACTCGTCCAAGCCGCCAACGGTGTTGCCCAGTATCTACTCTCCTGCGGCGTGGGCCACGATACTCTGGTCGGCGTCTCCATGCCCCGCGGACCGACACTGGTGATCGTGATATTGGGAATCCTGAAAGCGGGCGCCGGATATCTGCCACTCGATCCGGAGGACCCCCCAGCTCGCCGAAACCAGATAATTGCCGACGCCTCTCCTCTGCTTGTCCTGACGCAGGCTGATAGTTTACCCCCTCCCCGCCCAGATCTCCCAATCCCACCCGGCAATCCGGCTTCCCTCGCTTACGCAATCTACACCTCTGGCTCCAGCGGCACCCCTAAAGCGGTCCTCGTCGAGCACCACTCGTTGACCAATCACTGCGTCGCTTTCGCGCGTGAAGCGCATCTGCGCGGCACCGATCGTGTTCTTCAATTCGCCTCACCGATCTTCGATGTCGCGCTCGAGGAGATCTTCCCCACGCTGATCGTGGGGGGGACCGTCATTCCACGCTCGGGTGACCGGGTCCCGTCCGTTAGCGACTTTCTTGCTCAGATCGAGAATGACGGGGTCACGGTGGTGAATTTGCCGAGCAGCTACTGGCACGAGTGGGTGGAGGCGATGGGTAGTGGATCCGCAAGCGTTCCGACAAGCCTTCGACTCGTCATCATCGGCAGCGAACGAGTCGATGCAACGCACGTCGCTTCGTGGCGCCGGCAAGTCGGTGATCGAGCCTCCCTCCTGCAAGCGTATGGCGTGTCGGAAGCAACCATCACTTCACTGGTGCACCGGATCGAGGACGAGACGGTTGTGCTCGGTCTTCCGATCATTAATGTTCAGGCGGTGGTTGCAGACCGGAACGGCGAACCGGTGCCGATTGACGTCCCTGGCGAGCTGTTGCTGAGCGGAGCAGGCCTGGCTCGCGGATATCTGCGAAAGCCAGAGCTCACCGCCGAACGCTTCGTCCATCGAAACGGGCGACGCTTCTACCGCACTGGAGACCGGGTGCGACGTCGAGCCGATGGCGCCCTCGAGTTCCTCGGTCGACTCGACGAGCAGATCAAGCTCGGAGGGCTGCGTATCGAACCGGGTGAGCTTGAGAGCTATCTTACCGCCCATCCCCAGGTGAAAGCCGCGGCGGTGATCCTGCGCGACGGCCAACTCGTCGCCTACGTCACCGGCGACGCGGCCCCTGGCTCGCTACACGAATACCTCCGCGCCCGGGTACCCGCCGCGATGATCCCGGGCCGCATTGAGACACTCTCTGCCTTCCCGCGAACCGCCAACGGCAAAATCGATAAGCGTTCCCTGCCCGCCCCGAACGCGCCGATCCGCAGCAGCCGAACACCGGTCGGAAATCTTGAACGTCAAATCGCCAGTGTGTGGCAGGAAGTTCTGGGAGTCGCCGACGTCGGTGTCCACGACAATTTCTTCGACCTCGGAGGCCGTTCGTTGCTCCTTATCCGGGTTCAGGTCCGACTCACGAAGCGCCTTAATCGGGACATCTCCATACTCGAGTTGTTCCGCTGGCCCACCATCCACAGCCTCGCCGCTCACCTCTCCCAAGAACTCCCATGAATACCCCCTCCGATGACCCCAGTCCCCTCGCGCGGCGGCTGCAGGCGCTGTCCCCGGCGCGACGCGCTGTCGTGGAGCGGTTGTTGCGTGAACGCCAGGATGAAGGAGGGGCGGCATCGCACACGGCCCGGGCCGATTTGGCGACCGTTTCCTTCGGCCAGCAGCGGTTGTGGTTCATGGCTCAGTTGGATCCAGCCAGCTCGGTCTACAACACAGTTAGCAGTTTGTCACTGCCGTCGCCGGTGGACGTGGCTGCCTTGCAGGGGGCGATCGATGCATTAGTGGCACGACACGAGAGCTTGCGAACAACATTCGAAGCGGTGGACGGGCAACCCTTCCAGCGCGTAAATGTCCACGCAGCTGTGGTGGTCGAGCTGGGCGTCCCGACAACCGAGTTCGTCCGCCGTCCATTCGATCTGGAGCACGGACCGATGGTGCGGGTTTGCGTGGCCGTCGATACGGGGCAGGTAGTGGCGTGCGTGCATCACATCGTCACCGACGGTTGGTCGATGGGAATTTTTCTGCAGGAATTGTCGGCGCTATACAAGGCGCGAGTGCGTGGGATCCACGCGAAGTTGCCTCCTTTGCCCATCCGGTACAGGGATTACGCAGCGTGGCAACGCGCGGAGCTGTCCGGTTCTCGTTTATCGGAGCTGCTGGATTTCTGGCGGGCGGAATTGGCAGGTCTGCCGTCGCTGGATCTTGTCACCGACCGGCCGCGTCCGGTGGTGCAGTCCTTCCGCGGCGGGACGATCCCGGTGCAGATCCCACCGAATGTGGTGGTGAGGCTGCGGGTATTGTCGAGGGAGCAGGGCGCCACTTTGTTCATGGCGATGCTGGCCGGTTTCTCGGTCTTGCTGGGCCGCTACAGCGGTCAGGACGAGATCGTCATCGGGTCCCCCGTGGCGGGTCGAACCCGAAGTGAAACGGAAGGAGTTATCGGATTCTTTATCAACACCATTGTATTGCGGTGTGATCTTCGTGGCGACCCCTGCTTTCGGGAACTACTGACCAGGACCCGGGATCGTGCGATGCGGGCGTACGCCCACCAGGATCTGCCATTCGAAAAACTCGTCGAAGATCTCCAACCCGAACGCGACATCAGTCGTAACCCTTTGCATCAGGTCGTCCTACACCTCGTCGACTTGTCATCCGAAAAGGTCCGAGGCAACAACACCGAGCACCCTCACGTTAGCACGGGTACATCAGCGTTCGACCTCATCGTACATTTGAGCGGCGCCGGCGCGGAATTGAAAGGAGACATCGAGTACAGCAGCGAGTTGTTCGATCGGTCGTCGGTTAAGCGACTCGCTGAGCATCTGGCGGTATTACTCGAGGCGTTAGTCAGTGATCCCGATGCGCCGCTGAGCCGCGTCCAGATGCTGACACCATGTGAACGGCGGCAACTCGAGAAGCTTGATGCCACCCCGGCGCCGGTCCCGTCGGTGGGCGTCGTCGAGTTGATCGACGCACAAGCCGCCCGCACCCCCGATGCCCTGGCGATCGACACGTTGACCTACCGCGGACTTGTCCACGCCGCCAACGGTGTTGCCCACAACCTCCTCGCTCACGGTGCGGGTCCGGAGACACTGGTCGCCGTCTCCCTGGCCCGCGGCGCGGACCTGGCTATCGCCCTGCTCGGGATCTGGAAGGCAGGCGCCGCCTACCTGCCCCTCGACCCCAACGATCCCCCAGTGCGGCGCAGGCAAATCATAACCGACGCCCGGCCACTACTCGTTCTGGACAATCCGCACCAATTCGGTCCCTCCCGGGCTGACTCGCCGGCGGTGCCCACAGACCCCAAAAGGCTCGCCTACGCCATCTACACGTCGGGCTCCACCGGTACGCCCAGGGGTGTTCTGGTCGAACATGGCTCGCTCTCCAATCTGATCGCCTGGCATATCCGCGAATACCAGGTGACGGCCAGAGACCGCGCAACGTTGATCGCGAGTCCGGCCTTCGACGCGTCGGTATGGGAACTCTGGCCATACCTGACCGTCGGTGCGAGCCTCCGCGTCCTACCCCCCGCCACCCAATCCCCTTCCGACATCCTTGCGTGGGTTGCCGCCGAACGAATCACGATGACTTTCCTGGTGACGCCGCTCGCGGAGGCGGTGCTGACAGAGCCGATGCCGCCGGGCCTCGCATTGCGGTTCCTGTTGACCGGCGGAGATCGACTGCACCGCTCCCCCGAGCCCGGGTTGCCATTCAATCTTCTCAACCATTACGGACCCACCGAGGCCACCGTGGTCGCCACAGCGTGTGTAGTTCAGCCGGGCACGTCGGAATCGCGGCCGCCGATCGGTCGTCCGATCGACAATGTTCAGGCGCTGGTCGTCGACCGGCACGGACAACCGCTGCCGGTCGGGGTGCCGGGCGAGTTGTGGATTGGTGGAGCCGGACTTGCCCGCGGCTACCTTCGCCAACCGGAACTCACCACGGAGCGTTTTGTGAAGTATCGCGGCCTGCGGATGTTCCGTACCGGTGATCGGGTGCGGCGCCACCCCGACGGCACACTGGACTTTCTCGGCCGGCTCGACCAGCAGGTAAAGATCCGCGGATTCCGGATCGAACCAAGCGAGATCGAAAGCCATCTGCAAGATCACCCCAGCGTGCGTGCCGCAGCGGTCGCGGCACGTGGCGACCGCCTGGTCGCGTATGTCGTCCTCTCGTCTCCACTGGCGGGGATCGACTCCCTCCGTACGCAACTGCGGACTCGACTCCCCAGCTACATGGTGCCAGTGAGGTTCGAAATTCTGGAGTCGTTGCCTGTCACCCCCAACGGCAAGATTGACCGACGCGCTCTACCATCGCCGATCTGTGATGACTTGAACTACGTAGCCCCGCGGACGCCGGCAGAGCACACCATCGCCGGGATTTGGGCGGGACTGCTTGGCCGCGAGCGCGTCGGGGTGTACGACGACTTCTTCGAGTTGGGCGGACATTCGTTGCTGGCCATGCAAGCGGTGTCGCGAATTCGTTCCATCCTCAGCGTCGAACTTTCCGTTGGTGCGGTCTTCGACGCACCGACCGTCGCGAGTTTCGCTCTCGCACTCGCAAAGATGCCGCTGACAAACGGAACGACGCCCCAGACCATCGCGCGCGTTCCTCGTGACCGCTATCGCGCCCGGATCGGGGCGGACGGGCTGCCGGTGCTCGACCAGCCGCTGCGGGAGCTTCTACACCTCGACGACGCGGGGGGATTGGCATGAATGCCACCGTCGAGTTCGTGGAAAGTGTCAACGAGACAACACTTCTGATCGACGGTGGGCAGGCCATGCAGGGCTGGGAGGCGGACCTTATGCGCCGCAGCGGCGATATCCTCTGCTGCCATGGCACCGAGTTCATGGAGGTGGGCTTGGGCCTCGGACTATCGGCACTGCACATCGGCAGTCGGCCAACCACGCGACGCCATACCGTTATCGAGCTGCACCAGCCAGTTATCGACCACTTTCTCGCCAAAAACCCCACCCTGCCTCCGGCTCTGAAGATCACCCATGGCGACTTCTTCGCCATGCTGCCAACGCTGCCGCGAGCTAGCGTCGATGGCATCTTCTTCGACCCCTATTTGCCGGCCGAGACGCGCAACGATCCAGCCTTCTGGAACGCAGTGGTCCCGCCTATGATGGCGCTTCTCCGACCCGGCGGTGTGTTCGTGCCCTGCTTTACGACGCAGCCATACTTCCTATTCCTGCATTTCTTCGACCACGCCATCATCGAGCGCCGACACTACATCACCTACCCGCAAACTGGTTACACCGGCGCGACATCAGGCCATGCGTTCATTCAGTGCTATTTCACACTTGGTTGACGCTGTCGGCGGCTGCCCGTCAAAAGCCTCGTAGAATTTCGCCCGACGCTGCGACGCAAGCAATATCCCAGATCGGCTTCGGCAACCGCTAGTATGAATCTGGTGCGGCCGGAGTCATCCTCCCTTCGGAGGTCTTCTTGGCTTGGCAGAGTGCCTTCCTGTTCCGCCGCGAAAAATTCCGGGAGCGTCATTCTGAAACTCACGGCAACACTGGTCGCCGGCCGGATCGCGTCCGGCTCGAGCTCGCAGGTATCCAGATAATTTTCGCCGGCCCGCTGGACCACTTGTACAATGTTCTCAGGGTTTGCCACGAGCTCAAGCAAACACTAAGATTTTGATTAGTCGTGCAACAAAAACACACTCTCAAACATTGGGAAATCTGTGCAAATCTGTTGAGAGTTAGTGTTGTGAGACGGCGATCTTATTTTTGTAAATTACTCTTACTGAAGTAATTGGAGGTAAGGGGATTCGAACCCCTGGCCTTCTCATTGCGAACGAGACGCTCTACCAACTGAGCTATACCCCCAATTTACTCACAGCAAAGGACTCAGCGAAACCTACTATGGCATTTACGAAGTCCGTGGCAACCGCAAATAGCGCGGCCTCAAAACCGCGCTACTGATCGTCGCAGCAGCTTTCGATGAATTCTATGGCGGACTGCACCAAATCGGCGATAGTACAAGTAAAAAAAGAGGCTTGCTGTTATGAAGATGCAGTTTCTTCTTGCCGGTATTGTGGCTGCCGGATTATTCGCATCAGTTCCCGGTGCGGTGGCTCATGGAGGTTCTGGCGGCGGGGGCGGACACGGTGGTGGTTCCTGGGGCGGCCACGGTGGTGGTTCCTGGGGCGGCCATGGTGGTGGTTCCTGGGGCGGCCACGGTCGCGGTTCTTGGGGCGGCCACGGTCGCGGGTTTCACAACGGCGGACGTTTTTTCGGCCCAGGTTTTGGCTTCTATGGCTACGGCTACCCGTGGTGGTGGGATTGGTACTATCCGGGCTATGCCTACTATCCCTACCCGTATTACGGCGATCCATACTACGGCAATCCATACTACGGCAATCCATACTACGGCAATCCATACTACGGCAATCCGTACTCCGGCAATCCGTACTACGGCAACGTGTACTCCGGCAATCCGTACTACGAAAACCGTGATCCTCGCTCATCGGCAACCAAGACGGTCCAAGCGGCACTCGCACGGCGCGGCTACTATCGCGGTCCGATTGACGGTGCAATTGGGCCGGAAACTCGTAACGCAATTCGATCATTCCAGGCGCATCAAGGCCTGCCGGTTACCGGCGAGATGGACGGCCGGTTGATCAGGGCATTGCAAAGCTGATCCCCAGCAACTCCGCGTTCAGGTGAAAGCCATTTAACAGCCGGGCACCGCCGAGCTGAGAAAATAGTTTTGTATTTTCGGAATAAACCGGGTGATCCCTGGTCTACAAAAGAGGGATTCAATTCGTTACATTTCCAAGTCGCGACGGACGCGACTATCAACATTTTTACTTATGACTTTTTCTACCGGGAGATCAGCTCGCAATTCAGATGGAGGAAAAGCAGTCATTTTTTGAAGAACTTTGCCTGCCTCACTTGGACGCTGCGTACAATCTTGCGCGGTTGCTAGTCGGAAGAGATGCAGACGCCCAGGACGTTGTTCAAGAGACTTACGTTCGAGCACAGAAGGGGTTTAGAGGATTTCGTGAAGACAACGCTCGAGTCTGGATATTATCGATCGTCCGGAACACCGCCTACAGCTGGCTCAAGAAGCATGCTAAACAATCATACATGGTCCCGTCTGATCGAACGATTCACGCCAGAACGGCAGTCGAGCCGCTGTCCGAGTCCTCTCACGAAGAGCGAGTACGACAACTCGACGAGGCATTGTACAGATTGCCAGTCGAAATGAGGGAAATTTTGGCCCTACGTGAAATCGAAGGTTGGTCCTACGAGCAATTAGCTTCAACACTGAACGTGCCGCCAGACACGGTTGTATCCCGGTTAAGCCAGGCCCGCCAGCGTCTGCGCCAGGAATTACCGTGGGTTCGACAGAAGGAGTTACAACATGAAGTGTGAAGAAGCCGGGCGCTGCATCGATGCCTATTTGGATAGCGAACTCGAATTAAGCCAGCGCCTCGAACTGGAACTTCATTTGAGCCTTTGCCGGTCGTGCTCGTCTCTGGTACAGGAAGGAGAGGAATTCCGGTCCTTCTTCAGGGCCAACGCACCGAAGTATAAAGCACCTCCACGGCTGAGGACTAAAGTTTTAGCTACGGCGCGGCGGGAGAAGGCGAAGCTGACATTTGCGCTTTTGCATCAGCCTTGGGCCTATGCAGCCGCAGCGTTCGTCCTGAGTTTGTCTTTGGCCTTGAACATTCTTTTTCCCGACGTAGGAAAGGAGGTTTCCCGCCAGGCAGTTCTGCGTCATTCCCGGTCGATCTCCGCTGATCATCTGGTAGACGTTGCCTCGGCGGACCCGCATGTTGTAAAGTCTTGGTTAACCGCGAAACTCGATTTTTCTCCGCCGGTGGTTGGCCTCCCTGCGTCGGGGTATTCCCTCATTGGGGGACGGTTAGATGTGATCCAAAATCGTCAGGTGGCAACAGTTGTTTACAAAAATCGCAAAGAGGTTGTTACCCTATTTTGCTGGCCACCAAAGAAGGAACACCTGCCGGCGGGCGATCATTTCATCGAGGGATATCTTGCCTACACCTGGAGCAATGCGGAGTGCAACTATATACTCGTCTCGAAGTTAAGCGACCGAGAAACCGATGAATTTGTGGATTCGTTTCGAGACCATGTTCAGTCGGGTATTTACTTTTAACCCAAACTCCGAAGTTTGGATCCTCGTCCTCGTCCTCGTCCTCGTGCTCGTCGTCGTCCTCGTCCTCGTCCTCGATCAGTCTGAGGCGTTTTCTCCGGCGCAAAGAGACCGATGTCCTGCAACCAATTTGTTCTGTTAGTCTGATTGCGAAACGATCGGGATTCTCGAGGACGAGGACGACGACGAGCACGAGGACGAATCCTCAAATTCGGAATTAGGTTTAAACCTGAAAACCGAAGCTGAGTGGGTTCCCGCCGATACGCCGACACGCCCATCCGCCGACACGCCGACACGTTTCCCCTACTGGCTAGGGGATAATCGCGATTTTGATGCCCTGCCGGGCCCAGGCCAGGTCCAGCGCCTTACCGTAGTCCTGTAGCGGAACCTCGTGCGTGACGAGCTCATCCACCTTAATCTTTCCGCTCTCGAGATAGTCTAGCGCCCTTGGAAAAGAGTTCATCTGAGCGAAAGAACCCTTGATCGTCAGTTCGCGTCGCATAATATCGGCCGGTTTGATTTGAGTAAGGGCGTGGTCAGGATAAACGGCATACACCAGAACCGTCCCGCGGCGGCGCACGAGGCTCATCGCATCTTGAAGCATTTGTGGAGAGCCGGTAGCTTCCACGACGTAGTCGAATCCATTGGGACTAAGCTCTCTGAGACGACGCCGATGAACTTCCGGATCTTTGCGATCCACCGCTACGACATCGTCGGCGGCCAGGCGGGCGATGAGATCCAATTTCGGCCCCGCCGGGGCCGCTACAGTAAGACGGGACGCGCCGTTCAGTTTGAGTAGTTGACCTACTACTTGTCCCGTCGGACCGGCGCCCATCAAAAGGACGTTGCTACCGGGCTTCATGGCTAGGACTTCCATGCCGTGGCAGGCGCAAGCCGTAGGCTCGATCATAACTGCCTGCCGAAATGATAGTTTATCAATCGGGAACACCAGATTGGAGCGAAGTTTAATGTATTCTGCAAAAGCCCCGTTGACCTCTACCCCGATCCCGCCCAGGTTTTCGCACTCCAGAAAGTCGCCACGCTTGCAGTAAAAACATTCGCCGCACGGCATGGTGGTGCTCGCGGTGGCTCGCTGGCCCATCTTCAGTCCTTTCACCTCCGAACCCAGTTCAACGATCTCTCCGGAAAATTCGTGACCCGGTGTGAGCGGGAAGCGCGGTCCAAATTCCCCTTCGTGAACATGAAGGTCGGTGCCGCAAAGGCCGCACGCGTCCACACGCAGTAAAATTTCGTCGGGTTGTATCTTGGGTGTTTCAATATCGCGGTATGTAAACTGTCGCGGGGCATCGTAAACAATGGCTTTCATAGTGGGGGTTTTTTCGGTCGATACGCTGTATCTCCAGTATACCAGCCTGCACGCCCTCACAAGCGTAAGCGAAGGCTCCGGCCTTTGCCCTCCGTGGTACGCCTTCTCGGGCAAAGGCTGGAGCCATCGCTTACGCCTGAGAGGCATGCAGGTTGGCCAGCGTGGATTCGCATCGCCACGATCTAATTGATCATCAGGCGGCTCGCAGCCAGAAAGTGACATTTCCAGACAGGCTCTTAAGAGTGCACGGACTTGAAAAATTCGTCGAGATCGAGATCCAGTAACAGCTTCCCGGCATTCCGCCGGCTTTGCATGACCGCTGCGGCGGTCAATAGATCTTTCTCAAATCGCGCCAGCTGCCCGTTGCTGAAGGTGCACTCCTGGTGAAAGAACGCCTTAACCTCCGGATCGGTTTTCCAGCGCTGCGCGAAATCGAGGAGTCGATTGTACGTATCTGGGTGCAGGTGACAGATCTGGTTAAGATACCCTTTTTGCTCGAACACATTCTGGTTAACGAGTCCGGCGTCAGTATCGACAATCGTCAGTTTCTTGACGCTCACCTGAGTGGCGCCGGGTGGAACATCGTCGACTTTGCGCGAGTGCTTCACCTGGTTGTCCTGGAGATAGTAGACCACGTCGAAATCGCTAATGTTTCCACCCGTCAGACGGTCCGATTGCGCAAGAAGATAGTCGAGCAGGATGAGTTCGCTCATATCGCGCATGCCAACCAAGGCCTGCACGTTCTTCGGAGTGAACTGCGAGGAGCCGACAATGGCGGCGACCGGCCGCGAATCAGCCATATTCCGAAAGGCCTGGACCGAACTGAGGTTGTTCCCTGCGCGAAGCCATTCATCGTAGTGTTCTTCGCCGCGGGTGTTTTTCAGAAGCGCTCCATAAATCTGTTGAAAATCATTGGTGAAAAGGCTCGCCGCGACCGAAGAAGCCTTTGGATTGGCGTAATATTTGTTAAACAAATTCCAGCTTTTCCTCACTGTTCCCCCGATGCCAAGATCGGCTGCCAGCTTCACCACCTTTTTGTGCTGTTCAATATCCATGGTCCGCAGAATCGCCGGTTGAATTTCGCAGATATCGCCTAGTGCCCTTGATACGTGATAATATCCGAGGATTGCCGCAGTGTTGGTTGTGGTGAAGGCATTGTCGGTCTGTTTGAACTTCGCTAAATCCTTGCTGGTTTTGCGAATCGACGTGCAATAGGAGGCGGTTTCCTCTGCAGGCTTGGAACTGCCCTTAGGAATCTCGAAAAGTTCTACCGCCGCACTGGTGCTCTTGTTTTTCGGAAGGAGGGCCACAGCACCGTCATCAGGCGTATTGCCGGGCTTGTAAAAATCGTAACGTCCGAGTTTCTTCTCCTCGGCGGTATCTTCGGCTCCGTCCTCTCCCTGGTATTTGGCAAATGTGAGATGGCGAGGAAGGACCGAGATTTCGTCGGGGCGACCGTTTGGAACGGAATATCGGATGGTTTGGACGCCGCGTGGTGCCTCTCGATCGAGAGGTAAGGAATAGCGATCTACCGGTTGCGCCGTCAGCGAACCACCGAATGGCAGTAACGAGAAAACCGCTACCAAGGAGGTCAGATCGGGTAAACGATCTGAAAAAATTAAACGTGCTCGGGTTATCATGAAGAGTTGTGGGGATTGGCTACCAACCAGATCCTAAATGATTCACGTATGCTTGCCTAGTACCCGAAAGGAGTAAGGTGCAAACTGCAAATCTAGTTTAGTTTTATCGGTATGAAGAACCTCATATCGTTAATCACGGTGGTTCTGCTCTGGATGGGCGTGCATTGTACGAATGCCAGCCAACTGCAAAGCAGCGTCATTATCATCGTTCGTCACGCCGAGAAATCCGACGCTGGTGACGGGTTGGCTCCCGCCGGGGATGCACGAGCCAACGCCTATGTGGATTATTTCAAGCATTTCACTGTTAATTCGAATGCAATTCATTTTGACTACCTATTTGCCGCGAAGGACTCCCGAGAGAGCAAGCGTCCCAGGCTAACCATCAAACCGCTGAGCAAGGCTCTCGGACTCGTTATCAATACGGATTTCAAAGACGACGAGTATGCGGCACTTGCTCAGGAGCTTCACGCCGGACGTTACAGCAATAAGAATATCCTTGTTTGCTGGCATCACGGGAAGATCCCGAAATTGCTCGCCGCTTTGGGCGCCGATCCTCACAAATTACTTCCTGACGGAAGATGGCCCGAAGATGTGTTCGGCTGGGTCGTCAGCCTGGAATACGATCAAAAGGGAAATCTCAACGCGAAAGTAGAGGATGAGAATTTGATGCCGGGCGACGCGGCCAATCCGCCGCCTCAACCAGCTACTTAAAAATATTCGGCTGATCTCCAT
>Ga0210401_10003719_pt1 | contig 16182 bp, 27 predicted proteins | sample IncBWH32MmetaG_FD_150866 | JGI IMG/M metagenome (GOLD analysis project Ga0210401, IMG submission 150866) | Forest soil microbial communities from Barre Woods Harvard Forest LTER site, Petersham, Massachusetts, United States - Inc-BW-H-32-M | ecosystem: Environmental > Terrestrial > Soil >... | reverse complement strand
CGAATTTGCTGCCGACCAAAACCGAGCAGTGAAACGATTTCGAAATATACGCTGAAACCCCTGATTTCTTTGGTGCGGATGAGAGGACTTGAACCTCCACTCCCTTGCGAGAACTAGAACCTGAATCGGATTAGCGGCTTACGGACGCAGACTGAAGTGGCACAACACGATCATTTTTAACGATTCGCACTACTGAGAGACACGCGCCGATCCTGACTGATTGGTATACAAATTGGTATACAGGCGATGATTACGAGGCTGAGTACGGGACGACGCGAGTCTCACACCGGACGCAACGCGGGAGGAAACCTGCCCGCCAACGCCTCATCGGTCTCAGCGAACAGCACGACAATGTCGGAGTCTGCCGTAAGTTCGGGCTTGATGGTGTGTGGCAACGTGAGCACGTCACCTTGCACCAGCGCGTCTATTTCGGCACGGGTCAATCCGATGATTAGGTGCTGAGTGTTTGCGTCGTCCAGAGCGATAGCAGTGATGGACATGCTTTGAGGCTAGCGCACAGTGGCGCTGGGTGAATCACCACTTACATGACCCTCCCACAGGACGGAGATCAGGGGAGGGTCCGCGATTGCTTCCGTGTTGCCGCTCAGGTGGTGCCGCGGAAGAACCGCGATTACGGTGAGTCTATCACGCCTTCGCCATGGAAAAAAGCCGTCCCGCTGAGGAGTACCGGGACGGCGTTCAATCGCGGTAGTCAGGAATCGATTCGAGACGAAACGATCTTATCACAATGTGCCACACATAGCATGTTTCACCCTACCGTACCTTTGACAACGTAATGACGTTGGCACATAACTTATTTGTTATCAATAAGGTACGGTTGAAGGCGCGCGTCCTGAACAGGTATACTTACATTACATGCCCACCCGTTTCCGATAGCCCACAGGTTTCTTAAATTCTAAAAAGGAACAATCAAATGTCAACACACTCCGCTGGTGCGCGCGACGAAGAGCACCAGTTATTTTTCCCCACAGGGGAAGTTTTCAACCAGACAAAGTACGATGCGCTGGAAAAGTGGCTCCAGGCCAATCCGGCGCCGTTCGCTTGGCTTCTAGCGAATCTTGACACATTGCGCGACAGGCGCGGCTATTGCTCAGGCTCCCGAATACGATCTGCCTTCCGAGACCGCTATCCCACTGTCGCCAAGGTCGATGAGTTCAAATTCAACAACAACATCACCAAGTACCTCAAGTTTCGCGTTGTGTTTCTGAAGCCTGATCTACATGTCTTCGAGTTCCGACGTCCACCGTGGCGCGCGGCGCGAAGCGTGCTCTCTTGCCCACAGCATCACTGTGCGCTGGTCTGTCCTGAATGCCTAGCATCGGCCTGATCCACTTCTTCTCAGCTTGTTTTTCCCGCGAAGCAAGCCGATAATGGAGTTGTCGGCATTGCGGCCTAACCCCCGCCGTGCTGATTTCGCCTAGGCGGTAGATGCAAACTGCGCTTGGGCTTAGCTTCTAAAGGCGGCCCCGGTCGGATTTGGACCGACATCCCCCCGTTCGGAAAACAGGCGCTCTGTCCAATTGAGCTACGGGGCCGCAAAACTTCACTTTTTCCTCTTCTGCTCCTCTTCTGGATTTGTCAGCTCCGGGAGGTCTCCGGGAGGTGGCATGGTCGGGCGACGCAGGCGCATGATCGGATTCGGTGGCGTTTCAGTTTCTTTGCCGGGACCGATCCACTCAAAACGAACTTTCCCATGAGCAGTCTCAATCCCCCCTTGTCGGGTAGTCGAAGTCGTATCAATGGTCAGGGGCAGTTGTCTAATCTCGCCTTGATTCTCCAGCCTACGCAGGACCTGATGGACGTTGGCCATAGCGTTTGATCGTCCCGTCAAATCAAATCCATTCGCTACAATCCGGTCTCTTATTTCGGTCGCTTCCAACGGGTGGGTGCTGGACTTAAGTGCTGTGCGGATCGCGTCCGTCAAGCCAAATTCGCCATACGAAGGGATACCAGTAAGCCAGCCTAAGTTAGAAGCGGGCATATAAGCTGGGTTCAAACCATACTGGTCTTGCTCCGGGCTAGTAAGTGGCGGGGCGTTTAAAAGAGGCTCAAACGCCCGGATGCTCTGTTCGAGAGCAGCGATCTCCATATCGATAGCATTACGCTGAGTTTCAAGGATGGTGAGTCTCTCCCTCGCCCCCTTGATCCATGCTCTATAGTCCAAAGCCATGTGCAACTACAGGATACTACATTAACTTTCACAGTGCAATTACAAAGTGAAAATAAAGAGCAAAACTATTTTGCTCTAGGATGGGGGCATGTCAGCTTTACGCTCGAACAGCGATGCCGCCCGTGCCTACGTGATCTGTGTTACAGAACCGTTCGTGAACGTGAAAAGGACATCTCGCCCCGCAAGAGGCTTTATTTTATGACCCTGACTAACAAGAAGCCGCGGCCAGTCCGCGGAGGAAAGGTCTGAACTAAATGATTAATGCAGAAAAACTGATGTACGCGGAAATTCCGAAGAAGCGCGGCGCCACGGTAACGGCCGCGGAATTACAGGGGCTGAAGACAGGCGCTGTGGAAATGCTGATAGCCAAGATTCTGCCTACGAAAGCGTTCGCGTTACTGTCGGCGCACCCCAAGGCGGGCAAATCAACGCTCGCGATGACCATCTGCCACAGCGTTGTAATGGGACGGCCTATCTTCGGAAAGTATCCCACACGGCAGGCGAATGTCTTCTACTGGATTCCTGACGACGGGAACACGGCGCGCCTTGGTAGGGCTTGGCAGGCAATCGCAGGCACGGACGCACCTGATGGAATGTTCTTCAACACCGAACGCCACGAATTACCGACAGGTTTTGGCTTCCTGAAGGCTAAGATCGCCGAGTACAAAATCGGCCTGGTGGTAGTTGATACTTACACTTCGATACGCAGTGCGGCCGGTTTCGATTTCGTGCGGGATCAGTATAACGACATGCGCAGGTTTGGCGAGATCGCGGAAGAGACTGGCGCGAGCATCGTAGTGATTCACCATTCGGCAAAGGGATCGATTGGGGATGTCAATGAATCAAACGTTATCAAGGCGCCTGCGGGCAGCTACGGGATGACGGCAGGACCTGACCTGTTGTGGACCGTCACCAAGCTAGATCGTTCTGAGCGCCTGATTCACCTGAGTGGGCGCGACATTGATGATTTCGCGGTTGTGTTTCGGCGGAACGCAGAGAGCAAACTCGAATTTGTCATTGACGGCGCGCCGGCACTGCACTGGCCAAGACTACGTTTGGCAAGTTTCCACCTTGGAGGTGCTAACGGCCTGTTTACGCCCAAGGCAGTAGGGGAAGCCCTCGGACTGACAACGCGGCAAGCGCAGCGCGTCATTCAGCAGTGGTTCTATGACGACGTTGTGAAAAGTCAGACAGGTAGCTATGCCTTTGTGGAAGAGATTAAGGCCGCTCTTGGGTGCAAAGAAACTGAAACCAAGTCGGAGGATTTCTAATGAAATTCCGGGATTGGATTCTGCTGTGCATAGAAGAAAAAACGCCCTTTGGAGACCTGGCGCGCCATGTGGCAGCGTGTGGCGCAGAGTTTCCGCGCACTAACACAAAGGAGGCGATTGCAGCTTACTTTCAAGTGAAGGACCATACGGGTGCATACCGTAACAGTCTACGTGATGACCTATGGACTCCTTTTGACCGTGCGTGGTCGATGTATGACGCCACCAGGAAGCAGAACCAGATGCCGCGCTAGATACTTGCCTGTGTCGCAAATGTCCGACCCTAAGTGATTTCTGCTGATTTGGCCTTGTGTGGAGTAGAGTCTGGAGAGTAAAGGACAGGACTATCTATCTATAAATCGACTCCTCACCAAGGCTCAAAAGAGGTTGATAGTTCGTGGTGCGACATTCGCGACACGGCTAGGTATATGAGAGATGCTCGGCTGAAGGCCGAAAAACAGTAAGGAAAAAAGAGAAATGACAAACGAAGAGTACCGAAAATGGCAGAAAGGCGCCACCAAGAAAGAATTCACGTCCGCCAAAGGCCGTGGCTACGATCGCGACTGGCGCCGCATCCGTGAGGCCGTGCTATTGCGCGACAGCTACCTCTGCCAGGTGAACGACTCGGAGAACTGCACCAAGGACACGCCGCGGCTGGCCACTGAAGTCGATCACAAAGTGCCATTCGCGCTCAGGCCGGATCTGAGGCTAGACATGCGCAACCTTCGCGCCTCTTGCACGCCGTGTAATCGCCGAAAGGTGACCCTAGACAAGTCGCCTGAAGGGCAGCGGCGCATCAAGGAACTTAGCGCGTCCATGCCGCCGTTCACAGGGCCGATCACGTTCTGATACGTGCTGTTACTACCATCGTAAGTGCTGATCGCTTCGCCTTCCATTCGCCCAAGCTAAACTATTGCAACTGAGGCACTTATCTACCACCCTAGGGGGATATGGGTAACTAATCTGTTTTCAACGACTTACGGCGATAGCCCGCCTCTTGCGCGCGCGAGAGACCTGGTTTTGAAGTGTGTCAGATTGACCACAATATGACCAAATTGTGGTTCTTTTAAGCCACATTAATAGAATCAATGACTTACAATGTTACCTGTAATCGTCACAAAACAAAGGATAAAGCAAGCGGTATGCTGCCTTTCTGCTGAACTGCCCTCGTGGTAGCCCTAGCTACGCTACCGGCAGCCATAAAGTATTCTGATTCCAATGGCCGCAGCGTCATCCAACGGGTGTCCTCAATGTGCAGACTTCTTGCGAGCCGCGCTCGAAGCCTCCCATGCGTACCATGGTCTCTTGGGGTTTCTGGAAGCCGCTCACATTCGCGCCGATCACCAAGAAGCCTACCGCCTTCAGGTGCAGGTGAACCAAGCTGTCCAGAGGCGCGACCATACACTTGCAGAATTAGGCCAACATCGGCGGACTCACGCAGACGACCTAGTGGACGGCAAGACGGCGGCGGCGCAAGCGTTCTCAGCGCGATGATATTCAATATTCGAAGCGGCGATTTGCCAGCGTATCACCGCCTGTTTGAACAACACAGTGCGTTCGAGTGACGAAGCTGGGCCGTCCCCTACGCGTCCAGCACGATCCTGGTGTAATGCCGTGGCTTCCACGCGAGCGGAATCTAGTTCCGCCTGAAGGGCATCGCACAGTTCACACGTCTTAGACATCGAAACCAGGATGCACACCGCATTGAAGGGGGTGCACGAAATCTAGCCCTGGGTTCGAGCCGCGTAGTCAGATTGCCCTATATACAAAAACACCGCTGTTTTGTCATACTAGGAACGTGAAGTGCCCTTACTGTGGTCGCAAGCTGAGTACATCCGCTATCGCTGCCTTGTTTTCAGCGGCGCGTAAGACGCACGCTGGCGGACGCCCACGCTCGAAAAAACCGCGCTGTCCATGTGGTGCGATGACGCTGAAGCGCGCAATGGCGCGCGGTCACAAGTGTATCAACGGAGGCAACCGGTGAGAAAAGCCGATGACAGTCACTTACTGGCAGGTTCATCCGTTAACAAGAAATACCTGCTGGCCCGTGGATGGACCCGTACTGCTATCAAGCGTATCCTCGGAGAGCCTGACCGCCGGCTGCGCTTTAAGTACAGGAAGGACCGTCCGGAATGTCGATACGATCTGGCGCGAGTACTTGCCGCTGAGTCCGCGGGATTGATTCGGTTTCGAAAACGGCGTCTGAGCGTGACGGCACGCGCGGAGATCGATGCGGTCTATTATCGCGCGGAAGCTGAATGCCCTGTCTGCTATGTGGTCTTTAAGCCCAACACAGTTGGAAGGCCACGTAAGTATTGCAGCACCAAATGTCGAAATGGCGCATCACGGAACCGCGCTTTGACCCAATCTAAATTCAGACAGATGCGGGAAAATCTCAACGCAAGCCGTGCGAAACTGCCCTTATGACCACAGTAATTAGTGTGAGTGGGAAAAAACAAGAACACCGCACAACCCAAAAGGGGGGCTTTCCCGGCCCTAATGCGGCCCGCCCATGTATTGTCCGAACCGGTAAAGCCTGTTCTGTTTTGTCGCGATAAAGCGGGTTGGCGTCAAAAAGTAAACCTCAAATTGATCTTGGTTGGACAGCACACACGAGATCCCATTGCTAATTCCGGGAACAAAGAGGTATAGTCCGGTCCAATAGCTACCAGCATGCATCGCGTTCTGGACAGGGGAATAGGCATCGAATTGCCACACATTCCCCGCTACCGGTGGGGAGACCGTACCATTGTCGTCATAAGCGGATACGGACCAAGCCGTACCAGCCGGAAAATTTGGAGGAAAAGATGCAGAAGATGTTTGCACAAAGTTGGGCACCGGTTTTTCAGACATTTAGTCTCCTTTAGATCCGGGATTCGGCATCCCAGAGAAGACCCTATCTTATATCATCCGTTCGCTGGATGCCATAGAGTCCCAAAGTCTTCAAGAAAGCAACTTTCATGCAGAGACCAGAAAACCGCCATCAAATACCAGAGCAGTTTCTTTCCTTGGAGTCCAATTCATGAAATCAAATCTCCACGTCCGCCTTGCCGCGGACATAATCCGCGCACTGGTGCATGACCCCTCCAGGTCGAACCATGATCTTTCGCGGCACTTCGGTGTTAGTGAGGGGATCATCCGCCGACACCGCGCCACGTTGGAGCTTAGCGGCGTGCTGCCAATCACGCTAAGTCGGATCGGTTCTGACGGTATCGAGCGCGCAATTCATCAACACGTCTAGCATCTTTTTGTTTAGTTTCAGAGCGTAAATCTACACAGTTGAGAATTCAAGTCGTGCGCAGGAAAGCGCCTACGTTAACTTGTCAGCCACCGAACCAGCAAGATGGCCAGGACGAATCCAGCGGCGATGGCTAATCCCACAAGAGTCCCGCGAAGAGAAAAGGCCAATGCCGCCATCTCTAATTGACAGCACCCCATTTTGTTCTGCAACACCCCCAACAACCGACCTGTCAGTTAGACCCGTCTAGCGCAATTTCATCTACACAGGGAAATTACCAGGATGGTGGCTTTTAGCTTCAACTCAACATAGTTCACTTCAATCTCTAGAAAGGTTATTCAACCAAGGCCGCACCTAGCATCCACGCCGGTTTCCACGGCCGTTTCATTTATGGAGTCCACAGTATGCATCCAATCTTAGCGGCCATGCCCGCGCCGATCCGCGATCTTGCCGCGCGTATCGAAAGCGAATCCACGGTACCAATAGAAGTCATCCGCAGTACGCCGTCGTGCCCAGATGCTGCGTTTCGTGCTGCTGAGGCCGCAGTCCAGATCATCCCAACCAAGCGCGGTCTCGTAGCGCAGATTCTCCAATTCAAAGATCAGATTCAGCCAGAGGCGGCACTGCATGAGCTTTGCCACCTAGAAGAAACGCTTTGTAAGGCAATTCCACAGCTTGTTTTTTCCCGCGGGCTCGAAACTATCGAGAAGGGTTACATCCCGCCAGGCAGTTATGTCGGCAGTTCAGCTTGGCTAGAGAACAAAATCAGCCATTACCGCTACGTCTACAAGCGCATGAACGAGCTGGGCTTCAACCAGGCGGACGGATTGAATTGTGTTCTGGGCGAGCAATGGCGGAAAGTGGCGCCTGTTGCCAGAAGCGCCCAAAATCGCATGGTCCCCAGGATGAGCGTGTTCACCGATTATGCGATCACGCGCCGGTTTTGCACAGACGCGGATGTTCGCTCACGCGCCGGCGCGATTATCAAAAGCGTAGGTCTCTTAGAACGCGCGCGACGGTTTGAGGAGCGTTTTAACAAGGCGCTCAAGGATAAAGCCGAAACGGTTCGTGTGATCCTGCATGAATTCAACCTGCCGTCTGACATCGCCCTACTCCGCTACCACGACGGACCTCACAAGCTGATTCGGGATTGTGACCTGTCCGGGAAGGAGATACGGCAATGGCGATTTCAGTAGACGGCACAGAGCAATTTTATTTAAGTGGAACTGCTGTGCTGCCTGCGGGAGATCCCAGTTTCGGCGGCTACACGATCTATTTGCACAACGAAGCGGACGGCACTAACCACGCCAATGACGTTGCTCTAGGCAACTACACAGGTACGAATTGGAAAGCTGGCCCTTTTCCGATTGACCAAACCTTGCCGATTTATGACGTGTATGCGGTTAGCTTCGACGTCAACCACAACCCGAACACCCTTGATCCCGGCGTCACGCCGCGCGTTACCGGATTGCAGCCAGTCCCACAGACAACAGGCTCACTCAAGGCGAATCGGATTGATCCGACCACGCTAGATTCAACCCTAGGCGTGTTCGGTGGGACGTTGGGCGTCCCTGACGCGACACTCCTGATTCAGAAATTTAACCTAGGCATTCGGCCTGTCGTGCTGTTCTCTTCCGATCCGAGTCTGCCTAACGCACAGTACCCAGCAGGGACGTACGGCTTCAACACCACAAGTCATATTCTGAAGCGCGTCAACTCGGCGGGCACGACATGGGAACTCGGGGTAAACGGTGCCACAGATATCCAGGCCAATACGATCACGGCCGGATCAGTCGCAGCGGGCGCCATCGGCACAACGCAACTCACCACAGGGCAGATTCTAGTCGGTGGTGGTGGTGGCCGTCCGGGTGAACTGGTCGTAACGGACGGCAGCGGCACTGCAATTGGATGGATCGGAACGGACAGCGGAAACGTCGGCGCTTGGTTTAAGACTTGCGCGATAGGTGGTAGCAGCTACGCAGCCGCGCCGTTCCAGGTGAATAGCAGCGGCGACATAACAATCACTGGCACGGGCACGAATGTTGCAATCGCAGTGCAGAGTGTGTTTGCTGGCATCACTTCAACTATCTCGCTTGGCGGTGCAATTAACGGCCTTACTGTTTCGCAGACCATCTCTGCTGTGACCTACCAGGCAACTATCAATGGATCAGAGATCGCGATGGTGAATCAATCTAACTCTGATCAAGCGGCTTTTCTATTTGATGGCAGCGGGCGGCCGTATTGCGTAATAGCGGCAGGCAGTTCAAGCTTCACAAATGTTCCGTTCGCCTTTCACACGGCAGACTCTTCACACTACTCCGCATTGGGACCCGCCTCACTCACCATGACCGGCCTCCCATCTTCGAATCCAGGAGCAGGAAGTAAGCAGTTTTGGTATGACCCGAGTGACAGCAACAGAATAAAGTACGCTCCTTAACTGGTCGCAGGTGCGGCCTAAAATTCCTCACTAAACAACTCAAGAAAGAGAGATATGAAAAAACTATTCGCTGTACTTGTCTTCGCGCTCGCCTGCACAATGCTGGCGCCTGCGCAATCACTAACCGACGTAAAGGTTGAGAGAGTAACGGACTCTACTGGTGCCTGTGCAGGAATCATGGCACAGGTCTTCCCAGTAGCCTGTACGTCTCTTGCGGTCCATGTGACGTCCTCCGATCCCGCAGTGGTCGGGGTTTTGTTTTTGATGATCTATACCGATCCAGTTGGAACGCCCCATGTCGTACAGCAATCCAGCTTTTCGGCTGACCCTGGTCACGTCGGACAGTACTCGACTTCCTTCCCGGATTTTTCGGTTAACTACCACATTGCCGCGGTACCGCTTACCGGGGGTGCGCCGACCTGGGTGACGCCGTAATGGATGCCGTACAAGTGAGCGGTGCGCAGCCGATTCGAAAAGACGTCCGTCTACGTCTTAAAATCGCGCGACACCCAAGGACGATCCTGCGTTGCTTTGGTTTTGTCTCAGAACGCGCTCATGGAAACTAACGACACGCATGAGCCGTATCCGGGAGTCGCACTGAGCCCTGCTGGTGCGCTACTGGCCGCGGAGAAGATTCTGGCCGTCGTGCGCGAGATTGCCGCCGAAGAGAAGGGCTAACTCCGCCAAGTCGCCAGAATCCTCAGATGTCAGCCGGGTGTGGCAGCTGCACTTTCTGGCGACGCAACGAAGGGGAGGCGGAAAGGACATACCACTCCTTACGCCGGGTAAAGAGGAGCACGGCTCCGAACCTCCCATGTTAGTAGTGCGACCGTGAGCCGCGGATTATCAAATTTCTTTTACCCGCGAAGTCATCACGCTGAATTCACCTAAACGAAACAAAAAAGGAAGTGCAAGAATGCGCCTAAACTGTCTGCTCAAGAAATCGCGTCCTGGGCGCCTAGCACGGCTGTTCACCGCTGAAAAACGGCGCCGATCTAGAGCGCGTGAACGGCCTCCCAAACAGCCTGCTGCGCAGCGTATGGCTAAACGGCGTATCCGGGGGTTGCTCCTCGAATTGGCTGATGAGCTTCTCGCCTTGATTCACGAAGAGGTAGGACGCTAAACCCCGTTGCGTAGCCAGCGTCCTCAGGTGCTAGCCGGTGTGAGGCTGCACACCGCTGGCTACGCAACGGAGTGAAGGGAAGGGATGCCCTCCATATAGCAGTGCGATCACGTGAGGCGACTTATCAGATTTCTTTGCCGCGCTCCACCATAGGCACGGTCACCCATTAACCATCCAACCCAATCCCTAGAAAGAAGGAAACCACAATGCTTCAAAGCTACGCGCGCGAAATTTTGCAGGATCTCAGAAAAGCGTGCCAGACCCCCAGCGGCTACGAGTACGCAGACAAGCACAAATTTGGACATCTGCTGAACAACCTTGAGGTTCAGTTCTCGGACTCCACGCATAGAACGTTCGATGAAAAGAAGTTCACAGAAGTTCGCGCGATTATCCACGACTGGCAGAAACAGCGCCTAAGTGCAGACGGCGGGGCGGCCGGAATTCACGACATCATCCGACGCGTGGAAGCGTTGATTCCCGAATTGCCCAGAGAATTGCCGCCACCAAAGAATGTTGATCTCTCGCACTTGGCGCGAAATTATAGAGATCACTTTATTCCGTCTTAGCTAAGCCCCATGCGCATCAGCATCATGTTCGCTATTAGGCGCTGGTTTCGTAAGCGCCTGAAGCCCGCAAAGCCGACCTTAACGGCGCCATTGCCTGCCAAGCCGGAACCACCCGCCTGGATACGCTGCATAAAACAGCAAACGAAGCGTCCGGCGCCACCGCTAGAAGTCCTGGTGAGTCGCTCGTTTGACCGTGCAGCGCGGGAAGTCCTTGACCACGACACCGTTAGTTATTACCATGCCCAACCAGGGCAGAAAGGAGAACAGTAATGCACTTTGAAAATGCCAGCAATGGACCAGGCGCTACCCGCCGATCCAAGCGAGGTAAGAAGCACCGGAAACGCGGCTCCTTAACCGTGGCCGCCAACAATCTTTTAGCCGCGATTGCTAAAGAAAAGAGAGAGCCTACTCCGTTCGAGCGCGCCCGGATCGACAGCGCCCTCAAGACGGGTCTTGCCGAACTCAAAATGAAAATAGCCCGCCTCAAATGACACTCCGCGGACGCTCAGGCACGAATAAGACTCGTACTGGCCGCCTACTCAAAATGCAACGCCGTAGCGAAGCACGCGAGCGCGAACAATACGAGCGACGGCCGCCAATCGAACAAAGGCGCTCGCTCACTCACGCGCGTCGAGTAAAAAAGCGAATCCACCAAATCTTCCGCGAGATGGCAGACGATTACATCAAGCGCGGACTGACCGACGAATTGCTTACGTTGCTCTACATTCGACTCGGCCGTAAGCCTTAACCCCTTTCCACCATTTTCTCTTCAATTCCAAGGGACACATGCGGTCAAAGTGTGCCCCGTCGTTCCACACAATTTACCGGCGCTGCGCCTAGGCGCGGAAGCCAAAGGAAAAACTCAATGACGTTAACTCACGAAGCACGCAAAACGCTCCTGGATCGCCAGGAACTGATTGCGCGTTCGATCATCGGTACATACAGTAACCCCCAACAGCGATATGGCCTAAACGCGCAGAGTCGCAATAGCACTTACGTTCAAGAATTGCAGAAAATCGATGCCGCCTTGAATGGCTCAGGTGACGCGGACTCTGGGCGGCTTGCCGAGTACATGGCTGAGAATATCGCCTATCGGAATGCGTTCGGTGATTGGCTCAGGCGCGGCTCAGAAATGAAACCTGAGTCCAAGCGCAATCTCGCCCAGTTCCGCGCAACCATTTCAACCGAAGGAACTCCGCTACAAGCCGCGTGGCCAGGCTCTGCTAGTGGTTATCTCGTGCCTATGGACTTTTGGCGGGACGTCGTTTCCGCGTCGAAGAGTGTCGGACCATTTTGGGACGATGATTTCTGCACAATCCATATCACAGAGACGGGACGCCCGCGGCCTATTCCTTCGGACAATGACATCACAAACACAGCGGCGATTTTGAACGAGGGCGGCCAGTATGCAAACTCGAATGAGACGATCTCGCAGAACGTTTTAGGGACGTTTAAGTTCTCCACAGCGGTTTTGGTGCCTAACGAATATGGTGAGGATTCTGGAATCCCGCTTGAGTCGTATTTGGCAGCGCGGCTAGGCAAGCGCGCACAGTTGGGGCTGTTGCCTTTCCTCACCAATGGGACTGGCAGCGGGCAGCCTACTGGCGTCTTAACTGGCCTGACCGCTTCGGTGACCGCCGTCGGCGCTAGCGGCAATGACGGCTCCTCCGGTGCTAACACCATCGGTTCAGATGACCTGGCGAATCTGGAACTGGCGCTAGACCCTGCCTACCGCGCTGACGCGTCATTCATGATGCACGGCAACACGCTCGCGGCTCTCAGGAGAGTCAAGGACAAGCAAGGCCGCCCGGTATTCGGTAGCCTAAACCGGCCGGACCCTATCCTCCTCTCCTACCCGGTAACCATTAACAACGCCATGGACCAGTTGCAAACGTCCGTGGGTACGCCGGCCGTGACCAGAACGCCCCTGGCCATGGGCGCATTCGACCGATTCCACGTGAGGGTCGTTCACCCGGTGCTGTTGCGCCTGGTAGAGCGTTTCGCCGATTACCAGCAGACAATGTACGCCCTCCACTATCGGACGGACAGCGCGTTGATTAACCCGGCGCCCACTGTCCCGCCTGTGGTGACCTGTCAAACCGTGTTCTAAACGACCTTGGCCGGCTGCGGTCTTTCATTCTTTCTACCGCGGCTGTCCGCTGCGGGGCCGTCCAACAGTGGCGGCTCCGCTTTCCTTTTACCAACAACCATTGGAGCAATCATGGAATCATCTCAACCTCTGACAGGCACAGGTGAGCGGTGTTCACGGCACGCACATTTTCATTCAATGGAAAGACCAAACCTTTTACGCCCATCGGGCACAGCTAGACTTTTCTGATCCGTGCTTGGGGATGCGGGTTTCGTTCTGGCCGGGTAAACAGCATACGCCTGTGTCGCTGCCTTGTGCGCTGGCAGTCAGGAAAGCATGACGATGGGGCCAAGATGCAAAAACCTCGTTGGCTTATGTGTTGGCAGGCTTCGTGTATTGGCTTTCGCTTACGTGAACACGCGGCGTCAATCTGTGTGGCAATGCTCGTGCCAGTGCGGGCGAACCGTTGATGTGATCGGAGTGAATTTAACCTCGCGGCGTCCTACCGTATCGTGTGGCTGTTACAAACGGGACTGGTATTGGACGACTAGGGGGCAGGCTTCTGTTTCTTCAACAAGTCAAACGCCTTAACCAGCACATCCTTCATTGACATCTTGTGAACGGCCGCATAGACCTTCAACTCGTGATGCCACGCCTCGGGCACGTTTAGCACAAGACGCACAGTTTGAGGCTCTGTAGGTTTAGCCATCTAGGATACATCTTACGCAAAATGCGTGCCGGGGGACAATGGCATATAAGTACCATTGTGCATAAGATGCACATGATGTATAATGCACCCATGAATAAAAAACCCCGCAACACCAAACCCACTGCCCGTAAAAGGTCGGCGGCCTATCGAGCACTAGAGAAAAAGATGCTTAAACAAATGATCTTGGTTTGTAAGGAGGCCGGTATTCCAATTCCCCCGTCCGTCGAAGCCCCAAAGGAGACTTCAAGCCGTGGCAAAACAAACCGACGTCATCGGCGCTGAAGATTTCGTCCTGTGGTCGGACGGTGTACGCCGCTCACCCCGCTGGCATCCACACGACCACGCGGTCAGGGAGGCGATACGCCTGATGTTTGCGGCACGGCAGGATGAAGAGCTTCTCAAGGCGAAATGGGACTTGGAATATGACCGTGCTCGTCAGGTACGCCAATGCCAACCGTCGCCGTTGTGATGCTTGTGTACCTCGCCCTGGCCGTGTACTTCCTTCTGCTGAACGCGGCGGGCAGTGCGCACCCGCGGCGGCCTTGACTCTCAAAATCCGGGGACAGTCTTAAGCTGTCCCCACATTTCAAAGGAAACCATGAAACTCTTTTACGCTTTACTCTTCGCACTGTCCCTAGTTGGACAGACGCCACCAGCGGTGCTCTCAGGGCCACTTGATCTCACATCACAGGCATCCGATCCTAGCGCCTGCTATCAGCTTGGATCGCGTTACTACAACACCACCAATCAGGTGACGCGTGTTTGCACAGCCACAGGCACACCAGGGACCTGGGCGAATATAGGCAGCGGCGGTACGTCAACGCTGGTGGACTGGCAGGCTGCCACGAACGCAATCACCATTACGAGCAGTGACACGACCATGTACACCACGACTGCACCACCGTTGCCAGCGGGAAAGTGTTTCGCAGTCTCGGTCCTGTGGAATTCCAGTAACGGCTCTGCCTTTAGTGAGACCGCCAAGCTTTTCTATGGCGCTAACTCAGTTTCAATTTTGGCTTCCAATGGTGGCGCGACGGGCCAGCAGGTTTATGTTGCACCATTCCTGATTTGCAATAATCCTGGAGTCCAGAACGCCCAACAGGTGACCTACGCGGGAGTCTTTAATGCGAACAACGGCAGCGGGATTGTGTATCCAGGCGCTAGCGGGACTGCCTCCGCTGTGAGCACGATTGCAACAGACGGCACACAGAGTCAGGTAATAAAGTTCACCGTCTCGGCGGCAAGCGGATCGCCCACGATGACAGGGCAGGCTTGGAAGATTGATCTATTGAAATAGATATTTGCGCGGTTCTCATCAAGCCGAGTAAGCAATGCTGGCGCTTTCCTTTGTGCTGGCTCAGCCTTAATCCTCTGAGGCTGCTTTAATGCCTCACTGCCCTTCGTGGCAGTGGGGCTTCTTTTTTAGTCAAAAACCTCAACCAACCTCCTGGACTCCCCCACAATATGTTTTCTGACGACTTTATAGCTAACTTGGTAACGGACATTGGTGATTACGTCTTTAAGAAGGTCGAATCCCGCTTAGCCCCGTCCTGGCCGCGGTGGATGACGATCAAGACGGCGGCCAAATATATCGACCATTCCCCGCGCTCGTTTGAATACCTGCTAAGCAAGAACCTCTTTCCTGTTGTCCGACGGGACCGTCTCGTGCTCATCGACCGGGATGACCTGGATCGAGTGTTGGTACAACTTAAAGAATAGACTTGCGGGGACTAGATAAATGGTGTACAGTAGTGCTATGAAATCTCCACTTCCTGCTCAAGCGCCTACGCCGTTCATCGTTCCCAAGCGTACCAAGAAACGGAAAATTAACCGCAACGCCAACGGCGAAGGCAGCCTTTTCCAGCGTGGGCAAGTATGGTACTGGACCGTCCGATGGAACGGTGAGCGGTTGGTTTTCTCCACCGGAACGCGGCTCAAATCAGAAGCAATCGAGTGGAGAAGTAATAAGCTTGTCGAGATGCGCACTGGCGTAAATCCCGCCACGGCGAAGCGTAAGACGGGCGCCATCACTGTCAATGAACTACTGGACGATTACGTGGCACATCTCAGGGCGAAGGGGCGTAGTTCCGCGAATATTGTTGAGTGCGTTCTTAACGCCAGAATCCGGCCGGCGTTCGGGACCAGGACGGCATCCTCGATCAATACGACCGATTCGTTGGTGTATCGAAAAAAGATGCGGGCTGAGAAAATCAAAGACACTACGATAAATCGGCACCTAGCATCGTTTCATGCGGCTCTCGTTCATGCGTTCCGCAGGCAGACGCCGCGCAAACTCGATGTAGTTCCCTACTTCGAGATGGCAGACGAATCGAACAACGTGAGAACCGGATTTATCGAGCGAGATGGTTACCTGAAAATACGCGCGGCGCTTCCCAACTCCCTCAAACCGCTATTCGTTTGTGGCTATCACGTCTCGACCCGTAAGGGCGAACTGTTGAAGATCAAATGGCCGATGGTGGACTTTCAGGAGGGAATCATCGAGCTGGAACCGCGAAGTACGAAGAACCGAGAGGGGCGGTACTTGCCTATTTACGGTGATA
>Ga0210401_10003713_pt1 | contig 16191 bp, 13 predicted proteins | sample IncBWH32MmetaG_FD_150866 | JGI IMG/M metagenome (GOLD analysis project Ga0210401, IMG submission 150866) | Forest soil microbial communities from Barre Woods Harvard Forest LTER site, Petersham, Massachusetts, United States - Inc-BW-H-32-M | ecosystem: Environmental > Terrestrial > Soil >... | reverse complement strand
CCGACCACACCTACTACACGCAGGTCAACATGACACGGACGATCGAGCAAATCCTCGGTCTGCCGCCCATGAACCAGTTCGACCTCGTGGCGTCGCCGATGAGGACGGCTTTCGTCTCGGGCGTTCCGCCCGCGGAGAATTTCCAGCCGTGGACGCACGTGCCGAACCAGGTCCCGCTGAACCAGGGCGTTAAAGCGGGCGCAGCCAATAGAACAGACAGCCATGCGGTCAAGACCCTCAGGGCGGCTTGGCTCAAGAAGAAGCACCAGATCTTCTCCGGCAAACTGACCAAGCCCGACTCCGAAGACCCGGACACCGTCAACCATTTGAACTGGTACATGTCCACCGGGTTTGTACGGCCTTATCCCGGCGAGAGCAAGGTTCGCCCCCCGAGCGACTTCAAAAACTCGGCACCCGCCACCGGTGACACTGACGACAATTAAAATACGTTCCGACCGCAATGGCCCTCTCTCCGGCGACCGGGGAGAGGGCTTAGAAATTGACGCAAAAAGGCAATCCGAGATGGACGTGGGACCTCTTATGGAACACTCGGTAAAAGTGTACGAGTACCTTTCTGGAGTGTGTTTCGGTCCGAGACGATTCTCAATGCCTCGTCGAAACGTGCCTGCCGCATGTTTTGCGAGAGTTGTTCCCAATGAACCCTGCCGTAGACGGTTTTCGCTTGGTTGTCGGCCAGACTAACCTCGCGCGCCCAGAAACGCCGTTGAAAGTCACTGTATACGGGCACGGGCTCACTCCGATCGATCGGCTTACCCGACGATCCCAGCGTCAAGAAAGCCAAGGCGTAGAACATGTGTGCGAGCTGTCTTATCAAATAGAATCGGGCTCTCTGGTACTCATCCGGAGGTCCGCCAAAATACTCCTGAAGATAGATCCTTTCCTCTGATTCATTGGTGACGATCATGTTCGCAACCACCGCCAGGTCGGCATACCGATCGTTCTGGAAAGCAGCCTCCCAGTCCACCAGCCACAGACGGTTGCCGTCGAAGAGAATATTGTCCGGCTTGAACAGGTCGTTATGACCCGGCGCCAGATCCGAATCGAGACGCGAGTAAACCGCAGCCACTTGCTGGTAGCGAGCGAGAAGTTCCTCGGTTTCGTTTTCAGGCAGAATGCTCGACGCCCGGAACTTCTGGAGGAATCCATCCAAGGCAGGTCCTTTGTTCAACAGGAACGTGCATGTGGTATTGAAGGGGGCTCCGGGAAACGGCGGCAGCGCGTGCAGGGTCCGTAGCGCGGAGGGAATCCGAACCAACGCGTCCGGCGCTAGTAAAGGTACAGCCTCCACAAAATCGGTGATGGAGATCCGATCCTCGGCGCTGGCATACCTGACACGCGGCGCCAAGCCTCCATCGGCCGCCGCCTGCATGCAGGTGAAGTGACGTGTCATATCGCCGGGGCGCGTGTTGATCCGCAAGAGGTATGCAGATCCTCGCACGATAATGCGAAAGGCCCGATTCGAGCCCGGCCGCTCGGTCAGGTCGCGGATGTCTTCGAATTCGGTCACACCGAAAGTCTCGTTCAGGCCGCGAGTCACGGCCGCGCTCTTTTCTTGCGGGATCATAAGGAAGCCTGCGGCACCATCGGTCCGGCGTTGTGGTTCCTTAGCGATATTAATCGATTTTCGGGCCGCAGACCAATTCTAAGTCTGGCTCGTCTGGAGCTATATCTTGTTTTTTATCTATGCGTTAGACTTCTAGGCCGAGAGCCTGTTATCCTAGAGGCGGGAGGAAGTCGCTGCCCCTTTCTTCCGAAACGAGCGTTTAGCCCCAGCCGAAGCCCCCCAACTGCCATTGCGGGAACGATTCAAACCTCAGTCGGCGTGCAGACCGGTTGCGCGCGGGCACTCGAATCCCGATTTTATCCATGCTTGAAGAATTGCACCGCTCGCTCGTGCTTCTCGGCGGCATCCCGGGATCGAAAGGTCCCGAGGTTCTTTCGCCGGCCCGTGCGAGCATCCTTCTTGCGGGAATACAGCCGATACTCTCCGGATTTTAGTTTGCGAATCATAGCCAAAGGTGTGACTCGCGATCCGGCGGAGGTGTTTCGTGGACGTTAACTGGAGCCGCTAGCTTTGGCGCTTCTTGACGACGTAACTCTTTCCCACCAGCGCCCGTACCCGAGCCTCCAGCCGAGTTGCCTCGGCCTTGCGCTTCATCTTCTTTAGCAGGTCGGCATAGTCCATGGCCGTGTCGGCCAGGAGGTCGAGATTCTCGTTCCCTCCCGAAACGGGACGCCGCGCGGTAAGAACGCCGCGTTTGTCCAAAATCGCGAGTGACAGCCGATACAGCGGTTCGGCTTCGAAGAAGTCATCGCGGGACGTATAAATCGATGCCAGCGTGTTCAGACTGGTCACCGTCTCGCTTTCCCGCGTGGTGAGGACCTGCTTCACTAACGGCTCGGCATCCACCGTGCGATCGAGCGCGGCATAAACTTCGGCAAGCTTCTGGTAATGATCGGTCAACCCCGCATTCTCCGAACCCATGGCCTTCATCCAAATGAAAAGCGACCGCTCGTAGACCCGCGCGGCGTCCTCAAATCGCTTCTGGTCGGCGTAAAACGCTCCCAGGCGATCCAGGTTCTTGGCGACTTCCATATGCATCGGACCCAAGCTGCCCTCGCGGATCGACAACGTCTGTCGCAGCAATGGCTCAGCCTCGGCAAACTGTTTTTGCTCCAGCGATAGAGTCGCCAGCGCATCGAGGGTAGGCAGCAACTCAGGGCTATTCGGCGAAGCGGTCTTCTCCTGGATCTTCAGCACCCGCTTATAAAGTGTTTCAGCCGCGGGGAGGTTCTTACTCAGCATGTTTAGACGCGCCAGTTGGCTTAGATCGGGAACCATTTCGGCGGTGTCGCTACCGGCCAAGCGCTCGCGAATCGCCAGCGCGCGCTTCAGATATTTTTCCGCCTCAGGATATTTGGAATCCGCTTGCAGGACCTGCGCCACGTCATCGATCTGGGGGACGAGTTTCGCGTCCTCGTCTCCATATTCGCGTTCCATGATCCGCAGCGACCGATCGAACAGCTCCGCCGTGCGGGCATATTTCATCTGAGCGAAATTCACGCGTGCGAGGTCGTTAACGGCCGTGATGATTTCTGGATTCGCGCGCCCCAGGGCATCCTCTGCCAGTTCGAGCCGCTTGTTATAAGTCTTCTCCGCCTCGGCATAGCGACCCTGGGAAGAGTAAAAATCACCCAGCTCCCGATACGCCTGCGCCACCCGTGGATCGACCGGCTTCCACTGCGCCGACTCAGTGACCGCCGCTAGCAGGGCCTTTTCTTTCAATGAGTTGGAGGCTTGAGCTGAGATCGACGCTTGCGATAAAGACGCCTGCGGCTTGTCGGGACTCTGCCCCCACAACGCGCAACTCAATACCAGAGTGAGGCCCACGGGCGAGACAGGTCGTTGAATCTCCATATCGCCCTAACCATCGACAGAATCCGCCTAAACTTGTAGTGCGTCTCGCAGTCCTTAATGTATGCTGAGCCAAGCTTTCATCGTTCGCGAGACCAAATCAGACGCGTCTTGCTGCACCCAATGACTCGCGCTTGGAATCGTCACCAGCGTCAGGTCTTTATCCAGCCAGTCCCAGGTATTGTTTAGTCCGCCCGAAAGTAGCGCTGTATCTTTCAAGCCGTGGAACATCAACACCGGCGCCTGGACCTTTACCACCGGAGAGGTATCTTCGGTATATGGCTCACGGGGATAGTTGGCTTTGTAATAATTCAGCATCGCATCGAAATCGGATCGCTGGAACGCCTCGACATACTTGGCCTTCACTTCAGGATCGCTGATGCGGCGCGCCAACCCTTCGGCGGTTAGCTTCGACGCCGCATCCGGCTGCTGAAAATTTCGCGCATACTGGCTGTTCTTTTGTTGCTGCGGATTGTGCGCCAGTTCGCGCATTAATCCGCGGGGATGAGGAAGATTCAGGATGATCAGCTTGTCGGTCATCTGCGGGTTCGCCAGCGCGAAATTCCATGCGACCATTCCGCCCCAGTCGTGCCCCACCACGATGGCCTTGTCGCGCCCCAGCGACTTGATCACCGCCGCCACGTCTGCTACCAGGAAGTGTATGTCATAGTTCTCGACACCCTTCGGCTTGTCGCTCAGGTTGTAGCCGCGTTGGTCGATGGCCACGCACTGGTAGTTATCCGATAAAGCCTCCATTTGGTCGCGCCAGGTATACCAAAAGTCTGGAAAGCCGTGGATCATCACGATCAGCGGGCCGGTCCCCAGACTGGCGTAGTGAATCTTGACACCATTCGAATCGGCATAGCCATGCTTGACCCGAGCGTCGAGGCCGGCGCCGTGCGAAGCGACCGCCAGAAGGAGGCATAGCAAGATACATCGCATAGATAGATTTTGACGCAGTACTGACGGTCACCGCCAGCCCGTTTTCAAACACCCCCATTTCGACGTTCGAACATTCCTTGATGTGTCACCCTTTCAAGAGCATTTGGAATCAAGCGTGTCACTCGTTATTTTCGGCGCGTTTGTTCGATCGCAAGCACTGCAGATAACTCTCATCTAAAGAGTCCGGAATAATCGAACCATTGACGATTTGCTTTCGATTTTGCTTTAGCAAATAAGCAGTTCTTATTAGTACATATTCAATGTCCCGGATCGATCCTAACCGATCAAGTTTCAAATGTACTGTTCGAGATCCTTGCCCGCTCAAGAGCGTCGCCAATTCAGACACGCTTTTTCCGTTTGGGCTGACTCCGTCGATGGCAATGATGACATCACCCCAATGTACGCCGGCCAGGGCAGCTGGGCCGTCCTCAATTCCACCGACTGCAACTTGGGTGGGAGCGCGCAGAAGAAATACTTCAAAGGCGCCGCTATAGAGCTCCGGGTCGGTTGGGTAATGAAGCGGGAAGACACGGGCGACAAGTCGTCCATCTTCGAATGTCTGCATGTGGCGAACCTCGTCTTCGGTCGTGTCAACAGGCACTATAATACCGTCGAGAAACTTCTCGCCAGTCCGGGCTAAGCTAACCGCTTGTTTCTGGACGACAGTCGCCCGGTTTTCACGGCTAACGGTTATCACTCGCAAACGTTCGTTCCGTCGAATGGTCAACGCGACGTCACCAGGTGTTTCAGACCGGATCAACTTAGCAACCTCGACAATCTCAAGCGGGCCAACGTTTCCATCGTTTATTGAGATCAGTTGATCGCCGGGCTTAAGTCCCGCAAGGTCGGCTGGCCCGTTAGGCACCACTTCAGACACAAAGCAAGGGCACGTAGCCACAGGCCGTTCGAAGGTAGCTCCTATGACGTACACAGGTGCTGTCTGAGAAAAAGCCGCTAAATCAAAGATGCCAACGACCAGTAAGGTAACACCGAGAACTCTGCTTATCCTCATAGGTAGATTTTGACGCAGTACTGGCGGCGCCGCCAGCCCATTTTCAAGGACGCACCATAGGCGCATAGGATATTCCTGGTGCGGAATGAGCCCGAACAGCAGGAGATTTTTCGCCGACGCGCACTACTTCCATAAGTGGCGTCCGCCTTCGCATCGGTGTGGTCTGCTTTCGACACCTTCGTCGCCGCCTGCCTCTTACCCGCCGCACTCGCGATCCTGGCCAGCGGGTTGGATGACCTGGTCCTCAACGCCATCTGCCTATGGGCTTGGCTGCTCCGGAGAGGCTTTCGTGCCGGCGGGTCCCAGAGAATTCAGCTCGCGGAGAACGAAAAAGCGATCGCCATTTTTGTGCCCTTGTGGAACGAATTTTCGGTCATCAGCGGCATGGTGGAGCACAACGTCGCCGCCATCGACTACGACAACTACCACTTCTTCATCGGGGCGTACCCCAATGACGAACCTACGCTCGACGCCGTTCGCGACTTGGAGACACGTTTTCCACACGTTCATCTGGCGGTATGCCCGCACGACGGCCCCACCTCCAAGGCCGATTGCCTCAACTGGATCTACCAGCGCATGCTGCTTTTTGAAGAGCACAACGGTTTTCAATTCGATATCGCCGTCACGCATGACGCCGAAGACCTGATTCATCCCGGCGCTTTCGAACAGATTAATTCCTACGCCGATCGTTTCGAGATGATTCAGATACCAGTGCTGCCCCTGTCGATGCCCTTCCGGAAATTCGTCCACGGGATCTACTGCGACGAGTTTGCCGAGTGGCAGATGAAAGATATGCCGGCCCGTCAGCTCATGGGCAGTTTCGTTCCGTCCAACGGCGTCGGAACGGGCTTCACGCGGCGGGCGCTTGAGAAACTCGCGACCGCCGAACACAACCTGATCTTCGAGCCGGCCTGCCTCACCGAAGACTACGAGAACGGCTTGCGGCTGCATAAGCTCGGTTGTCCCCAGGTCTTTGTTCCCTTGTCGCGAGCCAGCGGAGACATCATCGCCACTCGCGAATTCTTTCCACACACCGTGCGATCCGCCATCCGCCAGCGCACTCGCTGGATGATGGGCATTGGGCTGCAAAGCTGGGAGCGGCACGGCTGGCGCGGCACTTTCGCCGAAGTCTACTGGTTTTGGCGCGACCGCAAAGGACTGTTCGGTAATCCGGTCAGCCTGTTCACGAATTTTCTGTTTGTCTACGGCCTGCTCTCCTGGCTTGCCGCCAGAGTCGCCGGCTTGCCGTGGGGAGTGGCGCAACATGCGCTCCACACCAACTTTCTTCTAATCACGCTGATCATGCAGATCGTTCAAACCAGCATTCGAATGGTTTGTACCGGCCGGCTCTATGGCATCCTCTTCGCCTTGGGCGTTCCTTTGCGAGCACTCTGCGCCAACTGGATTAACACCATCGCCACGCTGCGTGCCATCTCCGGGTATCTGCGCGCGCGGATTCGCCACGAACCCTTGGTCTGGCTCAAGACCGAACATGCCTATCCATCGCGCAACGCGCTGATGGAACACAAAAGAAAGCTCGGCGAAATCCTGGTCGGCTCCGCGTATTTGGACCAAAACGATTTAAGCAATGCGTTGGCTGTGCAACCTGCCGGCCTCCGCATCGGCGAGTTCCTGGTCAAGCTGGGGAAGATCTCTCACGACGATCTTTACGAAGCTTTGAGTCTCCAGCAAAGCCTGCCCGTTGGGCGCTTGGATCCGCTGGACATCACCACCAAGGTCGCGCGCGCGTTGCCCCGGCACTTGGTTCGCGACTGGCGAGTGCTTCCGTTCCGGATCGCGGCCGGAAGTATGTTTCTGGCGAGTCCCGACATACCGACAGACGAGCTGAGCCGGATCGTGAGTGGCTTCACCCGCCTCGCCCTGCGCTTTCACCTGGTGACACCATCCAATTTTCAGGAGCTGGCCGATAGCCTGCTCTAGGAACACCGGAGCCGATGGCGGTGTCTAATCGTCTATGTGGACTTTTTTCCGGAATGTCCAATACAGTGCCCGTACTCTCAGCAAATCTCCCAGCTTCACTCTGGCCGCTGTTCTCACGCTCGCTCTCGGGATCGGAGCCAACACCGCCGTCTTTAGCGTCGTCGACGCCGTGGTCCTTCGACCGCTTCCCTATCACGACGCAAGCCGCCTGGTCATAGTCTGGGATCAGTTGCTAAAGCTCGGCTTCGACCAGTTTCCAGTGACCTTCGCCAACTATGCCGACTATCGCCGCGGGAATCGCGTCTTCGAGGATATTGCCGCCTTCAACTACAGTGACGTCAACCTGGAAGGCTCGGCCGACGCAGTTCCGGAGCGCCTGCAGGCTATGGCGGTCTCAGCCAACCTGTTTGCGCTGCTGGGAGTGAGCCCGGCGATCGGCCCGGTTTTCGGACCGGATCAAAATGAGCCCGGCCGAGGCGATGCAGTAATTTTGAGCGACAGGCTTTGGCGGCGGCGCTTCGCAGCGGACCCCGGCATCGTTGGACGATCGATACGTCTCGACGGTCAGACTCTCCGCGTCCAAGCCGTGATGCCGCCGGGTTTCGCTTTTACGATCGTTGGCGCCGGCGCTCCCGATGTTTGGATTCCGTTGACGTTGCCGCATAACCCGTCGCGCAGTGAAGGTCTTCTGCGGCTGATCGCGCGTCTGAGAGCCGGTATCTCTATCCAGCAAGCACAGTCCAACCTGTCCACCATCGCGGCCGGCATCGAAGCGATGCATCATCCCTATACCGGGCCGCACGGCGAGGACGCGGGCTATCACGTCTCTCTTGTCCAATTGCGCGACCAGCTTTTCGGCGGCTTTCGCGCCGGCGTATTGATTCTCGCCGGAGCCGTAGTATTTGTGCTGCTGATCGCTAGCGCAAATGTCGCCAATCTGTTGCTGGCGCGCGGCGCGCGTCGCCGGCGGGAACTCGCAATACGGGCAGCGCTGGGCGCGACGCGCCAACAACTTCTCGCGGAACTAGGCGCCGAAAGCCTGGTGCTTTCCCTGGCTGGCGCAAGCCTCGGCCTCCTCCTAGCCAACTGGGCGATAGCCGCTCTACCCGTGCTTAGTGGAATACCCGAGCACTTACCCATCACACTCGACCTTCGTGTGCTGAGCTTCACGCTGATCCTCTCGCTCGCTACTGGTCTGCTTTTCGGCCTAGCGCCCGCCGTCCACAGCGCGCGCGCCAGGTTCGATCTCACGAGCGGCCGAACAGTGCTGGGTGAGCGACGCAACCGCCTGCGCAGTGGATTGATCGCGGCGGAAGTCGCCCTCAGTGTGGTTTTGCTGATCGGCGCGGGCCTCTTACTCAAGAGCTTCGCCCATTTGCGGAGCGTCGAGCCAGGCTTCGATCCGCACAATCTCTTGACCATGCAAGTCACATTACCGGCCGTCCGATATTCTGATCCGCGGTCGAGAATCGCTTTCTTCGGCCAGTTGGCTGAACGCCTGAGTCAGATCGCGGGGGTCCAGTCGGCCGCGCTAGTAAGTCAATTACCGCTCGCTGGAGGCGAGCGCGGCGGCAATCCGTTCAGCATCGAAGGCGACCCTACGATTTTTCCGGTCGAGTGCCTCAAGTGGCCACGCGTTATCGCATGACCCCGGATTATTTCCGCACCATGCGAATCCCTTTGCTGGCAGGACGTCTTCTCAACGAGCGCGACTCCGCGGATGCCCCTCCGGTCGCGATCATCAACCAAACCTTGGCGCGCGGTTTCTGGCCCGCCAGCAATCCTATTGGTCACCACATTATGATGGGCGCGCCGCGGCCAGGAGCGGCCTGGCTAACCATTGTCGGTGTGGTCCCCGACGTCCGCGGGGCCAGTTTACGAGCGGAGGCGCTGCCACAAATTTACACGCCGTTTGCACAGGATACTAGCGGCTCGATGGTCGCGGTGCTGCGAGCATCGAAGGATCCCATGAGTCTTGCACTTGCCGCCCGCCGCCAGATCAGCTCGGTGGATCGAGGGCAGGCTGCCTCCGACATGCGAACCATGGACGAGCGGCTTTCCGGCTCCATCCAGCGCGACCGCTTCGAAACCTTGCTGCTCGGCATCTTCGCGCTGGCGGCTTTGTCGCTCGCCGTGATCGGGATTTACGGCGTGCTCGATCACTCCGTCAGCCAACGCGTTCCCGAGATCGAACTACGCGTGGCCCTAGGCGCTCAACCCGTCGACGTTCTGCGGCTGATTGTGACGGAAGGCATGCGGCCCGCATTGCTTGGTTTGGCGCTCGGCTTGGTCGCGATCTTCCCACTCGCACGAGTGTTGCGCAGTCTTCTCTTCCAAGTAGCGCCCGCCGACCCAGTCACGTTCCTCGGCGTTCCCATTCTGTTCGCCTGCATCGCACTGGCCGCTTGCGTCATCCCCGCTCGCAGCGCGATACGTCTGGACCCCGCCAGGGCGCTGTTATCGAACCACTAATAACCGAAGACATATCCCTTCCGATTCAGCGAACGAATTGCGAATAATTTGTAAAGCATACATTAATTCGGTTGTCTTTCTTGATGCCCATGTTATGATTCGCACAGACTGTGCAACGTAATCAGCATAGTCATCAAGGAGGTTCGGAAGATGTCTGTAAAACGAACTGTTGCATTGCAGGGCAGCGAGCGAAGACCCATGCCCGGCGCAATCAAACAAGGCCCGGTCTCTGGAGACGAGCCTATCGAAGTAACGATTACATTGAAAGCTCCCGCCGATCTGGCGGCTAAGGTAAAAGAAATCAGCGAGCAACCGCTCGCGGAACGAAAGTATCTTTCTCGCGATGAGTTTCAAAAAACTTACGGTCAAAGCGAAGTCAATATGGCGCAGGTGGAGAAATTCGCGCGCGATCACAATTTGACCGTTAAGAACAAAAATCCAGAAGAACACACGGTCAAACTCGTAGGAACGGCCCGAGACATGAGTCAGGCCTTTGGTGTGTTTCTGGAACGTTATACACACGGGGGCGTTAGTTTCCGCGGCAGAACCGGCTCGGTCCAAATTCCCGAAGATCTGAGCAACATAATCCTAAGCGTGGATGGCTTGGACGAGCGCCCGGTGGCCAAGCCCAAGTTCCGGCACGCTCCCGCAGTTTCGCCCCATGCCTCGCCCAATATCACCTATACGCCGCAACAGATCGCGCAGTTGTACAGCTTTCCGACTGGTCCGAACACCGATGGGAACGGCCAATGCATAGCGATCATCGAATTAGGAGGCGGATTCCGCCAAAATGATTTGAATCAATACTTCGGCGCGAATGGGCCAGTAGTTACTGCTGTCGCCGTCGACAAGGGCCTCAACGCGCCCACTGGCGATCCCAATGGTCCCGATGGAGAAGTGATGCTGGACATCGAGGTGGCTGGATCCATCGCCCCCAAGTCTCAGATCGTGGTCTATTTCACTCCCAACACCAATAAGGGCTTCATCGACGCGATCAACGCCGCGGTGCACGACAAAATTCGCAAGCCTTCCGTGATCTCCATCAGTTGGGGTGGTCCGGAAGACGGCGGCGGATTTACGACCACCGCGCTGCAGTCTTTTCACCAGTCCTTTCAGGCGGCGGCTCTCATGGGCGTGACTGTGCTTGCCGCCGCGGGCGATAACGGATCGTCTGACGGCCTGACCGGCGATCACGTCGATTTCCCGGCTTCTGACGATCTGGTCACCGGCTGTGGCGGCACGCGCCTGGTCTCTACCAACAAAACGACCATTACATCCGAAACTGTCTGGAACGATGGCGCGAATGGCGGCGCCACCGGCGGCGGCGTGAGCAAGGTGATCCCGGTCCCGGCTTATCAGCAAGGGCTGCAGTCGACAAGGTCAAATGGAACCAAGGCCGCGCTCACTGGCCGAGGAGTTCCTGATATTGCGGGCAATGCGGACCCCGACACCGGATACAGCGTGCTGGTGGATGGCCAGACCTTCCCGATCGGCGGAACCAGCGCGGTTGCGCCTTTGATGGCTGGATTGGTCGCGCTTCTGAACCAGAAGCTCAGCAAACCCGTCGGGCCGCTGAATCCCACTCTGTACAGTCTGCAGAAGAGTGGAAAGAATGTTTGCCGCGACATCACAGAGGGTAACAACGGCGACTTCTCCGCAACCCCCAATTGGGACGCTTGCACCGGTTTGGGCGTGCTCAACGGAACGGCTTTGTTAGGCGCGCTGCAGGGCAAGACGGCCAAGGGCGCTTAGCGTGGGGCGGGCGCGACCTGCCAATCTCACTGGTCCAGCTTCGCGGCCCCGAAGAATTCGATCGGTTTGAGAGCCACGATCTTCCAGTGCTTTTTTTCCCTTCGCAACTCGCAATGGACCACTTCCCGGCGGCGCACTACTGGGCCGTCGGGAAGCACACTCTTGATTTCGAGATACCAATCGAGATCCACTGTACGCTTGGTATCGTCGCCTTCGTCTGAGAGCGGCTCGATCGACGACGTCACATCGGCTTGACGCACCATGGCGGTGACCCCGGTTTTCAGGTTGCCGTAATCCGGCATATCTTTATCGAATGCATCCATGAATTGCGGGATGTTGATCTCGCTTAAGGCCGCGGCCATGGACGTGAACAGATCGATAACGTCATCGTGCGTATCGGCGGCCAAAGCGGCACAGGCAAGTATGCCTATGCCACAGCTAAGTGCGGTAGCTCGCATTAATTTCAATGTACTTTTCCGTGAGGTCGCAGGTCCAGAACCGCGCGCTGCCCTTGCCGCGGCCTTCGATGACCACGCGGATCAGGCATTCCGGCGCGTCCAGCTTTTTCTTCAAATCCCCTTCGGAGAAATCCGCGGCCAGCCCACCGCGGCAAACCGCGACCTCTTGCAGATCGATGTCTACTTTGGATGGATCCAGCGCTACTCCGGCGTTACCCGCCGCCGAAAGAATCCGCCCCCAGTTGGGATCCGATCCCGCGATAGCAGTCTTGACCAGCAGCGAGTTCCCAATGCTGCGCGCGATGCGCTCGGCCGCGTCGTCGCCGGACGCGCCGTTGACCTCGATAGTGATCAGCTTCCGCGCGCCTTCGCCGTCGCGCACGATCTGCCGCGCCAGGTTCTCCATCACCTGGGACAAAGCTTCTTGGATTTTCGCGCGCTCCTTCTCGACCGGCTGAATACCGGATGCGCCATTCGCCAGCAGCAGCACGGCGTCATTGGTGGATGTGTCGCCGTCGACGCTGATGCGATTGTAGCTTCCAGCCACGGCTTGGGTAAGCATCGAAGCCAGCGTGGCGGGTGGGATGGCCGCGTCAGTCATCACGAAACCAAGGGTAGTCGCCAGGTTGGGCTGAATCATACCCGAGCCTTTCGTCATGCCCGCGATGTGTACGACACCCTTTTTCAAGCGCACTTGTTGCTGAGCAGTCTTCATGACCGTATCGGTCGTCATCATCGCTCGGGCGACATCCTCGAAGCGCTTGGGCGCAAGCCCTTCGATTAACTCAGGCAGCGCGTTCACGATCAGCCGTGTTTCCAGCTCGACGCCGATCACGCCGGTGGACGCCGGGAAAACTTGCTCCACCGGGACGCGCAGCTGCTTTCCAACGGCGACGCAGCAAGCCAACGCCACTCGGTCGCCAGTGCGTGTGGCGCAGTTGGCATTTCCCGCATTGATGAGGACGGCGTTGACCAGCCCGCGAGATTGAGCCAGATGAAAGCGCGCGATCCGGACCGGAGCGGCCTGCACTCGATTTTGCGTGAATACAGCGGCCGCCGACGCCGGTCTGTCGGAAACAATGAGACCGAGGTCATCCTTCTTGTCTTTGCGGATTCCGGCATAGGTCGCGGAGTATCGATAACCCAGAGGTAGCTTCATCAGTTGGGTTGCACTCCAAGGGGCCGCGCTCCCAAAGCTTCACGTTCAATCACATGATGACCATTCAGGAACGCCTCGGCCGGCATACGTTTTCGTCCTTCCATCTGCAATTCGATCACTTCGACCCCCGTCTCCGAGCCGCAGTCAATCAGGAGCCGTTTTTTGAACGGTCGCAGACGGCCGGGATGACCGGAGCCCGGTTCTTCGGCCACGCGTGCCTTCCAGATATGAAACCCCTGATCGCGGAAAAAGCTGTACGCGCCCGGCCAGGGAAGGAAACCGCGCACGCGGTTGACGATTTTTTCAGCGGGCCAGTTCCAATCGATGAGGCCGTCCTCCTTTTTCAAAATCGGCGCGAGCGTGGCTTCGGCGGGATCTTGTTTCAGCGGTGTTGGATTTTCCCTGAGTGTTCGAACCAGAAGCTCAGCGCCCGCGATCGCTAGCCTCTGGCCCAGCTCCAGAGCATTCTCTTCTGGCCCAATTTCTGTGTCCCAAGTCAGCAGCATGTCGCCGGTGTCGAGCCCCGCGTCGATGCGCATGGTGGTGACGCCGGTGCGCTTCTCTCCGTTTGCGATGGCCCACTGGATCGGCGCAGCGCCTCGATACTTGGGCAGCAAGGACGCGTGTACGTTGATAATCCCGCGCTTCGGAATATCGATGATCGATTGCGGAATGATCTGCCCGTAGCCGACCACTACCATCGCGTCCGGACTCAACTGCTTCAACTGCTCGACGATTTCGGGTCGCCGGATGCGTTCCGGTTGATGCACCGGCAGGCCGAGCCGCAGTGCGGTTTCCTTCACCGGTGGCGCGGCCACTTGTCCACCGCGTCCCTTGGGACGGTCTGGCTGCGTGAAAACCGCCGCCACGTGATGGCCCGCCGCGACGATGGCTTCGAGGGTCGGCACTGCGAAAGCCGGAGTCCCCAGGAAGATCAGGTTCACTACCGTTAACCGCCCCATTCGCCGGCCTTGGCCAGTTTCCGGACCTTGCGGCGGATCAGGTCGCGCTTGAGCGCGCTGACATGGCTGATATAGAGGCGTCCGTTCAAATGATCGATTTCGTGATTGAAGGCGCGGGCCAGCAAATCCTCCCCGGTCATCTCGAACGTTTCGCCCTTTGCGTTCTGGGCGCGCACCGTGACTTTTTTCGGTCGCCTCACCTGTTCACGAAAACCTGGAAGACTGAGGCAGCCTTCCTCGCCCGCTTGTGTTCCCTCTTTGTGGATGATTTCGGGATTGATGAGCACGATCTTCTGCTGCGGATCTTCGGCCACCGAAAGGTCGATAACGGCGATGCGTTTAGGGATGCCGATCTGTGGCGCCGCCAGACCTACACCCTTGGCCGCGTAACAGGACTCGAACATGTCCTCGATGAGCTGCTGTAACTCCGGTGTATCGAATTCCTTGATGCTCTCGGCCTTTTTCTCGAGTACGGGCTCTCCGTACAGCACGATCGAATGGGTCATCAGAAGTTTTTCACCTGCTCCAAGTAGCCCTCGAAGTTGCGCCGCGTTTCATCCAGCGAATCGCCGCCAAATTTTTCCAAAAACACCTGCGCCAGCACGATCGCAACCATGGCTTCGCCGATCACGCCCGCCGCCGGCGCCACACAAACATCGCTTCGCTCATAGGCGGCCAGCGCAGGCTCACGCGTGGCGATATCCACCGATTCGAGCGGACGCCGCAAAGTGGAAATCGGCTTCAGAAATCCCCGGACCAGCACATCCTGGCCGTTAGTCATGCCGCCTTCCAGGCCCCCGGCGCGATTGGCGCCGCGAGTGAAGTGCCGCTCTTCCCGATTGTAGTGAATTGTGTCCTGGACACGCGACCCGAAGGAAGCCGCGCCTTCCGCCGCGAACCCTACCTCCACGCCTTTTACGGCCTGCATGGATACGATCGCTTGGGCCAAGCGCCCGTCCAGCCGTGTATCCCAGGTAATGTGAGATCCGAGCCCGGGGGGCACGTTGTGCGCGATCACTTCGAATACACCGCCGACCGTGTCACCCGTGCGATACGCCTGATCCACCACCTCTTTCATTTGCTTCTCGGTCTCCGGATCGACGCACCCCAGCAGGACTTCGGTCTTTTCACTGAGGGCCACCAGTTCATCCCAGGCAGCCTGCCGGGCCAACCGTACTTCGCCCACCCCGATGATATGGCTGAGAATTCGAAGCTCGAATTGTTCGAGGAATGCCTTAGCCAGCGCTCCTACGGCCACACGAGCCGCGGTTTCACGCGCGCTGGCGCGTTCCAAAATGTAGCGGGCATCGTGAAAATTGTATTTCAGACTGCCGGCCAGATCGGCATGGCCGGGCCGCGGCCGCGTGAGCGGCTTGCGCTTATCCTCGGCGCCGTCGATATCTTCAACTGGAAGAGCTTCGGTCCAGTTTTTCCAATCTTTGTTGCGGATGATGATGGCAATCGGCGATCCGATAGTTTTCGAGTGCCGCACTCCGGCGACAATTTCGACTTGATCTGTTTCGATCTTCATCCGCCCGCCGCGTCCGTAGCCTTGTTGCCGGCGCCACAGCTCGCGGTTGATGGAGTCGATGGAAACGGGAATTCCGGCCGGAAGTCCGGTAAGAGTTGCGACCAGACACTCTCCGTGAGATTCGCCGGCTGTTTCGAAGCGAAGCATGCGTTGGGGAAATTTTATGGTAGCCGATTGGCGCCGTGGCAGGTCTCTCCGGCCCGCGGAAGAACTATGCCAGCTTCGGAACCACGAACGGGGCGCGATAGTCGCGTTTGAACATCTTGTTCGCTTCCGCATCGCCCGTGCAGGAATACGTGGCCGCATCGAAGTGCAGCGTGCGTCCCAGGCGATACGAAATGTTCGCCAGGTGAACCAGCGTTGTTGAAATGGAGCCTTCCTCGATTTCGCAGTTGAGGCTTTCGCGCTTGCGGCTCCGAACGGCATTGATGAAGTTTGCGAAGTGATCGCCGCCTTCCGTCATCGCCGGTCCGGGCTCCTGCTCCTTGCCCATCCAGGTCTTGTAACGGTCATAGCCGTCGATAGC
>Ga0210401_10003712_pt1 | contig 16196 bp, 11 predicted proteins | sample IncBWH32MmetaG_FD_150866 | JGI IMG/M metagenome (GOLD analysis project Ga0210401, IMG submission 150866) | Forest soil microbial communities from Barre Woods Harvard Forest LTER site, Petersham, Massachusetts, United States - Inc-BW-H-32-M | ecosystem: Environmental > Terrestrial > Soil >... | reverse complement strand
TTGCTAGTCAAGCCGGCGGATTTTGTAACATCAGTGAAATGCGGTGTAGGAGAATCCGGGTCCTGGTGGTAGAGGGTAACCATCAAGTCTCCGCCGTTCAGGTACTGGTCGATTGTGGAATCGTTCACGACAGCAATGTCGAGCTTTCCGTCATTGTCGCAGTCAAAAAGGGCGATCCCGCCACCAGCCATGGTGTCAAGGACATAGCGCCGATCCGACCGGGAGTGGGGGACGGTTTGCAGGCCAGCTCGAATCGCGATGTCGCGGAAATGGACGGCAGGTTTTGGGATAGTGGTCAAGCTCTTCCTTGTGCCGTTGCTCGGTGCGGTCGGAGCGGGAGCAAGCCCGCATTCTGGGCGCGCGTCGAAGGGGGACGATCGAATCGGGTAGGCGATTGAGGTGAATGCCGCCAGAGCAGCCAAGATGACCGAACGAAGTCTACGCATGAGAGCGGCGGAATTCTAACAGAGTCTCTCGGCTCTGGGAGGCCATTTTGGCTCGGGTGGGTTTTAGACGTTCGGAAACGCGAGCAGAATCACCCACGATAATGGTGTAGTCGCGATTCAGCCGCGCGGAGGGCCATAGTGTGACCGAGAATTGTTGCAGCGGCGAGAGTGAGAGAGAATCCAGAATCTTCCGTGTAAGCAGAGTCGCAGTAGACCAAATTGAAACCGCGTCCACGATATGACGGCTTGAGCTGGCGTAAGTCCTCATAAACCCGGCACTCTCAATAGGCCGGCGCAACACTAAGATCGAAGTCCACTTCCACCAGTCGCAAGGGCTTACCCTCCGTAAGCCACAGTTTTCTCCTGGCCAGGAGCGGAGAGGGTGCTGCGCTTACCTTAACTGGGGCTTGGTGTCGGGGACGGCCTGGGACGGGCGATCCAAAACAACTGCAGCTTGGTTTCTACCCCCGCCTTGAGTACGCTTATTCTTTTGATTGAGGCACTGGTTCTTACGAGCGATTGGATTGGGAAACGACTTCGCTTGAGGTTCGCATGCACATGACTGCCAAGGCCGACGCCTCCATCGTGCTTGGGCTCGGGCTCACCAACGAGTGCAATCTCGCCTGTTCCTTTTGCTACCGCGATCCAACTCGCGCAGATCGGCTCTCCCTGGATCAAGTAAAGTCCGTCATGGAACGCCTTCCTGTCCGCTCGGTGAACCTGGGCACGGGCGAGAACGGAATGCATCCGGACTACAAGACTATATTGGCGTACTTGCGAACTCGACCGGTGATGCTCACAATCACTTCCAATGGTCACAGTGTTGCCGTTCTGGAAGACCGTGACTTGCGTGCCTTCCATGACATCGAGTTTTCTCTCGATTACCCAACTCAAGCGGAACAGGATGCCCAACGCGGCCCAGGTAACTGGGAACTGATTCATCAACAGGCTGAGCGTTGTGTGCGTCTGGGTGTACCAGTGACGATTATCGCGGTCATGATGAAGTCAAACTACTTGCGGCTAGCAGATGTCGCACGCGTCGCGAAACGGTTTGGCGCGCTCTTGCGTGTGAACGTCTATCAGGCAGTGCGGTCCGATCTCTACGCACTCACGTACGAAGAATACTGGCAGGGGTTCCGTAAGCTTTTCGAGAACACCGATGCCATCGCCATTGGGGAGCCCTTGGTGCGGGCGATGGCCGGCCTGCCGCCACTCGAAGGAGGATGTGGCGTCAGCACGGTGCGAGTTACGCCCAGCGCCACCACGCACCCCTGCGTTTATTGGCCCGGCCCCGGAGAGCCGCTATCCGAGTTGATTTCGTCAGGGTCGGAGATTCTGAACTCTGCGCCTTTTGAGCAGGCCCGTACACTTCCAGAAGCGTGCCGGTCCTGCGAGTTTCGAGACACATGTCATGGAGGATGCGCAGGACGACGGCGCCTGCAAGGGGCGCTACCGCAGCCGGATTTTTATTGTCCAATCATTCGAGGCGAGCGCCAAAAGCTCGAAATCCACATGGCCGCAAATCGCGATCTACCCAAACTCGGCAGCTCTTGCACCACCGTCGTGATTGCCCGACAGTCCGATTCATGAAGATTCTCGTCAATCGCACGCAATCAGCCGCCCGCCTCCTACAGCGCCTCGATCCACTTGTCCGACCCCGCTAGTTTGACAGCCACATTCGTAAAGAAAATTCGCGCCGGCTTACCGTCCGCCGTTCCGCGATGGTCGGTCGAGAACAGCAGACCACCGGCCTTCTTATAGCCTGCCCAGGTGGTTGTGACGTTGCTCGGCGTTTTGGGTCCGCCACGATGATAGATGAATTGCACGACTCGCCCATCCGACCCGACGTAAAGGTCCCAAGTGTCTCCCGGCGTGTAGCCGCCAACCTCCGCTGGATATTTCACGGACACGAGCTTCGCGGTGCCTTTGCCAATCGGCAATTTTTGGTTGTCCTTCTCCAGCACATTCGCGCTGGTGTCCCAGTAAACATGGAACGGGAAGAGCGCCCAATAATTGTCGTTGACGAAGGCCGGCTCAATGTCATCTTTCACGTTGGCAGGCGCGCTGTTCAGTTGCGAGCGAACGTATGTTACCTTTACCGGCTTGCCGTCCTTATCTTTCGATTCATAGGACACCTGCCCGGTCTTGGGCTCCCAGTCCCAGGAACGAGTGAGATTCACTTTCAAGGCCGGGATCTCCAGGTTGAACGTATACCGGATGGCTTCAATCTGCCCAAACGAATCCAGCCCATAGGTCTTGGCAAGCTGTTCGACAATTGGCGGGCGCGTCTGTGCCCGGGAAGTGCCCGCAAGCAGCACCAGCAAAAATAGGCAACAAATCGTCATGGAACGGCGCAACTTTGTCATGAAGGTTCCTCCTCAGTGAATGATCGAATGTGGCGTTGGATGACATACAAAGGTCCCTGGATACGTGAAATCGCATGTGGTGCGGTTGCCTTCACTCTATCCGGTTCGCTGAGCATTGTTGGGGCGGCCGATCGTCAGCGCCACAAGCAAGATGGCGACAAGTCCGTACAGCCTGTGCGACGCTGTGAGTTTCACAGGCCTCCCGTACAATGACTAAGTTGCGCGACTGCTTGCTGCCATTCGCCGAACCAGCCTGCAGTCCTTGGAGCCTTCGCGGGAGCGAGCCGCAATTCCCGAGCCAGAAGAATCAAGTCGTTTGCAACGTCGATGTCATAGAACGATTCCGTGAAGCCGGTAGAGAGTTCAAGGACCTTAGTGCGCGTCAGCAATCTGTCGAGCGCACTGCTTGTTCCCATAGGATCGCTTTCGAACAGCGCCGGGTGAGCGGCCTTGGCGCCAACCAGATAGTAGCCCCCATCGTGTGTTGGCCCGACAACCACGTCATGCGTGGCAAGTATTTCGAACGCGCGGTCCAAAACCGACGGCGCGAGGTGTGGACTGTCGCTATTGAATGCGATGACGTGCTGCCCGTCGGTGGCAGTGAAATGTCGAAAAACAGAAGTGAGTCCTGCTGCGAGACCTTCGCCTTTTTGCGCCACGACCTGCACTTTATTACCTAGCAGGCGCGCCAATTCGTCCTGATCCGACTCCGGGCACATCACCGCGACCTCCACGCTCATCAATGAGGTTGCCAACGCGAGGGTGTCTTCTAAAAGACAGCGATACAGTGCTGTCACTGCGGGAGAAGGAAGGCTGTCAATGAGACGGGTCTTGACCATGCCGGGCTTGGGGGCTTTCGCCATAATGACTAACGTGCGGTTTGGCTGAGAAAGACTCGTGGTGGCCTGGCTCGAGGATTCCATGAGAGATTGGTCCATCGGTACTTACGCCCGTCGCGGCGTTCCCGCCCTGTGACGTCGAAAATAATAGCGCACGATCCGGCTCAGGATAAACCACGCTGCTCCTACCGTGCCCTTCACCGTACCGCTAATTTTGGACTTTCCAATGCGCGGGTAGTAGCTTACAGAAACTTCCACGATGCGAAATCCCGCGATGGCTCCTTTCACGATCATTTCCACTGCCCAACCGTAGGTAGCTTCCTCGAGGGCGAGGGCGCGTAGCACATCTGCGCGGCCGGCGCGAAACGGACCGAGGTCACTGACTTTCACGCCGTAGAAAAGCCTGATCAGGGCGGCGGCGAGGCGATTGCCAAATGATTGGTGCCACGGTAGCGCACCGGGGCTGCTTTTGCCGCCGAAGCGCGAACCGAGCGTAATGTCAGCGCGTCCCTCGATGATCGGAGCCAAGAGAATGGGCAACTCCGAAGGGCGGTCGCTGTAGTCTCCGTCGAGGAAAACGACCAGGTCAGGATTTTGCGTATTCGCAAGCCCTGTCAGACAAGCGCGCCCGTATCCTCGGCGAGGCTCCTGGATGACTCGTGCCCCCATCTTTCGCGCGAGATCGGGCGTTCCGTCAGTCGAATTGCTGTCGACAACAATGATTTCCGTGACGACATTGGAAGGCAGATCGGCAAGCACACGGCCAATGGCCTGCGCTTCGTTATGGGTAGGAATTATGACTGACACTCGCACGCAGATTCCTCATCACCACCACGGGGATGCTGGGCGCCGCCGTGCCAGCAACGCGTCGACGCCCCAGGCACGACCTGCGCGTCCCACCGCGAGTCCGAGCGATGCGACCACCGGAACCAGTAGTTCCCAAATCCATGACGTACCCAATTCCGAGAGCCAAAGGCTGCCGAGGAAGAGGAATGCGACAAAGGCGGCTGGACGCGTCACTAGACCGATGAGCAGCAGGATTCCCAGCGTGATCTCCGTCGCCGCCTGCATGGGAGCCGCCATGTGCGCATGGCTTGCAGCAAGTGCCATGACGGCTTTCCATGCGGCCGGCGAGTGACCCTTCTGAATGTAATAGTTGATCAGGTCGCTGTAGGGTGAAGGAGAGTAGAGCCCTTTCCCCAGATTCTCGAAGAAGACCCACACGAACATCGCACCGATTGTCGCGCGAACCAATGCCAAGCCGTTTGCCGCATCGGATTGGCCGACGAAGCTGGCTGTCGCATTTTGGGCTTGAACTGCATTTGTCGTCATTCTAACCCTCTGTGCAATAGATGCCTCCCGCGGCTAGAGGGCGCAATCTTAAACTATTGGGCCGGTCTGTGCCACATAGATGCGCACGGGACGCACGGGAAACTTAGTCACAGTCAGGATCAACTATAGAACGGGACCGAAACCGCGCTGCGCCCCCACGAGAATAGGATCCCTTTACCGCGATATACTGAAAGCGGAAGCTATTGAGTTGGCGAAATAGCGGCTGATGGACAGAAAGATGCGAGGGAAAGTTGGACGGGCAAAAACAAGTCAGGAGTATGGCTTTGGCACAATTATGACCTCGATCACATATATGCTTTTCAAATATCAGGGACTTGGAATTGATGCTCCGATTCAACAGAAATACCGTCGTCAGAAGCCTCGTCTTGTTTCAGAGCACCGAAGTATGTTCAATGAGTGTATAGGCTGCTGCGCTCCAGCAGACAGACATCCATGAGCACAGTTCATATCCGGGCGCCCGTCGTTTCAACTATCTGCGCCGGTTGCCCTCTTCGTTTTTGTTGGGTGCACGGTTCGAGCACAACAGTCGTGCTCGGTGACCCTGCCGACGAGAATTCCGCCGGCCGCTAATATTTTCAGCGCTCAGCAGGAACGGGTGCTTGGTGATATCGAAGCGGAATTAGTAGAAAACAATTACCACGCAGCCCTCGATGAGGAACTCGTGGCTCAACTGGGCCACATCCTGGCGCAGCAGAACGCCATCATCGAGAGCCAATTGTTTCGTAAAATTCTGGGTGTTAACGTCGTCAGTGATCGCAAGGATATTTCTGACAAATTAATACGCATGTTTAACAGCATCGACCGCGATACGAAGTTGTCGAGAAAAGCTGCTCAAATCATCGACCGGCAGGAAGGGATCCAGGCAGATTGCGTGGCGCTGTATGTCTCGGCAACGGCTGGCTATTCGCCGCGAGGGTCTGCGGAACTTTTTGACCGTTCGGCGGGAACAAATGGAAGCAGTAGCAGTATTCTGACCGATTTCTACGGGACGACGACCTCGAGTCTTGGGCACCTTCGGGAGATTAAAATAGGCCTTGAAGCGGCTCCCACGACCTTGCCAGGAAATGGTTCCAGTCGCGTCGCCAGAGTTCCGCACATGGCAAGCCGCGGTCATATCGGGCCCCGATTTCGCCCGATGGTGGGTGCCAGCAGGGATGAAGGCTGAGCAGCATTCTCCCGCCCAGACTGTGGCCAAGAAACTCTTTTGCTATGAATGCGCGAAACGCCTGCGCGTTGGCTTATTCTATAAGCTCGTGTGAATCGAAGAATGAATCAGTCCCCAAGTCGCTGCCCCCTTGCGTGGCTTGCCCGCACAAACGATTGTGTTTTGGGCGTGCCATGGCAATGGCTCTACCCATTGGCCGCCGCACTCTTCTTTCTCCTGGCGCCGCTCGCTGCGTTTGCCCAGAAGACGCCCACGGCCGCGAACCGCCCGCGTTCCTCTCTGAAAGGCACAGTCACCACACAAAATGGTGACGTACTGGTGGGAGCTACCGTAAAGCTCTCCCAGAACCCACCCATAGGCGTTCCGGCGACCACACAAACCGATGAGAACGGACAGTACGAATTCCACAATCTTCAGTCGGGAAACTACTCGATTTCTGTCGAGGGCGCGGGCTTCAAAAGAACCGAAAAAGCGGTGCTCCTGAAAGACGGAGAGCAGAACGTTCAGGATTTCCGTCTCGACGTCGAAACCGTCGCGGAAACCGTGCAGGTGACCGGAATGGCGACGATCATCTCAACCGAAAGCTCCTCCGCGCCGGTATCCGTTGTCACCAACACGCAGTTGGTCACGCTGCCCACTCAGCAGGAACAAGTGAAGGAAGTGATTTCCGTAACTCCGGGCGTGGTGCGGACACTCGACAGCAAGCTCGTATTCAAAGGCTCGGACGAGAATCAGAGCCTGCTGATCATCAATTCAACGCGAAACACAGACCCCGTAACCGGCAGCTTCGGCATCACTGTGCCTACCGACGCGGTCGAGTCTTTTGCCGTCTACAAGACACCCTATGACGCGAGCCTCGGCAGTTTTTCCGGTGGATTGACCACCATCGCCACAAAATCTCCGGCCGATAGCTTGGACTTCAATTTGACCAAGCTCGGAATCACCGTTTTGGGAAAAAATGGGCACATATCCGGACTGGGCGGGGCAAACCCTGCCATCTCCTTCGACGTACCTTTAATCGCCCATAAATTGCTCCTCTCGGAAGCCTTCCAGTACGAAATGAAGAAAACCACCGTGGAAGGTTTGCCCTGGCCGGATGACATCAGCAAGAAACAGGGGTTTAATTCCTATTCGACCTTGGAGGCGATTCTCGGAACGAACCACCTGTTGACGTTAACCGTCAATGCCTTTCCGCTTCGCACCGACCATATCGATATCAGCGCTCTGGTTCCGCAGCCCGCCTCCAACAGCCTGAATCAGAGTGGTGTCACCATCGCCTTGTCGGATCGATACGAATTCGCGTCCCACGCCGTCCTTTCCACCGTGGGGCAATACACGCGATTCGACAGCAATGCCCACGGTTATGGCCCGGAAGACATGCTTATTACTCCGCAAGGCTATGGCGGAAATTACTTCAACACCTGGTCCCGTCGCGGCAAAGAGTTTCAGCTTCTGTCAACGTACGAATTCGCGAAGAAAGAGTGGCACGGGACGCATGAAATTCGGGCGGGCGTCGACATTGATTGGCGTAGCTTTTTCGGAACTACTGAATCGCATCCCATTCAAATCCTGAGAGGGGATAATTCGCTCGCCGAAACCATCAATTTCAGCGCAGCGCCCGCGCAAACCCCTTCCGACAGCATTTTTGCCGAGTTCGTGCAAGACCACTGGCTGTTGGGTTCGCACGTGAGCGCCGACCTGGGACTCCGGTTTAGCACGGAAACGACCGGTTGGGCAGCCGGCGTGGCGCCGCGCGTGGGTTTGGCCTACTTGCCGGGTAAGGACGAAAAAACCGTTATCCGCGCCGGCGCGGGTCTTTTCTATGGCGTGCTGCCTCTGCTCGCAGCGAATTGGGCGGCAAATCCGGCTAGAACGATCACTGAGTTCGAAACCTCCGGCCTGCAGATTGGGCCGTCGATCAGCTATACGAACGCGTACACGGCAGGGTTGAATCCACTGGTCTCCCCCGGCTTGCCTCCTCGACCGGATACCGCTCCCCGCAACCTAACCTGGAATGTCGGCGCGGTTCGAGAGTTGTACAAGAACTTGCGGCTCGACGTGAGCTACCTGAACAGCCGCACAAGTTATCTCTTCGTGGTCGAACCCTTCACCGCCGCTTCGCCCAATGACACGTCTTACATGGGGCTAACCAACACCGGCTCTTCGAAGTATCACGAACTGGAAGCTTCGGTGCGTTACACCTTTCGCGCCAGCGACCAGTTGAAAGCTTCCTACATCTTTAGCCGCGCGCGAGGTGACCTGAACAATCTTTCCAGCGTCATGATCCCGTTCGCCGCTCCAGTTTTTCGCCCCAATGTTTACGGCATTTTGGCCTCCGATATTCCCAATCGCTTTGTCGCCTGGGGAATTTTCGCCTTGCCCTGGAAGATTACCTTCAGTCCGCTCGTCGACGTTCACTCCGGCTTCCCTTGGTCGCCGATCGACGTCACGCAACAGTATGTGGGCACGCCGAACGGCCAGCGCTTCCCGACGTTTTTCTCGCTTGACCTCAAGGCTTATCGCGCGTTTCGGATACCTTTCTGGAAAGGCAAGAACGGGAAAGACCATCACTTCCGGCTTGGGGCCTACTCGCTGAACGTAACCAATCATGGGAACTTCAGCACCGTCTACAACAACGTGACATCTCCCGGCTATGGCCAGTTCGTCGGATTTCTCTACCGCCACGAAGGTATGACCCTCGACTTCGTGGATTGAGCTGCTGCTCTCGAATGCCACTAAAGACGTCAGCTGAACAGAACAAGGGTGAATCGCGCGCCAACGAAGCCTCGCCGGTTCGCCTTAAGCTCCAGATCGCTTAATACCACGGCGTCAGAAGTGACTCTAGCAATATATACCGCGGTTTCCTGCCCATCTCGCCTGCTGTTTGGGAGGCCCTGATTCTCCCTGGATGAGGCGTCCAGTTCTAGAGAGGAGCACTACAAAGGTGACCTGTCACGGTAGAGTCGCGAGATCGAGTCTCGTCGTCCCCGCTATTCCTTTTGCTGCCGTGCTATCTCATGACCTGGCTTGAGTCCCGCCGTCTAACCGCGGGAGCGAAATACAGCGAGTCTCTCTGTTTCAAGCGTTCCAATGAGGCGTAACCACTGCTCTTCGGCGACGGCTGGCGTGCACGGGCCAAATGTGCAGATTCGAATGTCTCGTCTAACGGCTTCATCTCGCAGCAAGTTCAACACATCTCGCAGGATGGTACCGGTAAAGGGCGTATACAAATAGAATACCGTACCGTCGGACAAGTCCGCTGCGCGAGCGTCGCCCTGAACAAACCTCATGTTTTTGAGGTTTAGCGACCGGGCGCTCTTCCGGGCACACTCGACATAGGCCGGCTCAAGTTCGATCCCGGTGCAGTTAGCGCTGCTACAAATGGAAGCCATCAATGTTACGTGCCCCAGCCCTGAGCCGAGATCGATTAGAAAATCCCGTTCAGTGAGTGCTGCTCGGCCGATGAAATCAAAAATATGGCGCGCAGGCGTCGGCTGGTAAGGTACCATTTCGGACTCTAACTGGACGGCCTCAGCCGATGGCTCTTCAAACTGCAAGACTCCGCGGATCAATTCGTCCAGATAGTCGTAGCCGCTGCGATTCATGAGATTGGCTGCACCGTTCCAATCGGGCATCCACTCACGCAACCTACTCCCACCGGCGCCCCGCTGAATATTTCGACGGATGCCCTCGTAGAGTCTGGAATTAACGGACTCGAACTTAGTGTAAATGGCCCTCGCCCGGTGACGAAGTGCTGTTCCGCTGGCTTGCCCAACCGAAAGGTAGACATCAAGCTGGTCGAGGGCTTCGACGCGTTGACGCAGATGCCACAGTTCGTTCAGCGAACGATCTTGTTCCAACTCTCCAATGAGGCTCTCCAGCGCATTCTCGATAGACATTCTGTTACAGCCTGGTCCGTCGGTCCGAGGCATGGATCTCGTCGTCTTCGCCACACAGTTCAAAAGAGGCGCCATGAATATTCTATGGGAACCCACAGGGGCGCAAGGGGCATGTTTCTTCTGTTCACGGTTGGTTGCGTGATTTCCGAATTGCCGATCTTTCGCGATTTGCTGTAGGCTCTGGGCGCTTGGGAATGGTCGAGCAAACGTCAAAGTCCCCTAGTGAAATTGGCGCGCGTGATCCTCTGTTTACTCCGGGGACTTCTTACTCCCAGCCTCCGCCCAGAGCTTGATACAGCTGAACCAGTGCGTTCAATTCATTTCCCTGCGCCTGCGCCAAGGCCAACTCTGCAGAAAAAGAGTTTGTTTCGTTCGTCAGAACTTCGAGGTAGTCCGCTGTCCCCGCTTTGAAACGTATTTGCGACAGTCGCGCCGCATCCTGAGCGGATTCCACCAGGTGCTGTTGCTGGATTCGGAACTCACGATTCTTGCGATAAGCCACCAGCGCGTTCGATACGTCGCGGAAAGCTCCTTGGATGGTTTGTTGGTAGGCTAGAAGCAATTGTTCGTGCTGCGCCTCGGCCAAACGAACTCCGGACTTCAGCCGGCCCCCTTCGAAGATCGGCTGAGTGAAACTCCCAGCCAACGTCCAGACTCCGGCCGGCCCCGTAAACAAACTTGTCAGCGCGGCGCTTTCGTACCCCGCGGTTCCCGTCAATGAAATCTGAGGAAAATAGGCTGCCCTCGCCACGCCGATCTGCGCGTTGGCGGCGATCAGGTTCTGTTCGGCTTGGCGTATGTCGGGGCGGCGTTCCAAAAGTGCAGACGGAAGTCCCACAGGAACCTCGGGCGCATGAGGTTCCTCGGTCAGCTTCAAGCCGCGGGGAATGTCCCCCGGATTGTTCCCCAACAGAATGCTGATGGCGTTTTCCTCTTGTGCAATCTGCCGCTCCAGGTCGGGTACTTCCGCAGCGGCCGTGTACACCAACTGCTCTGACTGCCGCACGTCCAGCAGCGAGTTGATTCCGTGTTGTTCCAGAGTTTTGGTCAAATCCAGGGAGTCCTGGCGGGAGCCTAGCGTCCCCTTCGAAATCTCCAGCTCCAGATCCAGCTGGCGAAGTAGAAAATAGTCGCTCGCAACGCTCGCAACCAGCGTGGCCATCACTTCCTTTTGCGCCCATTCGTTCGCCAGCAGAGTGGCGCGCGCGGATTCGGTCGCTCTCCGATACCTTCCCCAAAAGTCCAGGTTCCAGGCCGCGGACGCCGTCAACTCTCCCTGAGTGACCTCGTAACCGGGGAACGGGCCGATCTTCGGATTGCGCACGCTGTTGACATTGCCGCCGGCACTAAGAGACGGAAACTGATCCGCCCGCGTAATGCCAAGTTGCGCCTGAGCTTCCAGAACTCGCGCCGCCGCAATGCGCACATCGTAATTATTCTTCAGAGCGGTGCGAATCAGACCTTGCAGTTCCTTGTCCTCAAAAACGTCCCACCATTTCTCGTCACCCAACGACCGGGCGACATTTGGTGACGTTGGCACCGACTCGGTAGTCGCCGGCTCGGACGCGCTCGCCCCGCGGTAAGCGGCCGGGACTGTCACAGCCGGCCTTTTGTAGTTCGGCCCAACCGAGCACGCTGCCAAACAAAGCAAAGCTCCGCATAACAACGCGCTCAACAAAAACCCCGAACGACTACGTAGGAACGTAGTTTTCATTGTCCTAATCTCCATTGCGCTCGTGCATCGCATACGCCGGACTCGGCGCGGGAACTTGAGGGAAATGCTTCCGCGTCGAACGGAAAAACGAAAAACGGTCCAGCACCTTTTCCTGGAATTCCTCAAGGTACAGATAAATAGCCGGCGTGACGAATAGGGTCACAAACTGCGACACAATCAAGCCACCGATCACCACGAGACCAAGGGGCCGCCGCGACGAACCATCCGCCCCATATCCGAGCGCGATAGGCAGAGCGCCCAGTAGCGCCGCCATGGTTGTCATCATGATCGGGCGGAAACGTTCCATGCTGGCATCGTGAATCGCTTGATCGTCTTTGATTCCCTGCCGCACCCGCTGCTCCGCAAAGTCCACGATCATGATGCCGTTCTTTTTCACAATGCCCATCAGCATGAACATGCCGATGTACGCGTACAGCGAAGCTTCTGCCTTGAATAGCCACAAGGTGAGCAATCCACCCACCAGCGCCACGGGCAACGAAGAGAGCACCGTGATCGGATGCAGGTAACTCTCATAGAGAATCGCCAGAATTACGTACATGACAAAGATGGCAACGAGCATCAACACCACGAGATCCGCAGCTGTGTTGCGAAACGTCAGAGCCTGCCCCTGCAGACTTCCCCGTACGTCAGGGGGAAGAATCTCCTTGGCGCTCTTCTCAACAAAGTCGGTAGCTTGACCAACGGTGTAGCCGGGTTTCATGTTGAAGAACAGCGTGACGCTGGTGAACTGGTTGATGTGGTTCACCGCTTGTGGTCCCAGCACCGCGTGCGAGTTAGTCACCGCGTTCAACGGAACCATGCGCTGCCCGTCATCGCTCTTGATGTACAGCTTGCTCAGATCCTGAGGGTCGGCGCGCTGGTCGTCAGCCACCTCCAGAATCACCTGGTACTGATCGGTGGTCTTTTTGATCAGGTAGCTGTAGTTCTGCGAATACGCGTCGTGCAACAGAGTCAAAATTCGCGTCTCGGAAACTCCGTACAGCTTGGCCTGATCGCGCAGAATATCCACTTGCAGATTCGGCGTATGGTTGAAAAGGTCCGAGTTCACGAACAGGAAACCGGGATATTCGTGCATCTTCGCCAGCAATTTATTCGACGAATCATAAACTTGGTTCGGGTCAATCCCGGAGAGTGCGTACGCGAATTCTCCCTGCACATTCGCCGTTGCTCCCGTACTGATCTCCAGCACCGGGTTCGGCTGCAGAAACGCCAGCGCTCCCGGCACAGTCGACATGATCCCTCCCATCAGTTGCCCCGCGACTTGATCGATGGGCGCCCGCTGAGAGGGCTCCTTCAAAAACGCAATCAAAAACGCTTGATTCGCTGGTAAAAACTGGGCGTTTCCGCTCATCGTGAACGTCGATGCCACTGCGGGATTGGCGTGCATGATCTTCTCCGCTGCGTCCTGATACTTATGCATCTGCTCCGGTGATGAGCCTTCTTGAGCAACCAGCACTCCGCGGATGAATGAGCTGTCGCCAACCGGCAGGAAGGACTTCGGCACCGTATAGAACAAATAGCCTGTCCCGAAAAGACAAACCAACCAGGCCACCAAGGAAATCCAACGATAGCGAAGGAAAAACCAAAGTTGTCGGCTGTACACACCAAGCACGCGCTGTTCCACCCTACCGATCACTCGCTCCACCCAGGTCTTTTTCGTTCCCTCGCCGCGCTGAGAAAGCAGCCGGGAAGTCATCAGCGGAGTCAGAGTCAGCGAAACAATTCCGCTGGCGAGAATTGAAATCACGATCGTGATCGAAAACTCCCGGAAGATGCGTCCCACCAGCCCGCCCATGAACACCAACGGAATAAATACGGCCGCGAGAGATAGCGTCATCGTTAGAATCGTGAAGCTGATTTCCTTCGCCGAATTCAGGGACGCCTCAAGCGCGTTCTGCCCTTCTTCCATCAAGCGAACGGTGTTCTCGAGAAACACGATGGCGTCATCAACCAAAAATCCAATCGCCAGCGTCAGGGCCATCAGTGACAGATTGTCGAGGCTGTACCCCAGAGCATTCATCGCGACAAACGTGAGTAGCAACGAAAGCGGCAAAGCGACGGCGGGAATGAGCGTGTCGGTGGCGCGGCCAAGAAATACGAAAATGACCATCACCACGAGAAAGAAAGCGATGTACAGCGTCACTTGCACGTCTTTGATTCCCGTCACAATGGTCTGCGAGCGGTCATAAGCTGAAACAATTCTCACGGACGTCGGAAGTTGGCTCTGGATGCTGGGAAGCAGATCGCGAACGGCCTTCGTCACTTCCACCGCGTTCGCTCCTGCGCGGCGGAACACCGCCACGACCACGGTCGCGCCGGGTGTTGGATAGCCACGCGCCCAGAAACGCATATCGATGCGCTCGTCCTGCACACCTTGCTTCGCGGTGGCAACGTCCTTCAAATAGACCGGCGCGCCGCTGTTCTGCCCAACAATCAGCTGATCGTATTGTTCTGCGGTGCTCAACTGCCCTTGCGGCTGCAGCAAAAAAGTCCGGTGCGGCCCATCGAACTGCCCAGCTCCCGTGTAGCTCGTGCCGTTCTTGATCGCAGTGGTCAGGTCCTCTAGGGTGATGTTGCGGACCGCCATCGCCGATGGGTCAGCCTTGATGCGAACTGCGGACTGCGTGCCATACACCGCCACTTGGCTGACGCCCGGCAATATGCTGATGTGCTCGCCCACCTGCGTATTCGCGTAGTCGTACAGCTGTCCTTCGGTCGCCGTATCGCTGACCAGCACTAAATACTGAATCGGCTGGTCGTTCGGATTGGTTTTCGTAAATGTGGGCGGGCTAGGCAGATCGACGGGTAGTTGTGCCGTCGCCCTCGTGATTGCCGCCTGAACGTCCGTCGCCGCGCCATCAAGGCTCTTCGAAAGGTCAAACTGCAGCACGAAGCTGGAGTGCCCTTGACCATTGTTCGAGGTCACCATCTCGAGCCCAGGAATCTGCATAAATTGGCGCTCGAGCGGCGTGGCCACATTGTTCGCCATCGTTTCCGGCGTCGCGCCCGGATAGCCCACCTGCACCTGAATCACTGGATAGTCCACTCCAGGCAGGTCGCTCACTGGCAATCTCGAATATGCAAATACGCCAAACAGCAGCACCGAAACCGTCAATGCCACCGTCATTACCGGCCGGCGTATGAAGAGTTCCGACAGGTTCACGATGGCCCTCTTTCCGCCTTCTTCTCCTGATTGCCACTCGGCGCCGGCGCTGCGCCACTTTCGCCCGTAGTATCCAGGTGCACTTTGCTTCCAGGACGCACCAACAGCTGGCCCGCAAGAACAACCCGCTCGCCGGGTGCAAGCCCGCTCGCGATCACAACATCGCTACCCTGTCGCTGCCCCAACGTCACTGGACGCAACTCAGCCGTTTCATCCGTCTTCACCACAAAAACAAATGGTCCCTGTTGGCTGATCTGCGTCGCCTGACTGGGAATCAGCACCGCCGCCTTCTGCGTGGCCAGCACGAGCTTTACGTTGACAAATTGCCCAGGCCAGAAGTGATGATCGGGATTCGAAATCGTGGCCCGCAGGTTTACGGTGCCCGTGGCGTTCTGCACCGAGTTGTCCAGAAACTCCACTCTTCCCGGCCGCGTAACATTTTCCGCATCGCCTGGCAGCCGAACCAATGCTTTCAGCGTGCCCCGGCTCATCTCTTTTTGCACTTCAGGAAGATCGCGTTCGGTGATAGTGAAGTTTGCATAGATTGGATCCAGCCGCTGGATCGACAGCAGCGAAGTCGTGTTAGCTTGCACAACATTTCCCACATCAACAAGTCGCGCACCGGCGCGGCCGTCGATCGGCGAGTGAATATAGCAGTAGTCCAGGTTAATCTGCGCGGTCTCGATCGCAGCTTTAGCGGCCTCGACCTGTGCCTCGCTCACGTCCACCGTATTCTTCTTTGTGTCGTAGTCCTGTTTGGAAATCGCGCGCGTTCCTACCAGCTCTTGATCGCGCGCGAACTGGATTTTCGCCAGTTCCAGCGCCGCCTTGGCTTGTGCCAAGTTGGCCTGCGCAGAATCAAGTTGCGCCTTGTACGGCCGCGGATCGATCACGAAAAGCAGCTGCCCTTTCTTCAGATTTTCTCCATCCTGGACGTGCCTCTCCGTGATTCGCCCTGCCACCTGTGGCATCACGCTCACCGATTCAAACGCCACGTTTCTCCCAATCTCGTCCAGGTAGCGCGGCACATCTTGCGCCGTTGCTTTCGCCACCGTCACCACGGGCGGAGGCAAGGTGGCGGGACTGTCAGCCCGCGCACGTCCCCGGTCGCACGAAACACACACCAGCAGCAGCGGCGCCAGCAAGATCATTCCGGAGGCTCTGCCGCGCAACGCCGAGTGCCCTGCAGTTCCAGGCGCCGCCGACCTGATTTTTCTGTAGGTTGTACTG